>Ga0233432_10003534_pt1 | contig 14085 bp, 13 predicted proteins | sample SI_122_August201_6_FD_179870 | JGI IMG/M metagenome (GOLD analysis project Ga0233432, IMG submission 179870) | Seawater microbial communities from Saanich Inlet, British Columbia, Canada - SI_122_August2016_10_MG | ecosystem: Environmental > Aquatic > Marine > Inlet | place: Canada: British...
CGGCCGTAAGGACCCCTCAGAGGTCATCATTGATGAAGTTGCTGGGCAATGGTCTGTTTTGCTGTGCATCCCTTATGGAACACCGGATATGCTGATTTGGGTTGGCGCAGGGTTTCTGCTATTTCGATTTTTTGATATTGTAAAACCACCGCCGGTTAGTACAGCTGAAGCATTGCCCGGCGGGATTGGGATTATGGCAGATGATATGGTTGCCGGCACATTGGCAGGTATCTGCCTTCTCATCCTGTCCTACCTCACAGGAACCCCCCTCTTCTAGCGCGTTCATGAAGGATACAAGATGTCAGAGACACATAGATTAGCTGAACAGCTCGTAGCAGACCTTGTCGCCCAAAACAGAACGCTGACAACAGTTGAATCCTGCACCGGCGGATTAGTATTTGTCACAATGACAGATATTGCCGGCTCTTCTGCTGTTATGGAACGCGGCTTCATTACCTATAGCAATCAGGCAAAACAAGACCTTGTCGGCGTGGCAGAAGAAACGCTTATCGCGCATGGCGCTGTCTCAGAAGAGGTTGCCGCAGAAATGGCTGTTGGCGGATGCCGTCATAGCACAGATGGCGCGATTGCTGTTGGGCTGACAGGAATAGCAGGGCCAGGAGGCGGCAGTTCGGCCAAACCGGTTGGGCTGGTCTATATTGCGGTTGCTGATACAGCGCGGTGCACAGTCATAAAGCATCATTTTGACGGCGACCGTACAGCTGTGCGGTCTGCGGCAGTTGCAGCGGCACTGGCTCACATTAGTGATTTTATCGGGTAAACGAGGGCGCCTGCAAAACAGCAGTTCCTGCTAGGCGTTGTTTCCATCACGGCTAGATGCAGAAATTTGCGGTGTATAAAGCACATCTGCGCGGGCTTCAAATGCGCCAACCATTCTGCGAACCGCTTCGGTAAACAAACTTTCGATAACCGTCTGCAAAATCCGCGATTTAAATTCGAAATCAACATAGAAATCAATCATACAGCCATCGTGATGGGGCAAGAATGTCCATGTATTTTTCAGATATTTAAAGGGACCTTCTGCATAATCTACTTGAATTTTTAAGGCTGCTTTATCGAGCTGAACATGCGAGGTAAATTGCTCTCTGAACATCTGAAACCCAATAATGAGATCCGCCACTAGCTTGTCTTCACTGCGCGTTTTAACGCGTGATGCAAGACACCATGGCAGAAACGCCGGATAATGCTGAACATCAGCAACAAGCTGAAATAGCTGTTCAGGAGTATGGCGAATAATCCGATTTTCGCTATGGATAGTCATACCAGAAGCCCCTGTATATTAACCTGCCACGAGCTGAGCAGTGCGGGCATCACGCAATGCCGCAAAATCAGCATCAGCATGATATGACGAGCGTGTCAGAGGGGTTGAGGCCATCATAAGGAAGCCTTTTGCCTGTCCGGCATCCGCATAATGCGTAAACTGTTCTGGTGTTACGAACCTGTCGACTTCTGCATGTTTTGGGGTTGGTTGCAGATACTGGCCTATGGTCATGAAATCGACCTGAGCTGCGCGCAAATCATCCATTACTTGGGATACTTCGCTATCATCTTCGCCCAACCCAACCATAATACCTGATTTGGTAAAAATAGACGGGTCCATCTTTTTCACATCTGCCAGTACCGACAGAGAATGAAAATAGCGGGCACCGGGACGAACAGACGGATAAAGGCGCGGCACAGTTTCCATATTGTGATTAAACACATCAGGGCGCGCTTCAACGACGATTTCCACAGCCCCTTCTTTGCGCAGAAAATCAGGCGTTAACACTTCGATTGTTGTGGTTGGAGACTGGGCGCGAATAGCTGTAATTGTCTCAGCGAAATGACGCGCACCGCCATCATCAAGATCGTCTCTGTCAACTGATGTAATAACAACATGGGCAAGACCAAGTGTGGCAACAGCACGGGCAACATTTTCAGGCTCATGCGGATCAAGCAGGTCAGGCCGGCCGGTTGCAACATTACAGAACGCACAAGCACGCGTACAAATAGAGCCTAAAATCATCATTGTTGCGTGTTTCTGGGCCCAGCACTCACCAATATTCGGGCACGCTGCTTCCTCGCATACCGTAACAAGGTTTAGCTCACGCATCAGTTTTCTGGTTTCGGTAAAAGCACCGGCGGCAGGCGCTTTCACGCGCAACCATTCAGGACGGCGCGGCTGTGGCTTATCAGGGTTACGACGCTTTTCGGGGTGTCGCTGCGCCCCTTTAGTCAGATTTGGTGTCGGCATAACAGCTCACTTCGCTCAACTTTGGCTTTTCCTTAGATGATATAGTACTCGCACAGCCCTTCTGCATGTGCAAATTGTCGCGCTTGATGAGCAACCCATGATCTTAGAAATGTATCGCTCTGTCATACGCATCCAGAACAGATTCATGCATTGCCTCAGACAAGGTCGGATGCGGGAAGATAGTATGCATTAACTCAGCTTCAGTTGTCTCAAGCGAGCGGGCAACAACATATCCTTGGATAAGCTCAGTCACCTCTGGGCCTATCATATGAGCCCCAAGCAGAGCGCCTGTCTTTGCATCAAAAATTGTCTTGATAAGACCTTCATCATCACCAAGCGCAATCGCCTTACCATTCGCAAGAAAGGGGAATTTACCGACCTTTATCTCATAGCCGGCTTGCTTTGCTTTGGTTTCAGTCAGGCCAACTGATGCAACCTGTGGGCGGCAATAAGTACAGCCTGGCACAGAATTATCTTCAATCGGATGAACATGTTTCATACCGGCAATCTTCTCGATACAGATAATACCTTCATGGCTTGCTTTATGGGCGAGCCATGGTGCGCCTGTCACATCACCAATAGCATACAAGCCTGCTTCACCCGTCGCGCCATAACCATCAGTGACAATATGACCTCGATCCAGCTTCACCTTAGTTGCCTCAAGGCCTATATTTTCAGAATTACCAACAATACCAACAGCCATAATAACGCGCTCTGCAACTAATTGCTGTTTTGCACCGCCAGTTTCGATATCAGCTGCAACCCCTTGGGAGGTTTCTTTTAGCCCCAATAATTTTGCAGAAGTCAGAATTTTAATGCCACGTTTTTCAAATGACTTTTGCGCCAGCGCCGAAATCTCTTCATCTTCAGCATTCAGAATACGGTCAAGATACTCAACAATCGTAACCTCAACGCCCATATCCTGATAGAAGCTGGCAAATTCAACACCAATCGCGCCAGAGCCAACCACAATCAGAGATTTTGGCATTTTTTCCGGCACCATAGCATCTTTATAAGTCACAATACTGCTACCGTTTGGCTCAATACCCGGCAGGGCGCGCGCTCTGGCACCGGTTGCAATGATGATATGTTTGCCAGTCAGGCGGGTCTCGCTTTTACCGGTCACAGAAAGTACCCAGTTTGCGCCTGATTTTCCGGCTAGTTTGGCAGTGCCGTCAAACACAGTAACCTTGTTCTTTTTCAGAAGATGACCAACACCTGATGATAGACGGGAGGCAACCCCTCTGGAGCGCTCGACAACCTTTTTCAAGTTTACGCTCACAGTGCCAGACACCTCGATACCAAAATCAGCCGCATGCTCGATATTATGCTTGATTTCAGCCGCACGAAGCAGTGCTTTGGTTGGAATACAGCCCCAATTCAGGCAAATACCGCCAAGATGTTCGCGCTCGACAACAGCTGCCGACATGCCAAGCTGGCTTGCACGGATGGCTGCAACATAGCCCCCCGGCCCGCCGCCAATTACAATTACATCAAACTCAGTTTTCTGTGCCATGAGAGACTTCCTGACCTTTATTATCGTTTGCAAAGACGCATAAGCACCCAAAGCTGGTGCTTTTGCGATGCTATATTACAGCAGCATCATTACCGGATTTTCAATTGCAGCCTTAAATGCCTGCATCCAGCGTGCCCCCAGCGCGCCATCCACAATCCTGTGGTCAGCTGATAAGGTGACAGACATGACAGTTGCAACCGCAAGCGCGCCCTGTTTGACAACCGGACGTTGTTCACCTGCACCAACGGCTAGAATCGCGCCTTGCGGCGGGTTGATAACAGCTGCAAATTCACGAATGCCAAACATCCCCAAATTTGAAATGGTGAAACTGCCGCCTGAATATTCAGACGGGTCAAGCTTGCCAGAACGTGCCCGGCCAGCAAGATCAACTGCTTTTCCAGAAATTTCAGAAAGGCTCAGCTTATTTGCCCCATGAATTACAGGTGTGACGAGCCCGCCATCAACCGCAACAGCCATGCAGACATCAGCCTGATCATAGTATCGGCAGCCCTCTTCTTCATAACAGCCATTCACATCCGGCACCGTCATCAGCGCATAAGCTGCTGCTTTGATAACCATATCATTGACGGAAATTTTTACCCCTTCAGGGGCATTTTCATTCAATGATTTACGGGCAGAAAGCAGTGTATCAATCTCACAATCAACGGTGAGGTAGAAATGCGGGGCTGTCTGTTTGGAGTATTGCAGACGCTCAGCTATCACGCGGCGCATCGCATTGTGCGGCACAAAGCGCGAACCAGCTTCGGCTATCACAGCAGAACCGGTAGCTACAGGCGCTGTAATGCCGCGCGCAACAGCTTCTTCAACATCAGCCCGTATAATCCGGCCATGCGGTCCAGTGCCTGTTAACGCGGCTAAATCAACACCATTATCACCAGCAATGCGCCGGGCAAGCGGGCTTGCAAAGATACGGGTTCGCGATCCAACAGCAGGAGAGACTGGCCCAGAGACTGGAGCTGCGACTGGCATTGGAGCAGAAACAGGCGCTACTGGCTCTTTTGCTGGCGCAACAGGAGCAGCAGCAACAGGTGCGACGTCTGCTGTTGGCAGTGTTAGTGAAGCAGGGTCTTCTCCGTCTTCGGCAAGAACAGCAATCACCGCATTTACCGCAACATTCTGGCTACCTTCAGCCACCATGAATTTTGCGATAATGCCGTCATCAAGCGCTTCAACTTCCATTGTTGCTTTGTCAGTTTCAATTTCGGCAATTACATCACCGGACCGGACCGCATCACCTTCGCCAACAACCCATCTGGCAAGAGTTCCGTCTGTCATCGTCGGCGACAGTGCTGGCATTAGAATATTTACAGCCATGTTACACTCCTTTTGAGCGGAAGCAGGCAGATTGCGCTGCTGTCACGATAGTATCGACTTGTGGGAGGGCAAGCGCTTCTAGGTTTGCAGCATATGGCATTGGCACATCTTCGCCAGCCACCCGCATCACAGGAGCATCAAGATAATCAAACGCCCCTTCCATGACTTTCATGGAAAGTTCTGCGCCAATACCAGCAAACGGGAAGCCCTCTTCGCAGGAGACAAGACGGCCTGTTTTCTTAACAGACGTCAGCAATGTTTCCGTATCAAGCGGCCGCAAGGTCCGTAAATCAATCACCTCTGCTGAGATGCCCTGTTCAGCAAGCTTTTCAGCTGCTTCAAGCGCCTTACCAACCATAATTGAAAAGGCTGAGATGGTTACATCTGTGCCGGGACGCACAATTTTGGCTTTGCCGATTGGTACGATCCAGTCATCTGTATCAGGCACCTCGAAGCTCTGGCCGTACATCACTTCATTTTCAAGGAAAATAACAGGATTTGGGTCCCTGATTGCTGCTTTCAGCAAGCCTTTGGCATCAGCCGCAGACCATGGTGAAACAACCTTCAATCCCGGACAATGGGCATACCAGCTCGCATAACATTGTGAATGCTGGGCTGCAACCCGGCTCGCCGCGCCGTTCGGGCCACGGAACACAATAGGACATCCCATCTGGCCACCTGACATATACAAGGTCTTTGCAGCAGAATTGATGATATGGTCAATGGCCTGCATGGAGAAGTTAAAGGTCATGAATTCAACAACCGGACGCAACTCACCAAACGCAGCCCCAACGCCCAAACCGGCAAAACCATGTTCGGTAATCGGCGTATCAATAACGCGTTTGTCGGAGAATTCTTCTAACAAACCTTGCGTAACCTTGTAAGCGCCCTGATATTCGGCCACTTCTTCGCCCATGACAAAGACACGCTCATCATTGCGCATCTCTTCTGCCATCGCATCGCGCAACGCTTCACGCACAGTCAATGTTTTTGTTGGCCCAGTCCAGTCAGGCTCACCTATAACAGCCCGTGCAATCGGGGCGGCGGGAAGTCCAGCTGGGGCGGGTGCAGGCGCTGTAGCATCTGGCGCACTAGTTTTAGCAGGCCCTTCTGACGCAGAAGCTTCAGCAAGCGCGTCTGGCGCAGGTGAACGTTCGGGAAGCGCTTCGCCTTCTTCTTCAAGGAGGACAGCAATAACAGCGCCAACCGCGACATTATCAGTACCTTCGGCAATCACAAGCTCGCCGACAATACCATCATCTGCGGCCTCAACTTCCATTGTTGCTTTATCTGTTTCAATTTCGGCAATCACATCACCTGATGATACAGTATCACCCGATGAAATTAGCCATTTTGATAAGCGCCCTTCGCTCATTGTTGGAGACAGGGCAGGCATTGTAATTTCAATAGACATAATCGTTTTCCCTTACCCTGCTGGCTGGTCTTCAATAAGAATATCAGTATAAAGTTCTGACAAATCAGGCTCAGGACTTTCCAGAGCAAAATCAGCCGCTTGACCGACAACAGCCTTTACCGAGCTATCAATTTCCTTCAATGCCGCCTCGTCCATGCCTTCGCGCAGCATAATATCACGGAGCTGCTCAATCGGGTCATGTTGCTTTCGCATGGCATCAACCTCATCGCGGGTCCGGTATTTTGCCGGATCTGACATTGAGTGGCCACGATAACGATAGGTTTTCATTTCCAGAATATAAGGACCTTTGCCAGAGCGGCAATGTGCCAGCGCTTCTTCGCCAGCGGCTCTGACTGCCAAAACATCCATGCCATCAACCTGCTTGCCAGGGATACCATATGCTTTGCCGCGATCGGCAAGATCAAGTCCAGCAGCTGCACGGCTCACTGAGGTTCCCATACCATATTGGTTATTTTCAATCACGAAGATGACAGGAAGAGACCAGAGTGCCGCCATATTAAAGGTCTCATAAACCTGACCCTGATTGGCTGCACCATCGCCAAGATAGGCCATATTTACGCCGTCATCACCTTTGAATTTATGGGCAAACGCTAAGCCAGCACCAATTGGAACTTGCGCTGCAACAATGCCATGGCCGCCATAAAAATTCTTCTCGCGGCTAAACATATGCATGGAGCCACCCTTACCACGGGAATAACCATCTTTCCGGCCAGTCAATTCAGCCATCACACCGCCCGCATCCATTCCGCACGCAAGCATATGTCCGTGGTCACGATAAGATGTCACAACGCTATCTTGTGTTTCTGCAACTGACTGCATGCCAACAACAACAGCTTCCTGACCGATATAAAGATGGCAGAAGCCGCCAATCTGGCCCATACCATAGAGCTGACCGGCTTTCTCTTCAAACCGGCGAATAAGCACCATTTGGTGATAAAGCTCACGCAGCTGGTCAATATCAGGTTTGTCATTCAGCACGGATTTAGGCGGACGCCCTCTTTTACCCGGTGCTTTTTTCGTTGTGTCAGACTTTGTTGCCATTAGATTTTTCTCTCCACCCGTAAAAACAGACCCCAGACATGTTAAAAAAAACGGCCTGAACTCTGCTTGTCTGCCAAGTCCCTGTTGAATAGATCTCTCAGCGAATAAATAATAACGTAGGATGGCGGAAATTTCTCTATTTCTGCAACAATTTTATTTTGTTGATTTTATTGAATATTTTAAGTTTAAACCATATTTTGGTTAATTCGTAAATAACTTAAAATTTCAAAATCTCGAGCGGAATTGTAATTATGACGTCGTTATCGGCATAAAGCCCTACATCTGACCGCGCTGTTTCGGCAAGCATATCAGCATCAACCGCGCCTGTTTGAAGCAGTGAGATACGTTGTTCCAGCATATAGTTCTGCTTTTCAACAAGTGCCAGCCTTTCACGCGCCAACATAATGTCTCTATCTAGACTAGCGCGCGCCATCAAACCGCGCTCACCAGCAAATGTATGAAATCCGAAAAACGCGACCATCGTGCCAATAAGAATAAAATGACCAGCAAGAACAAGAGGACGACGCAATGACTGGTACATAAAAAGGCTCCTGATGGGACAATAACGGTGCGAGCTTTTATCAACCCACATTATACCGTGCAGTGAATCAAATTTGATTCGTGGCGTCAAGCGAAATGCGAATCGCGGGAAACATTACGATTCAAGCCCTTCAGCTTCTGAGTGCCACCAAAAAAGCAGCCTTGGCGAGAGACTGCTTTTTAATAAACCAACGATGATGACTAAAACCATTATCCCCGCAAAGGAGCACTGCCCGCATAGTCACCCATACCACCAAGCTCTTCTTCAATTCTGAGCAGTTGATTATATTTGGCCAGCCTGTCGGAGCGAGACAAAGAGCCTGTTTTTATCTGACCGGCATTTGTTGCAACAGATAAATCAGCGATAAAGGTATCTTCTGTTTCGCCGGACCGGTGCGAAATCACCACGCCGAAACCAGCTTGCTTTGCCATCGAAATAGCTGTCATTGTTTCAGTAAGCGTACCTATCTGATTAACCTTTACCAGAATAGCGTTCCCTGCCCCGTCGGTAATACCGCGCGCCAGACGCTCAGGATTGGTGACATAAAGGTCATCGCCCACAATCTGAACAGCATCACCAAGACGGTCTGTTAAATTTGTAAAGCCATCCCAATCATCTTCATCCAGAGGGTCTTCGAGTGAAAGAACAGGGTATTTCTGAGCAATGTCGGCCCAATAGTCACACATTTCAGCAGAACTCAGAGACCGGCCCTCACCGGCAAGGTGATAAGCGCCATCTTGATAAAATTCGGTTGCCGCTGCATCAAGTGCCAGCACCACATCATCACCAAGCGTATAGCCTGCAGCATCAACCGCGCGGGAAACAAAGGAAATAGCTTCATCGGTAGAATTAATTGCAGGCGCAAACCCGCCCTCATCACCAACAGCTGTTGATAGTCCAGCAGCTGATAATTCTTTTTGCAAGGCATGAAAAATTTCAGCGCCCATCCGCAATCCATCACCAAAACTATCTGCGCTCACCGGCATAATCATAAATTCCTGCACATCCAGCTTATTGTCAGCATGCGCGCCGCCATTCAAGATATTCATCATCGGTGTTGGCAGCAGATGGGCATTTATGCCGCCAAGATAACGCCAGAGCGGCATGCCTGTGCTTTCAGCTGCCGCGCGCGCCACAGCAAGGCTTACACCAAGTATCGCATTTGCCCCGAGGCGCGATTTATTATCTGTTCCATCCAGAAGGCATAAATCAGTATCGATTTGCGTCTGGTCTAGCGCGTCCACACCGGACAGCGCGTCAAAAATCTCGGCGTTTACCGCATCAACAGCGCCCATAACGCCTTTACCGCCATATGCGCTGCTATCACCATCACGCCGTTCAACTGCCTCATAGGCGCCTGTTGATGCGCCAGATGGCACGGCTGCCCGCCCAAAGCTGCCATCACTCAGCAATACGTCAACCTCTACGGTCGGGTTACCGCGTGAATCAAGAATTTGGCGAGCGTGAATATCAAGAATATCGGACATAAAAGTCTCCTTATGAAAGAATAGGCAAAAAAAGCGCAGATAGCCTAGGCGCCATGCGCCGCATTATGAATTCGCTGAAGCGATGAAAGAAGCGCCGGCATCTCTGTCAGAGGCACCATATTAGGCCCATCAGAGGGCGCATTATCAGGATCCTCGTGACTTTCCATAAACAGACCACTTACTCCCACAGCAACCGCCGCACGCGCCAGAACCGGCACAAACTCGCGCTGGCCACCAGATGATCCCCCAGCTCCGCCAGGTTGCTGAACAGAATGCGTAGCATCAAAGATAACCGGAAGACCAAGAGACGCCATTTGTGGCAAAGCCCGCATATCGGAGACCAGCGTATTATAGCCAAAGGATGTACCGCGCTCGGTTAGCATGACCCGCGCATTGCCGGACGAAGTCAGTTTGGCAGCAACATGCTTCATATCCCACGGCGCAAGAAACTGGCCTTTTTTGACATTTATCACAGCGCCTGTCTTGGCAGCGGCAATCAGAAGATCTGTCTGACGGCATAAAAAGGCCGGAATTTGAAGCACATCAACATATTCAGCAACCGGAGCACAATGTTCAGGCAGATGTACATCTGTAAGAACCGGACAGCCAAATTCTGCCTTTACCTCAGCAAGAATACGCACGCCCTCATCAAGACCAATACCCCGTTCAGCAGATAATGATGTTCGATTGGCCTTATCGAAGGAGGATTTATAAATAAACCCCATTCCGGCATCAGCGGCAGCTTTGCTGAGCGCTGCAGCACACATCAATGCATGGTCACGCCCTTCAATCTGACACGGCCCGCCAATCAGCAAAAGCGGGGCATCACCGCCGACACTAACAGCGCCAATCTTAAAACTGCTCGTCACTGGCTGTCCTCCTGATCGTGATTATATCGTAGCTCGCCTAGCAGGCACTTCAGAGAAGCGTTGCTTTTTTATGGGCCGCTGACACAAAGCCTGTGAAAAGCGGATGCGGCTCAAATGGCTTTGATTTAAGTTCCGGATGAAACTGAACACCAACAAACCATGGATGGTCTGGGCGTTCGATAATTTCAGGAAGCGCCCCATCAGGTGATACACCAGACATTACCATGCCAGCATTTTCAAGCTTGTCACGATAAGCGACATTCACTTCATAGCGGTGACGATGGCGTTCTTGAATATGTTCAGCATCATAGATAGAGCGAACCAAAGAGCCTTCTTCTAATACACAATCATAGGCGCCAAGCCGCATTGTGCCACCAAGATCATCACCATCAGCGCGGGTCTGCACCTTATTCCCAGCTGTCCATTCAGTCATTAGGCCGACAAGAGCATCGTCACACGGACCAAATTCGGTTGAACTTGCCTTATCCATACCGCCAAGCGCGCGCGCTGTTTCCAGCACAGCCATCTGCATGCCAAAACAAATGCCAAAATAAGGAATGTTACGCTCGCGCGCAATCCGGATAGCCTCAATCTTACCTTCAGCGCCGCGAAGCCCAAACCCACCCGGCACAAGAATACCGCCAACATCTTCTAGATGGTGCAAATAGGTTGTTTCGTCTTCATGCTCGAATAATTCAGAATCAAGGAATTTCAGATTAACTTTTTTCCGGTTCGCAATGCCACCATGTGCCAATGCTTCGGATAATGACTTATAAGAATCTTTAAGAGAGGTATATTTTCCAACAATCGCAATCGTCACTTCACCTTCAGGGCTTGCAACTGATTGAGAGATTTCCTGCCACCGTGTCAAATCTGGATTCGGGCTATTAAGACCAAAATGAGCGCAGACTTGCGTATCAAGACCCTCATTATGATAGGCAACTGGCACTTCATAAATATTATTAACATCACTTGCCAGAATAACAGCTTCGCTTCTGACATTACAGAACAGGCCTATTTTATCGCGCTGTTCACGCTCAAGAGGATGTTCTGTACGGCATAACAAGATGTCTGGCTGAATCCCAAGTGACTGTAATTCCTTGACAGAATGCTGGGTTGGCTTGGTTTTAAGCTCGCCTGCTGCTTTGATGTAGGGAATAAGGGTTACATGGATAAAACAGACTTGTGAGCGACCAAGCTCGTTTCCAATCTGTCTTATGGCTTCCAGAAATGGTAGCGATTCAATATCGCCAACAGTGCCGCCAATTTCGCATAAAACAAAATCTTCAGCGCTTAAATCATTTCGCACAAAGGCTTTGATAGCATCAGTTACATGCGGAATAACCTGAATCGTAGCGCCGAGATAATCACCGCGCCGCTCGCGCGCCAACACATCTGAATAGATACGCCCAGTGGTAACATTATCAGTTTTGCGTGTATGCACCCCGGTAAAGCGTTCATAATGGCCAAGATCAAGGTCAGTTTCAGCCCCATCATCGGTCACAAACACCTCACCATGCTGGGTAGGTGACATTGTTCCGGGGTCTACATTCAGATAGGGATCAAGTTTACGTAACCGCACTGAATAACCGCGCGCCTGAAGCAAGGCGGCAAGAGCAGCAGAGCCAAGCCCTTTCCCAAGGGATGAGACAACGCCGCCAGTAATAAAGATAAAACGGGTCAAAGGCACCATCTCCGTTCTGACATGGTGGTTAAAGAAGCATACCTAAAATTCATAAGTTTACTGTCCGGTTGGTACAGTCGGCCCAGCGGGCACAACAGGTTCTGTCGGCGTTGAGGAAATAACTTCATCCACAATTGACCCTGATGATGTTCCTGCGCCAGCAATAATGGCAAGGCCAATCGATGTCGCAAAGAAACAGGCCGCTAAAATTGCAGTTGCCCGGGACATTAAATTTGCTGTCCCTCTTGCAGTCATGAACCCGCCTTGAGACCCGCCAATACCAAGGCCGCCGCCTTCACTGCGCTGCAGTAAGACAGAGCCAACAAGCGCGATGGCGATTAAAATATGGATGGTCAAAAGAATAGTGGTCATGATACCTCAAAAAATAGACTAAGGCGTTCACACTAAACAAGACTAACGTCAAGATTACCGCAAACAAGGACGCGCATTAAATAGAGACGCTTTTATTTAGCTTAAAGCCTAGCTGAGGTAAAGGCTAAAAACAGACAATCATAGTGACTGTCTAGCGAGCCGCTGCCACAATCTGGGAAAACCCTTCAGCATCAAGCGACGCGCCGCCAACTAATGCACCATCAACATCTGCCAGCGCGAAGATATCAGCTGCATTATCTGGCTTCACCGAACCGCCATAAAGCACCGGCGCTGTAATGCCCAGCCCCGCAATACAGGCTTTTACGCCAGCATGCATCTCCGATATCTGCTCTAGTGAGGCAACAAGCCCCGTGCCAATCGCCCAAATAGGCTCATATGCAATCACCAGCGACTGCGTGCTGCGGCCGCCTCGTGCCGCCTGCCAGTGCTGAAGTGTTGTGGTAAGCTGGCGCGTGACAACATCAACAGACGCGCCAGATAGCCTGTCTTCATGGCTCTCACCAACACAAAATATGGCATTTAGGCCTGATTGCGCTGCTTGCGTCATCTTCTCTGCAATAAGATTATCTGTTTCTGCATGATACTGGCGACGCTCAGAATGACCGCACAACACCCAGCCAGCCCCAAAATCAGCAATCATTGATGCTGAAATATCGCCCGTGAACGCACCTTTTTCTGCAGCATGGCAGTCCTGAGCGCCAAATTGCACAGATGTTTTGCTCAAAACATCTTCGGCAAGCGCTAAATAACAGGCAGGAACAAACGTGATAAGACTGGCTGAAGCATCAGCAGATATATCACGATAAGATTTTAGCAAATCACCTGCATTTTGGCGCGATAGGTTCATCTTCCAGTTAGCAGCAATAATCATTAAACCCTCTTTGTCTTTTCTGGCTAATTGTGGCAGGACTATTTGAAAATATGTTTTAGGCTGATAAACGTTTTAGGCTAGAACACGTTTTAAGATTGCAGGACAGCCTGCGCCTTTACTATAATGCAGGCTGAAACAGGTTTCCATCTGATACTTTACCTTAATTCCGGTCAGGATGACATTATGCTACGGTCAATGCGCGAAGGGGCTAAATCCCCTATCATGAAGCTTTTTCTTCTTTTTCTTGCAGCAGGGTTTGCGCTGTGGGGTGTGGGGGACTTAAGTGGCGGATTTTTATCCGGCGGCAATAATGCTGTTAGTGCCGGAGACAGAAAAGTCGGCATTGAAGAAGCTGCGAATGAATTTGAGCGCAGTCGCAGGGTCACAGGGCGCGGCCTTAACGTTGGTGAAGCCATTCAAGCTGGCCTGCTAAACGAAGTTATTGGCAGCCTGGCTCGTGAAACATTGTTTGGAGCAGAAGCTGACAGGCTTGGCGTAACTGTCACGCGCGATATGAAGCGCGACTCGATTGCCAGCGATCCCCAATTCAAAGATGAGCTTGGCCAGTTTGCAGAAGGCCGCTTCCTGCAAACTCTTCGTAGCTCTGGCTTTACCGAAGAAAGCTACCTTGAAAAATTATCAAGTGCTCTTGAAGTGAC
>Ga0233432_10003535_pt1 | contig 14083 bp, 4 predicted proteins | sample SI_122_August201_6_FD_179870 | JGI IMG/M metagenome (GOLD analysis project Ga0233432, IMG submission 179870) | Seawater microbial communities from Saanich Inlet, British Columbia, Canada - SI_122_August2016_10_MG | ecosystem: Environmental > Aquatic > Marine > Inlet | place: Canada: British...
TAAGAAGCCAGAACTACAAGTACCTGCGACATCACCAGAAAAATGGAGAACCTTTCGAAACCCTCTTTCATCTGGCCAACGACCCCGAAGAATTTACCAACGTCGCTTCAGATCCGAGCCACAGAGAAGCTCTCGATCACATGAGAACCAGAGCGATGCAGCGTTTCATCAACGCCAGTCATCCCGCCAAAGAGCACACCTACCGATACTGAGCCCACTCTCTGAGAAACCAGAAAAAGCTCAACGCTCCTTTAGAGCTTGACCGAAGTTCCTTGTAAAGGGAGAGATAATGTACTCGAGGACGGTTCGCTCGCCGGTAAGAATCTGCACAGACAGCATCATACCAGGAATAAAGGGATACTCCTCGTCTCCTCCATCAAAAATCGTTGTATCTGGCCTAATAACAGCTTTGTAGTAGGGAGCCCCCTTTTCGTCCACAATCGTGTCGGGACTGATCTTCTCTACGATCCCATTGATGTGACCGTACTTTCTGGCGTTGCTCGTGGTCAGCCGCAACTGTGCCATTTGGTCTGTCATAACATAACCAATATCTGCAACAGGTACCTTAGCCTCAATCAGAAGCGTATCCCCTTCAGGAACCAGATCAAGGACCGTCATGCCAGGCCTAAGAACTTCTCCATTCGTCGTGATATAGAGACTCTTCACAATACCATTCATCGAAGCCTTGATGCTCCGTCTCTGCAATTCGTCTTCAGCTTTTCTGAGCCGCTGCTCCAACTCTTCTTTTTGACGTCGGGTATCCCCAAGGCTAGTATTGACCTCTTCTGTGTAGGCACTTTGAAACGCAACTGTCTTCAATTCCGCTTCTGAAATGGAAAGGCGAGACACGTCCAGCGCTGACTGAGTTTCATCGATACTGCTCTCAAGAGAGTTCGCTTCTTTCAGAAGCTCCAAGTGCTGATAACGATTTGTCAGATTATCTTTCAATAAACTTTCGCTGATGGAGATCTGTTCTTTTACCAACACAAGTCGGTCTCGGAGTCTCTTCCCCTTTCCATCCAAACTTTTCATTTCTAATTTCCTCATGGCGATCACCTGCTCCTGATCACTCAACTGAGTTTGAAGCACCTGCCGGCGAGCATTAAAAAGTGCCATCGCCTGCTGAATCACTTGCTCTTCGGCAACACCCTTCGGGATGCCCAGAACAGCATCTCCCCTGATTTCCGCTTCCAGTCTGAGAAGATCTGCCCTCAGAGATGAAATCCTCAAACCCAATTCAGACAGATCAGCATCACTGGCTGTCGCTTCAAGCTCAACCAAAATCTCTCCCTTCTTAACCCGCTGCCCCTCCTGCACCAGAATCGACTTAACAATGCCTCCCTCAAGGTGCTGAATCTTCTGGATCTGAGAGGCGGGAACCACCTCTCCCTGAGTCATCGTCACGACGTCCAGTGTGCCAATCGTCGCCCAGATCAGGAAAGTAAAAACTGCTCCCACAAAAAGAAGTAGGAGGGAATGATTCGATGAAAGGTTAGACAGGATTTTCACGATGGCTCCTCCTGTTTCTCTTCTGCTTCTCCAAGACCTTCGGGTCGTTCCATAGCCTGAACCATGCCGATTTCGATCACTCGGTCTGCCTTGGGAAAGCGGTCTCCTGACAAGTGAGTAAAAAGAAGGATTGTTTTTTTCGCTTGGCGGAGCATGCCCACGACTTGGAACATGGCTTGAGATGAAGCCTGGTCCATTCCCTCGGTTAATTCATCGATGATCACCAATGGCCCCTGATTCAACAAGGCTCTGGCCATGGCCACTCGCCTCCTCTGCCCCAGAGACAGGTTCTGCCCACCGCCAAGAAGCAACATGTCCAACCCCTTTGGGTCTTGCTCCACATAGGGCAACATACCCACAAGCTTAAGAGCCTGACTCATTCTTTCCTCAGTATGCTCTTCATGACCCCTCTCCAGGTTTTCCCTCAGCGTACCTTCAAAAAAATTGGGCTCTTGGGGAAGATAACTCACCTGCTCTCGCCACTTCTGGAGATTGAGTTGTCTTAAGTCAGCGCCCTTCACCAACACCTGACCTCGCTGTGGTTCGATCAGGCCCATTAACATTCGAGACAGTGTCGTTTTTCCAGCCCCATTGGGACCGGTGATCACAACAAACTCTCCCGCTTTGATATCGAAAGAGAGGGACTTGAAGAGAGCTAGCGGAGAACTTGGATACTTAAAACTCAGCTCCTTGAGAGCGATGGATCCGTCATAATCCCTGATCTCAATACCTTCTTTCTTTTCCATGGGAAGCTGAGAGAAGGTCTTGAGGAGATTAATGGAAACGGCAGCTCTTGAGAAGGACAAACTCAAAGTGGCGAAGCGAGTGATGGGAGACAAGGCGCGAGATGCCAGAATATTACAGCCAATCATCGTTCCGATGCCAAATTCCATGTTCACCACTTTTGTCGCAGCCACAAAGATCACACAGACCGACAAGAGGGACACAAAAGAAAAGGTTAGAGACTGAGATGCTCCCTGCTCCTGATTGACTTTCGACTGAACCGTCGCCAATCGATCGAGAAGGCTGCGCCAACGAGTGCGGAGGTGATTCTCAGAATTAAACGCCCTCACCGTATCTGGATTAACCATGGCTGTCTGAGCTAGCTTCTGCAACTCAGAGGCCTCTTCAGTCATTTTCTGACTCGTATCGTATGACTTCCGCTGCATAAAAATAGTCACCCCTAGTACCGCGATAGCGAAAAAAATCGCCACCAACCCCACGGCCGGCGCCAAGAGAAATATCGCAATCATGTAAATCGTGGCAAAAGGCAGGTCCAGCAAAGACACGAGATTGACGGGGCTGTAGGCTGCACGAATCGTATTCAGCCCAGACAAGATCTCCCTCTGAAATCCACTGTCGAGCTGATTTAGGGCCTGAATCCTTACTCCTGTCAGGGTGTCAAAAGTTGTCTCACTGAGCTCACGTTCAGTCTCCTCATAAAGACCCGTCGCAAGTCGAAGGCGTAAACCTCGGAACATGAAATCAAAAACGAGAGCTAGAACAACTCCGCTGGTCAGCGTATAAAGAGTAGCATCAATGCCGTAACTCACATATCGAGTCAGCACCTGCATCACGTAGAGTGCTGAAGCCAAACCGAGAACATTGATCACCAGAGAGGAGACCAGAAGTTCTGCCGTCAGCCAAGGCTTCGCTAAAAAACGCTTATAAAGTTCCTGCAAAATCTATCAGCCTTTTAGCTTTTGTGGAAAAGGATGTAATGATCTTTGCATAGTCTTCTTAATTGAGATGCGAGCCAACGATCTTGTGATCGTTTCCCTAGAGGAGGTAAAACTCAGTCTAAAGAAGAAAGGTCGATACCAAGGCTTTCGGCCAATGGGCCAAGATGATCTCGATAGTTTTTCCAACGCCCGTCGGACGTGCTGTAGATGGGCTGACGGACCTGCCAATTACTGGCCGTTTTCACCGGCCGGTCATTCTTATGGAATTCCATACATGCATCATCCCAATTCAAGCCACAGAAGTCCAGAATTCGTCGAGTCTGAGCCTTCTGGTCGGCGACCGTCTCTTCATACTGCATCTCGAGAATCGGAGCGGGGATGACTTCTTTCCAGTGATCCATGATTTCAGTGTGGAGTCGGTAGATCTCGCCCAGCTGCTCCATGTTCGTAGAGAAGCTCATCTTGTCGACAAAACGAAGAAAGTAACAGGAGAGACAGTTATCCAGAGCATTTCGCATACAGTGAATCAACTTTGCCTTGGGATATAGAAGATGAATCAGACCCAATGCATAGTAATTGAATGGCATCTTATCAGTGATGCGAATGGCGTCTGGGTCCATCGACCTCAGATGGGCCAGATGCCTCTCTGCCAGAGAGTCAATCTGCTCTGTTGTCAGATCAGCAGAACAGAAAGGGAAAGCTTTGGGGTGCTTAAACTCATGGCGCATGACACTCTTCATTTCCCCAATGTCCTTGAGTTCCCCGGCACCATAAACTTGCGGGTGCGACGCAAGGATCTGCTCTGTCAGGGTGGTACCTGATCTGGGCATCCCTACGATGAAGACGGGAACATCTGTCTGAAGCCCCCACTCCTTTCTCTCTTCAAAGAATTCCTTGGTGAAGATGGACTTAAGCGCCTTAATAGCTTTTCTCGGCTTCTCCATGTCAAAGGGATGGTTCTCGGCATCCATATCGTTGGCCGTCTTGAGGTAGGGGAAAGCCTTGTCATGCTCTCCCAGCTGATCGTAGGCATCGGCCAACCCATAGGACAATTCGATTTTCTGTGGCTTGGGGATCTCAGGATCCTCGATCCGTTTCAACATATCCTCAACACTGGGAGCATTCTCCTCATCGGCTTTCTTGATGTGGGCCAGTTGCCGGTAGGCATGAGCATGCTCTGGGTTCACCTCTAGAACCTCCATCAGTCTCGCTTCAGCCAGGTCCAGCTTCCCCAAAATGGTATAGGCTCCTGCAAGCGCACATTTGGCCTCGAGATTCCGATTGTCCTTCTCTAGAGCCTCTTCCAGCCTCTCGACACCCTTGTCATACTCATTGAGTTGCTGCACCTGAATAACCCCAAGGTGAGCCAACATACCCGACGAACGAAAGCCCAATTCCAAAGCCCTCTCCATAGCACCCTTGGCCTTTTTATAATTTTCCTGACGCTCATGAACCTGACCAATGATCACCAAAGCCATTGGAAGTTCTTTCTTTTCACCATCTCTTCTCGCATAGGGAAGAACAAGGTCTACAGCTTTTTTCAGTTCACTCTTTGCCATATAGACACGAGCGAGATTAATATCTATTTCAGCTATCTCTCCGGCCTTCTCCTTAGCCTTAAGAAAATACTCCTCTGCCTCGTCAACCTGATTTAGAAAGAGGTGAGCCTGGCCTAAATTCTGAAGAGCGGTCACGAACTCAGGCTGGATTCTCAGAGCCTCGCCCAGATGGTGCATCGCCTTCTTCACCTCATTGAGTTTAAGGTAAGCAATTCCCAGTGTGTTATGGGCCTGAGGAAAATCTGGCTGAAGTTCAACTGCCTTCTGTAGATAGCCCTTGGCCTCCTCAAAACGGTTCCCGCTGGCGAGGAGATTTCCGAAATTATTCAGAGTTTCAATGTGAGCCGGATTCAGCTCCAAGGCTCGCAAATATGCTTTTTCGGCTAGCTGGATTTTCCCAACGGACTTGAAAACGATTCCAAGGTGGGCATGCGCCAATGCATTCTCAGGCTCAAGGCCCAGAGCTTTGTTTAAACACTGAAGAGCTACTTTTGGATGCCCACCCTTGATAGCATAACCAGCAGCCTCAACGAACTCAGCAGCCGTCTCCGGTCTGAGTTCACGTTTCGATCGAGCTTGATCAGGTGGAGTTCCTCCACCTGCTTCAGATTCTTCAGCCAATTTTTTTTAGGACTGTACTTGTCCAACCTGGATATCGAAATCGATACCATAACCAGCAGAATCCAATGCCGTTAGAGAGTCGAGAGAGCCGGTTCCGATATCGACGAGAACAATCGATAGGGACTTCCCTCCTTCAACTAGCTGGATCGTTACATCTCCAGTTTCTGTGCTATCTGTAACCGTCAGGCCAAGATGAGCCTCCATACCTGATTCCAGAAGGCCTAGGTTTGAAACTCCCTCAGACGAAGTGTTACCAAAGTATAGAGAGTCCTCGGTTCCGAAATTAAGAATACTGATGGATCCGTATTCCGTCAGATTAGCCGAAGTAAACTCATAAACCACTCCCGTTTCAGTATAGGCGTGGGTTGCATCCCAGAACATATCCACATTGAGCTTATCTGCAGCACTATCGGTTCCAAAATCTAGAAGAGCGCTCAACTCAACACCGCCTGAACTGGTTGATGTAAAATCAAAGAGGTCGGCTCCGGCGCCACCATCGACAGTATCTCCGACACCATCAATAGCAAAGGTATCATCGCCCACACCACCAACAAGCAGATCCATGGAAGAGAGATCCACGGCACGTACGGCAAGGTCACCATCAAAAGTCGAAGCATCGAGAAGGTCAACGGAACTGCCATCCAAGGTCACTCCCATGTCTGTTCCAGTTCCAGACACCATCAACTCTTCAAAGCCATTCATTTCAGAAGAATCCAAGGTGTGTGAACCTCCAACCACATCGAAGTGTAGCTCGTCATTACCACTTCCCCCACTGAGGAAATCGTCAGAACTGAAATCATCCGAATTGATAGAGATCGTATCATCACCCGAACCAAGAACAAGGGAGTCGTTACCTCCACCAGCAATCAACATGATATCATCAGTGGATCCACCCATGGATACCGTGTCATTGAAATCTCCACCTTGGTCGAGGTAGATCTCCTCCACTCCATTCACGGACAGATCATAAGCCAGCGCCGTCTGCGCAAAGAGAGAATCCATTCCCTCTCCGCCAGTCAATGACGCCATTCCTTCGCTCAAGTAGATTGCGTCGTCACCGACTCCACCATCAACGCTATCGCCCTCCTCGACACCAGCAAAGGTATCGTTACCAGCTCCACCAATGAGAGTGTCACTACCGTAAGAGTTCGCCGTCAGGTGATCATCGCCCGCGCCTCCGTCCAGTTCATATCCTTCCCATCCATCGAGGCTGTCGATTGAGGGGCCTACATCGAGAATTCCAGCGGCAACCAGGCTATCGATATCGGTAAGCGTGTTATCCGTGCCTAGCCCCTGTAGGACGATCGAAAGATTGTAATAAACGCTGATCGTCACATCTGTTCCATCATTGCTCATTGAGATGTAAGAGGAACTGAATTCTCCTATGTTCTCGTTATCGACATCTCGGTTATCGTAATTATCGGACAAGAGAACGACATCCTCACCAACAACGAAGTCCGTCAGAAACTTGGACCCCCGGTCAGTGGTCTGTAACGAGGAATTCGTTACAAGAGTCGACCCATTGTAGTATGTCGAAATTGTTGCCTGAATATCGAAATTGAAAACATCATTCCCTGCGCCACCTGTCAGGGTATCGGATCCCGTGTTGTAATAAAAACCAGCGTATCCACCATCAATCGTGTCGTCACCGGCGCCACCAAAAATAGAGTCACTTCCAGCAGCACCAACCAGCCACTCATCATCGGAACTTCCTTCGATGGTTTCATTTGAATCTGATCCGAGCAATGAATCTGAGGCCACCGACATCGTATCGTCGCCCGACCCACCCAAAATAGTTTCAATGTTAATGATGGGTGTTGTAAGGATATCAAATTCTATGCCAAGGGTGTCCGACGACATGTCCAACACATCGTCGCCTCTTCCACCATCAAGATCCGGCAGATCTGATGTTGGATCAATGACGAAGCTGTCGTTACCATATCCCCCTTCCAAGCCATCAAGGCCTTCAACATCAGAGAAGGTGTCGTTTCCATAACCTCCAACAAGATACTCGAAGTCAGCAAAATCTGACCCCAAAATTTCAGTGTTGTCGTTAAGGTCATACTCTAGTGTATCGGTCCCTTCACCACCAATGATGGTTGCCTCGAGATTTGAAGTACGGATATAATCATCTCCAACTCCTCCGTCCAGGATGTCATTGCCGTCGCTCTCACCGATCAGAGAGTCATTTCCAGCACCACCAAGGAGGATGTCATTCCCATCACTTTCACTCCGTATGGTGTCATCGCCTTCCCCGCCACTGAGGTAATCGTCTCCGTCTCCACTACCTCGTAGGGAATCATCACCTAACCCACCAAAGATGACATCATCTCCGTCTCCATGACCACGCAGCGTGTCATCACCCTCTCCCCCAATCAGAGTGTCCCAAGAACGATAAGTCCTGACAGAATCGTCTCCCAAACCACCATCAATGGAGGCTCCAAGATAGTCACCTCCATCAGAATTCTGATAGGCCCATAGAGTATCATTTCCTGCACCGAAGGTTACCTCCTGCACATCTCCATATAATCTAAAATAATAGTCTTCATCATCAGTCACCACTCTGGCGATATTTTCTACGTAGAGATCTTCAGAACTGTCAGTTCCTCCAGTGATGGAAACCACGTCATTCTCAAGGAACTCTTCAGGAAGATCCTCCTTCGCTTGGAGTATTCCTGCCGCAACAAGGGCATCCCAATCGTCCAGAGAGCCATCTCCAATGCCTTGCAGTTGAATTTGCAACTGACTGTCACTCGTGAGGAATTCGCCATTAGAGCCTTCAGGTGTCTCCCCATCATAATAGTTGCGGCTATCTCGTGAGGAACTGAGTCCCAACCAGACATCTTCCCCGTCATCAACGACGGTAATGTCCAGATATTCTTTGATCGTATCAAGAGGCCCAGTTATTGCATAGACATTGTTGAACTGCAGAACATCTTCGCCAATAGTAAAGTCAGTGATCAGGATCGTTCCGTTATCCAAGAGAATATCATTTCTATAGCTATCGTGACTTCCGCTATATTGAACGATATCCAGGTTGAAGATGTCGTCGCCATCTCCGCCAGTCAAGGTGTCGTCGCCATCGGTCGCACCATAACCAATCCCACTGCCATCGATGACATCAGCGCCGTCTCCTCCAACGAGAAGGTCGTTTCCTTCACCGCCAGAGACATAGACCGTCTCACCGGATTGGTTGTATCCTGCATGGTCAATCTGAATCATGCCCAAATCGAGCATGTCCGAAATATTTTCAATTCCTGAATTTCCGAGACCTTCTAGTGTCAGTTCAAGGTTGGAATAATTTCCCACCTGAAGAATCAGATCATCACCATTGCTCGATACATCAAAGTTTTTGCTGTCAAAGCCACTTTCAACAAGATTTCCTTCGAGGTCATTAAAGAGCAGTATATCTTCGCCCAGTTCAAAATCGGTGACACGAATTTCCCCTTCATCAATAATATCAATGGATTGAAGAGGGTCGCCATCTTTAGTGTGACTGTATGTCTCGACTTCCATATCAAAACGAAAGACATCATTTCCTTCTCCACCAGTGAGGACGTCGTGACGTCCTGCATATTCGCCTCGACCGGTGCCCTTCGCAAAATCTCCAGCGTCGATGGTGTCGTCGCCCGCACCGCCTATGATCAGATCATTCCCATCTCCTCCCACGAGGAAATTATCTTCGTCCCCGCCTAAGAAAAGGTTATCGCGTCCATCGCCGAATTGGGAAAGCCCATCTTTTCCGATAAAATGAAGACCATCAACATTGCCCCCCTCAACAAGAAATAGGTCATCGCCCAATCCGCCATGAAGACTGATATTAACATCTCGGTCATCATCCGTATTGTAAGCCTCTACGACATCGTCTTCATCACTAAACCGGATAGCCTCGATGTCGCGAATATTGTGATCGAAACTATCCTCAGACAAACTTTCGATATAGATGGTCGAACTGTCCAGGTTAACGAGAAGGTCGGTCTCGGTCACATCTGACAGATCAATGGTATCATATCCATTTCCGCCTAAGTACTGACCAATTCCGTCATCAAAACTGAGATAGTCTCCACCGTCTCCGCCATTTAAATAGTCATTGCCAGAACCACCTGAAAGAAAGTCTGCCCCATCATGCCCCAAGAGCGCATCATCTCCGGCACCGCCAATCAGGGTGTCCTGACCATCCGAATCAGAATACTCATAAGCCGAGAGTCGATCATTCCCTGATCCGCCGATAATCTTGACTCCGGTGCTATTATTGCCGTCAAGGTCAATCTCCACATTGCCCGTCAGCACTGAAGCATCGATCAGTTTATGTTCAGAAGCGCTAAATTCGCCGTCCAGGGAATACGCATCTCCACTGAACACAATGTTTTCGAATCCATAAAGAGTCGTGTTAATATAAAAAGAATCCGTTTCTGACGTCAGATCTAAAAGAAGATAGTCATCTCCGTCTCCGCCATTGATCCTTTCCATTCCATTAAGATCATCTATTGATCCAGAGAAGGTGTCGTCTCCATCACCACCTTGTAACACATCTTTCCCTCCTCCAAAAATGAGATATTGCCCTTCCTCACTGGTTGTGATGACATCCACGTTGACGCCTTCGTGATCCAAGGAAATCGTTTCTACGCCAGAACCATCACTAAAATCATAAACGCCTCCACTGAGAAATACCGTATCGTCTCCCTCGCCTCCATGTAGAGCGTCCGTCTTATCGGAACTTAAGTCGTTGTTTTCTGTGTAATAGAAAGCGTCATTACCCTCACCCCCATCAATCAGGTTGGCGGCTTCCAGATTGTGAAACTCATCGTCTCCTTCACCTCCGTAGAGAGTATCACCATGGTCGCCTCCGGTGATCACATCGTTGCCTAAGCCGCCGCTGAGGACAACTCCATCGAGAGCATCGTCACCAAGCCCAAAGCTTGCGATACCCTCTGAGAGGAGGCTTTCAATACTCGTGATCTCCCCATCTCCAATCCCTTCAAGGGTGATCACCAGATCACCTATCGTCACGGTGACGTCTTCGCCATCGTCGGCAACGGCAAAATCAAACTCGGAAGCGTTGTCTTCATCAACGACACCGTTGAGATCATCAAGCAGAAGAATATCTTCGCCAACGACGAAATCTGTAATCCTTGCAGCTCCCGACTCCATCGGGTTCAAGACCGTTTGGGTCGTCGTATCATAGAGAGGTACGGCAATAGTTGTCGTTTCATAAACCGGAGAGGGCACAGACGTTGTGAAGAAACTACTCGATGGGGTCGAGGTTTGCATCGGAACGAGGGTTGTACCCACATAGACTTGAGTCTGCTGAAAGGACGTTCCTGTCTGAATCTGATTTGTTACTGTTGTCGTGCTGAACTCAAATAAAACAACATCTTCACCATCACCTCCCGTTAGGGTCGCATTGACCATAGACAGGTAATCATCTTTTTCACCGGCATCAAGGGTGTCATCACCAGACCCACCGACGAGACTGTCATTTCCTCCTCCTCCAACAATATAAGCGTCGGCCCCTGAGGCCATTAGCGTGTCGGCGCCAGATGTTCCTGTGAGTCCTTCGAGCTGAAACGCACTGAGGGTATCGCTTCCTGATCCTCCAATGATGGATTCCATTCCCAAAATATCTCCATCACTCAGATCGATGCTGAATCCAGCGGTATCGTCAGAGCCATCCAGAAGGTCACTCCCCTCTCCACCGTCAAGCACAATTCCATCAACATCTGAGAGTGCAAAGTAGTCATCTCCCAAACCTCCACTGATGTAATCGACATCAGCAGCAACAATAGAATCGCTGAACTCTGAGCCAATGATGCTCTCGATATTCGTAAACGGTTCAGATCCCGTCATGGCCGAAGAGGCTGCAGACCCATCAAGTATGTCGTATCCCTCGCCACCGTCGACAGTAACTCCATCGGCATATTCAATAACATCATTGCCTGCTCCACCACTGACCATTGAGAAATTGGCCAGCCCAGAGAGGTCGTCGTCACCACTAGTTCCATAGAGGACTTCTACATCTGACACGTCGGAAAGGTCTACATTTACCCCATCTTCACTGGAATAACTCAGGGTATCTACTCCTTCGCCACCAGAGATTTCATCCGTCTCATCGAATGCTGAGATAGAGTCGTTACCTGCTCCTCCGACTAGCACGTCACCACCGTTACCCACGAGTGTGTCGTCACCTGCTTCTCCCTGAAGGTTGTCGTTTCCTTCACCACCGACCAGATAGTCAGCTCCGCCTAGGACGGAATCATTCAGGCCCGTGTCACCAAAGAGCGTGTCGTCTCCCGCTCCACCTTCAAGAGTATCATCTCCTTCGTCGCCAAAGAGAACATCAGCTCCTTCGCCCCCAGAAAGACTGTCGTCTCCGCTTTCGCCCTGCAGCTGATCATTACCTGATCCGCCAGAAATGATGTCGTTGCCACCACCAGCGCCAATCGTGTCATCAGCTGAGCCAGCGAGAATCATGTCGTCACCACTACCGGTAAAGACACTTCCATTCTCAAGGGATCCTGTAACGGTGAGATCTCCAGATTCAACCACCAGTTCTTCAACGCTGTTGAATTGAAGAGAGTTCAAGTCCAGAGTACTGGTACCCGTCAGACCATAGAGGTCGACGACATCAAAGCCCTCGCCCCCGTCGACTTCAGAGATCACCTGCGACCCAAGGATTTCGTCATCTCCTGCTCCAGCGTGAATGGCGTCAAAGGAACCTGCGTCATTATCAATAACGTCATTCCCAGCTCCAGCCACCAGAACTTCAGCATCACCAAAGCTCTCTGAACCAGAAAGGGTCTCTGAGCTCATGTCTACGGTGTCAGTGCCTTCTCCGCCAACGACAGAGTCAGTTGAGTCGATAATCAGGTAGTCGTTTCCCGCACCACCAATGAGGGTATCGGCACCAGCCATTCCCTCCAATTCATTGTCTTGGTCGTCACCAACGATGTAGTCATCTCCCGCAGACCCCTTAACATTTGCAAAGCCTGAGATGTTATCAACACCACCCTGGGCATCGGCAGCGAGACCACGATTCAAGTCGACGATAACTCCTTCGTCTCCGACTTCTCCTTCATAAGAAAGTGTATCCGACTCTGATGACGCCGTGATGTCTTCTGTGAGACCAGAAGACCCCTCGGATATCGAGTCTATGATCTCAGCCGTTGAACGTGGCTTCGAAATCAACGACGCGGCCTCTTCTTTCGCAGACTCTTCTGAAATCTCCTCGCTTTTTGAGAGTTGCTCGGCATCTTCTTCAAGAGCAAGTAAGGACTGACTCAAAAGTGCTGAGCCAAGAGAAGACGAGGCGACAGATTCAGTCGAAGCGCCTTCAACACTCAGTTCAGCCAACAGTTCCTCGACGTCACCTTCGAGACCCTGGGCCTGTATCATCTCAACCCATTGCTGGACCAAAGTCGCAGGGAGCCCAGCCTCTACGGCCATCTCCTGGAATGACTTCGCGGCCAAGGCCGCAGCCTCTTCTGGGCTTGCGCCCTCGGACACCGCCTTGGAGTAGATCTCTTGCACCGTCTTGAGCGAGGTGGAGAACCAGTTCGTTGCGTTCATGTTCGAGGCCTTCAATTCTTGGTGAAGATGAGTCGGAATCCGGTGACGGCGTTAGCCGTCTGCTCTTGCTGCTCAGTGTCGGTGTTGTAAGTCACCTCTTTATGACCCACCGCACAGTGCTCCTTTACATTGAGCCATCCCCCTCCTCTAACAGAGACGACGGAAGTGTCTCCCACAGGGTCACTGGAGCCTGTTATGCTTGTCAGGCGATCCAAACAGTATTCGGCAACATTACCATTCATGTCATAGAGGCCATATACATTGGCGTTCTCCAACGAACCCACTGCGACAGACTCAGATGTAAAACCACCATTATCAAAGCAGTTCCATGTCGTGTAGGCAGTCGTGTCAGAATCAGAAGTTGTCGCTCCTGCTCCCCGCGCAGCGATCTCCCACTGAGCATCCGTTGGAAGATTTACAGCCCCTGTCAACAAACGACCTCCGAGTGTTGTGGCATAAGAGAGAGCATGGTTGTGAGTCACCGAATGCACTGGAGTGTCACCTGAGAATTCGCCAGAAACAAGCTGGCCATACTGACTTTCAGTCACTTCGTATACACCAACATAATACTCACCGAGAGAAATCGAGTTATCAACTCCATCAATGAAGAACGGATAGTCCGAACTCGCCGGCACTTTTGAAAAGACCATCACTGAATCCTTATGGGTTGCGTCTAAGGTCAGTTCATCGGCATAAGTGACGGCTCCCGTTGAGAGATCAACAAAGGCATAGATACCATCGGCGACTTTGTCCTCGACATACTGTGTTTGAAAGTAAGAAAATGCTGTAGCGTCAACCGCTTGAGCCATTTCCAGCAGGTTTGCAAACTGATTCCCACTGGTTGAAAGCCCGATGATGATCTCTTCAGCCTCCGACTCAGAAAGTTCAGGCAGACCATCTGCGAAGCCCAAGTATGTGGATGATAAAGTTGTTGGGTCACCCCCGTCACCATCCAGGACTGCCATGTCAGTAATGGTATCCACCAAACCATCCCAAGTTGCCTGAGTCACGGCATTACCTGCAGCTAACTCGTTTGCAACACGACGCAGATTGATCATCGTCAGATTCGCCCAGGTCCTCTCCTCAGCTGTTCTCAGGTAAGTTTCGATACTTCCTCGAGTTGCGTTCTGGAAACTTGTCATACCT
>Ga0233432_10003536_pt1 | contig 14079 bp, 9 predicted proteins | sample SI_122_August201_6_FD_179870 | JGI IMG/M metagenome (GOLD analysis project Ga0233432, IMG submission 179870) | Seawater microbial communities from Saanich Inlet, British Columbia, Canada - SI_122_August2016_10_MG | ecosystem: Environmental > Aquatic > Marine > Inlet | place: Canada: British...
TGTTGAAGAATATTTTAAAGTACGTGGGGTATACGTTTAAAGCAGTTTCTCAATTTTACTAAGCAATATTTTTGAATCTATGGGTTTAGAAATGTAATCATCTGCTCCGGCATTGATACATTTCTCTTTATCTCCAGACATAGCTCTGGCGGTCACAACGATTACCGGCAAGCTTTTGCAGCCTTCCATTCTTCTTATAGCCCCTATGGCCTCTAGGCCACCCATGATAGGCATCATCATGTCCATCAAGACCAAGTCGTAAGTATTTTTTTCAATAGCTGCAATTGCTTCTTTTCCATTGAATGCTTCGTTTAATTTTACTTTGTGTTCATTTAGTATTGCTGAGAGTGAAAGAATGTTTTCATGTTTGTCATCTACTAGGAGAAATGATTTCCCATTTAATTTAGTCAGATTACTTTTTATAACCTCTTCGTTGGCATTGTTTTGTTCAGTTATCCTTTTATTATTTGTTACATCTTTGCCCAATATTTCTTGTAAATATAGAGTGAATGTAGATCCTCCTCCTTTTTTAGATGTTAACTGGATTTCGCCACCTAATGCTTCTGATAATTTTTTAGAGATAGATAAGCCTAAACCTGTTCCAGCATAATTTCTAGTTGTGGATCCATCTGCTTGGTGAAAGTCTTCAAAAATTTCTTCAAATTGATTTTCTACTATGCCTATGCCGGTATCGGTGATTGAAAAAGCTAAGGTGTTCTGAGTATTTAAATTTTTGTTTTTGAAGAGAATTTTCTCAGTCGGGCGATAAAGATGTGCACTAACTCCGCCTTCACTAGTGAATTTGATTGCATTACTGAATAAGTTTTTTAATATTTGGTGGAGTTTAACGAAGTCATGTTCAATTTGATCTGGGAATGATGAATCTATCGTGATTTTAAAATCGATAGATTTCTGTTTAGCTAATTGTTCAAATTCATATTTTAATTTTGATACAATTTCTTTTGAATCGAAAACTTCATTATTTAAAACGATTTCCCCATAATCAACTTTTGCAATATCTAAGATATCATCTATGAGGTGGGTTAAATCTTTACCACAATTATAAACAGTTTTAGAAAATTTTAGTTGTTCAGTAGTTAAATTATTATTTTTGTTTTTACTCAGTAAATCACTTAAGACAACAATACTATTTAAAGGAGTTCTCAACTCATGAGATATATTAGCTAAAAACATACTCTTAGATTCACTCGCTTTTTCCGCTAACACTTTTGCTTTAATTAATTTAGCTTCATTTTTATGTAATTCGTTGGTCATTCCCCTTGCTATTGATTCTGCTCTTTTTTGCAAAAAATAAATAGAATAAATAACGTAAAATAACAATAGATCAATAATGATTCCAGTAATCAAAACAATATTAGCCTGTTGAGTATCCGAGGGTTTGATATAGTTAGGCTTACTAGAGAATTTAATGACCCAGTTTCTGCTTTGTAACTCAACATTCATTTGTGTTGAGAATTCTGAGGATTGATTATTAGGTAAACTTTTAGATATATTACTGGTACTAAACAACAAATGATCTTCTGTTAAGTCTGTTCCATCATAAATTTCAAAATTAATATCTGAATCTATCGAGCCCAAAATACCTTTCATTAGATCATTCATTCTAAAAGCGGCATAGACCCAACCAACAAATGCTGATTTTTTGTCTTCTGTGGAATTAGAAACTTTATTATTTTTGTAGACGGGTAAATAGGTGAGAAACCCTTTTTGTATATCGGATTTTGTTTCTTGAACTAAAGTAATGAGTCCCGAGGTTGTGGGTAAACTTTTATCACGAGCATTTTTCATCGCTTGACGACGCATTTCATTGGACCACATATCATAACCAAATGCTCGCTTGTTTCTCCAGTCGAATGGTTCTAGGTAAATAATAGCTGAATAGAGATCCCTTTCTCCAGGTGGTTTTATTGTATATTCTGGGAACCCTTCTGAACGAATCGAAGCTATGTGAGAATCCTTTTCGGTTGGCTTTATAGGTATACTAAAACCCATGCCTTGGATACCTGGCCAAAAATCTGCAATGCGTAATGTTGAAACATATTTTTGAAACTGACTACGCGTAGGAATACCTATTGAATCAAATAACCCAACACCACCTCTCAGCACTTGTTCATACTCCATCATTCTCTCGTGAACAGCACGATGAATTTCTTTACTTCTAAAATTAAAGCGGTTGCTAGCTTTTTTATAAATAAAATCCTGACTAATATGATAAGCTGAAATGGTTAAGGCGAGCGACAAAAAAAGGATAGTCCACGCAGCTATGGGTGAATGAAAAAAAGAGACTGTTTTTTTATTTCGAGCTAGTTCATAATCTTTTGATTGCTGATCCATTCAAATACTCTCATAAATACCTGAGGAGTGATACTGAGTTAAAAACAATTAAAAAGTTAACATATTAATAGTTTCAATTGAATCAAACTAAATTCGACGATAAATGATGCCGCTATCTGTTTTGATATATTCAAATAGGTCTGTATGATCAGACATGCGTTCTGCGTTCCCGATAACTATATATGCACCTACAGACATACTTTTATGAAAATGTTCATAGATTTTTCTCACTTTAGGCTTGTCCATATAGATCGTAGCATTTCTGCAAAATACGATATCAAATTTTTTATATTTAAAATCAGGTTTACATAAGTTTTCAGTTTGGTAATTTATTTTATTTAAATATTCTTTTTTAATTCTCCAACAAATATTTTCTTGTTCAAAATATTTGTTTAATAATTTTATTGGTACACCACGTTGTATTTCGTATTGAGAATATAAACCATTTTTTGCATAATCGGTTGCTGGCCCAGATATATCTGTAGCTAGGATATTAATGTTTTGAAACCATTCGGGTGATAAAGCTTCATTCAATGCAATAACAATGCTAACGGGTTCTTGACCCGTACTACATGCTGCGCTGTAGATATTAATACCTTTATTTGGGTCTCTATTTGAAATAATTTCGGGGATAATTGAGTCTCTTAGATTTTTGTAAGGGTTTTTGTCTCTAAAGAAAAGGGTTTCGTGAGTTGTGATTATATCGATAAAATATTCCTTTATGTTTGGTGAAATGGTGTTTTTTCTTAAGCGCATTTCTTGTATTAAGTTTTTAATGGTTTCAAAATCAAAATGCTTAACCATACCAATCAGTCTTGCTTCGAAGAGGTATTTTTTATCGTCATCGAAAATAGAACCCATCCATTCTTCGGAGATTTCCTGAAGAAACTTAAAGTCTATATCGCTTATGCTTTCCATTTTATAAAATAGTTGGATGCATCATAAACTTTTCAGCTTCTCCAATTAGAAAAGGAGGACTTGCATGGACAGATGTGATATTTTTATCGTCAACTGCTTTTGGCATTCCATATACGACACAACTGGAGCGTTCTTGTGTGAGGATAGGAATGTTTTTATCATATAGAGCTTGGCATCCATTTGCACCATCAGAACCCATACCTGTTAATATCATTGCCACGACTTCTTTGCTAATAATTTGTTTCGCAACACTATTAAAAGTAACATCAACTGAGGGTTTGCATGAAAGAACGGGTTCATCATCAGATAATTCACAAACCCACTCATGTCCCTTTTTCTTTAGTTTTAAATGAACCGCACCTTTTGCAATGACAATCTGGTCCTTTTTTAAGACTAAACCATCCGCTGCCTCAATGACATCTTTTTTACAAGCTTTCGATAAATTTACAGCTAATTGTTCTGTAAAAACAGGAGGCATATGTTGTACAATTACCGTGGCGTAATTCCTATTGGCTTTCATACCATGTAATAATTTAGTGAGTGCAGGGGGGCCACCGGTTGATGATCCAATTAGTAAAAGGCTGACGGGACTTTTTAGAGAATCTTTAACTCGTGATGCTTTGGGCTTTAAACTTGTGTAAACATCTTTTTTTGCATCTGCTAATGGAGGTAGCGGTGTTTTTAAGATTAATCGAATTTTTTTTAGTAATTCATTCTCTAGACGATCGGCCTGATCTTCGTGTAGGCCAAATGCCTGTTCTTTGGTTATAAAATCAACAGCTCCAATGGATAGTGCGTCGATGGTGTAGCCTGCTCCTCTTGTTGTTACACTTGAGACCATTAGCACTTTTGCATGAGGATTTATTTTCATGATTTCACGTAATGCTTCGATACCATTCATCAAAGGCATTTCTACATCCATGGTAACAAAGTCAAAGTGCTTATTAGTGTACATACGTACAGCTTCTTTGCCGTTACTAGCCTGCTTTATATCTGTGATCTCTTCGATTTTGTTAAGAAATCGTGTGAGTGTTTTTCTATAAATGACAGAATCATCTACAACTAGTACCGTTGTGCCCATGCTTTAATCTCTATAAAAAGTCATCATCTAGAGATTCTAGTTTTTCTTCGAGCACCTCTTTGGTTAAGGGTTTCATGATATACTCATCGGCCCCAAGGTCTAGTGCTTCTTGTATAAGCTCTGCTTTATTCTCGGTCGTCATCATGACGACTTTTATATGATCATATTTTTGTTCTTGTTTAATAGCTTGTAGTGATTCTATACCATCCATAACTGGCATATATCGATCCATCAGAACCAGATCGATATCCTCTTCCTTTTCTAGCATATCTAAAGCAACAAGTCCATCTTCCGCTTGACAGCTCGTATGCCCGTTTGCTTCTAAGGTCCTTGCTACGTGTCGACGAATCTGTTTAGAATCGTCGACAACTAAAATTTTCATTAAACCGTAACCCTATTTAGTAAGTGCAGCTAATTTCTCTGACAATTCGCCAAGTGCTTTTGCAGCATCAGCATTTTCAGTAACACCTGAAGATACTTCAGTAACTTGAGCTGAAACCTTTTCCATACTTTCAGTTATTTCACCTGCACCTGCATTTGCTTCAGCAATAGATTTATTCATTTCTGCCGTTGTTACAGATTGTTCTTCAACCGCACTTGCTGTGGTATTGGCAATTTGAGATAAACGGTTGATAATTTCTGCAATTGATTCAATCGATGTTACAGCTCTGCTGGTATCTGCTTGAATTTTTTCAATGCGCTTAGTGATATCATCTGTTGCACCACGGGTTTCCTTCGCGAGTTCTTTTACTTCAGATGCGACAACAGCAAAACCTTTTCCGGCTTCACCAGCACGCGCAGCTTCAATTGTTGCATTCAATGCTAAAAGGTTCGTTTGTTGGGCAACAGTACTGATAGCTTTAATAACTGTACTAATTTCAGCTGAACTTTCTCCCAAGGCTGCAACGATAGAGTTTGCTTCTTGAGCTGTTTCAACAGCTTCATTAGAAATTTTAGCAGCTTCTTGAGCGCCTCCTGATATTTCTTTGATCGCTGAAGACATCTCCGTCGTTGCACTCATGACTTCGTCCATTTGACTCCGCATAGTGTCTGTTTGTTGAGAAGTTTTTTTAATTTCAGTCATTACACTTTGAACATTACCTGACATTTGTTCAGCCGATGCACTCATTTCTGTAGCAGAACTAGAAACCTGTCCTGCATTTTCTTTAATACCTTCAGCAACATCTAATGCAAGTTGCTCTTGAGCTAATTTTTCAGTAACATTTGCCCAACAAGCTTGTAAACCAATAGCCTTTCCTTCTGCGTCGTTAATTAAGGTTGCTGTTAGGTCTAACATAACACCTTTAAAATCTAAAATTGCAGTACGTGGAAAATTACGTGACATATCAGTTAAAAGGCCTTGCTGGTAAGAAGGGTCTTTGTGGAAAATATCAAACCTTTGCCCTATAATTTCGTCTACTCTACATGGTAAAGCTGATTCAACTGCTTTAAGTGTTTTAATAGATAATGGGTTCAAAAATGTGATGACACCATTTTCATCGCAGGTCATCATATTGATAGAGGCTCCATTAACCATAGATGTTTTTAAGGCAGCTTCTTTTTCTTGTGCGATTTGATCTGTAACAATAGACCAAGCGGCTTGGACGCCAATTGGATCACCACTTGTGTTAAGAACCAAGGTTGCTGTTAAGTCAAGCATTACCCCATTATAATTCAAGAGAGCTCTTCTTGGGAAATTACGTTTAGGGTCTGAGAGTAAGCCTTGTTGAAAATTCGGATCTTTGTGAAAGATATCAAATTTTTGGCCAATGATTTGATCAACTTTGCATGGCAAAGCATTTTCGATGCTTTTAAGGGTCGTGACAGAAGCTGGATTTAGGTAAGTGATAACGCTATCTAAATCACAAGTCATCATATTTGTTGGAGCACCTTCAACCATAGATGTTTTTAGGGCTGCATCAGCTTCAATTTTTAAACGTTCTGTTGCGACACTCCACACGGCTTGAAGACCAGTGAATTTACCATCGTCATCATAGAGCGCTGCGGCAGCCAGATCGAGTTTGATTTCATCAGAGACATCTAGGATAGCTTGTGTGGGAAAATTTTTCTTTGGGGCTTTTAATAGCTTTTGCTGATAACGCGGGTCTTTGTGAAATATATCGAAACTGGAACCAACAATATCATCAACTGCAAGAGGTAATAAATCGGCTATAGACTCCAAAGTAGTGACAGACTCTGGGTTTAAATAATTAATCACCCCATTAGCATCACATGTCATGATGTTTTGAGCCGAATTTTCAGCCATTGATTTAAATTGCACGCCTGTACTTGTACTCATTTCACACTTCTCCTAAATTAATTTATTTTATTCAACCTTAACTATTTTTTCGATATCTAGAATACATAATAAACGGTTTTCTAGCTTACATATTTTACTTACGTATTCACGCATTTTTGCACTCATTGTTTCTGGAGCGGGCTCCATATTATTTTCATTGATATCCATAACATCACCGACATCGTCTACTATGACGCTACAGATGCCTTGTTCTGTTTTTAAAATGAAGTTCATGCTGTCTTCATTAATCTCGGTATTCTCATTAGTTAACCTATAGCGTAAATCGATAGCTGTTACGATTTGTCCACGCAAATTAATTAGGCCTAGTATATAATCCGCTGAATGAGGAACTTCAGTCATCCGTTGAAATAAAACTATTTCTTGAACATTGAGAGCGTTGACGCCAAACATTTCACCGCCTATGGTGAAGGTTGCGTATTTAGTGATATCTTCGTGGCTATTTATACCTATACCGAACGTGTCTTGTACAGCTAATTCACTCATGCTTCAACTAATTCCAATGCTAAAAGTTTTTCAATCTCACTTAATAATTCGTCTTTGTTTAGTTTAACGAGGTAGCTTTGAATACCAGAATTAATTATTGATTTTTTTTCATTTCCACCTGTTAAGGCAGTTAAAATAATGATGGGTGTGTAATTAAAACGCTCCATTTCACGGACTTTTTTTGTTAACTCCTTGCCGTCCATTCCTGGCATTTCAAAATCAAAGATAAATAAGTCATACTCGCCTTCTTTTATGACATCTAATGATTCAATGCTGTCTTGACATGTGTCGATATCATAACCACCATCGCTTAAATACCGTTTGACAACTTTGAGGTAAAATGGACTGTCATCGACATATAAAATACGTTGTTTTCGGGTTGATAAAAGCTCGTTTTTAGGGCTATCCCATTTTGTGAATGACATATTAAAAACCTTCACAGCATCTAATAGAAGCACTACTTGATTGCGTAATATCATGGTACCCAATATTAATGGGTGTTCGATAACATCATTGTCAAGTTCACCTTCGAGATCGACCGAATCAATGATTTTACGGACTAAGAGTGCAGCTTCTTTTCCTGCAATATTAAACACAATAAGATTGGCTGACTCATGATCATAATTTTCCTCAATATCCATGAATTTGGATAATCTAACGACAGGTAAAACATCACCTCTGTATTGTATAACTTCTTGATCACCAGAAAATTCAATATCACTTAATTTAATTTCTTCTAAACGAGAAATTTGCGACATCTGTACGCCGAAAATTTCATCGCCACCTAAGCTAAAAGTAAGGGCTGTACTTGCAACTTTGGTTCTATTTAAATTAGTGGTTACGGTGTTCTTTTTATTTGATTGAATATCTGCAGACTTACCCAAAGCTTCGATGTCTAAAATTAGACTTATTGTCCCGTCACCCATTATTGATGCGCCTGAATAAATAGAAACATTTTGAAAGAATTTGGAGAGAGGTTTTACAACAATCTCTTCGGTATCGTCGACCTGATCAACGATCAGTCCGTACTGTAATTCCCCACTCATTAAAACGACGATGTAAAATTTGGAGCTATCTTTCTTTATTGGGTAACCAAGCATTGTTCGTAATCTCAACAGAGGCAATAGTTTTCCCCTAAGACGATACACTTCCATATTTTCAAATTTTTCGATTTTATGAGAATCTTTACTTTCAATCAGTAATAATTCTTGTAAATTAACTTGTGGTACGGCAAATTTTTGTTCACAACTCGAAACGATGAGAGCTGGTATGATAGCTAGAGTTAAGGGTATTTGTAAATGAATTGTCGTTCCTTTGTCTTCTTCAGACTCTATTTCAATCTGTCCACCTATAGAAGTGATGTTTGTTTTGACAACATCCATTCCCACTCCTCGTCCACTCATGTTGGTGATTTTTTCAGCCGTGCTAAAACCAGGATGAAGTATAAAATCAAATACATCTTTTTTTTGAATTAATTTCAGATCGTCAGCTGAAATCAAACCTTTTTCAACAGCTTTTGCTCCAATTTTTTCTGAGTCTAAGCCGCCACCATTATCGATAATATCAATGACTACTAAACCACCTTCATGAGAACAACTGACTTCAACATTGCCTAAACGAGGTTTTCCTTTTGCTTCTCTTACGTCGGGCATTTCAATACCATGATCAACAGAATTTCTTAATAAATGAGTTAAAGGGTCTTTTATTGACTCTAAAAGAGTTCTATCTAGCTCAGTATTTCCACCGACAATGGTTAACTTTACCTCTTTTCCCAATTCGCGTGCCATATCACGAACTGTTCTTTGAAACTTAGATAGCAATAAACTAATGGGCTGTAAACGCGATTTTACAATTTCTTCTTGGAGCTCAGAGGTTATTAATGAAATAGAGTTCGCCGTTGAAATAAGGGCTGTGTCTTGTGAGTTTAGACTTACCTGTTTGAGTTGGTTGCGACTGAGGACTAGCTCACCCACTAGGTTCATTAGTGAGTCTAAACGTTTAATATCAATACGGATTGTTTCTGAAGTTTCTACAGTAGCGTGTTGAGACTTATGCTCGACTTCACCAAGATCTGCTGTGGACATTGTCGGCAGTGACTTCTTATTTGAGGAGACAGATGTCTGCTGGGTCGGTTCCTCTGCAGAAGCGGGTTTTTCTTCTTCTTCTCTCATACCCCATTCGTCGTCTAATTTTTTTAATTCCTCGCCATTATTTACTTCTGTTTCATGGGTTTGTGGTGGTTCTTCAGCTATGGCCTGTGTGCTTTCTTTAGCTTCAGGTTGTAGCTCAATATTGGGTTCAGTTTCGAGGTCGACTTCTTTAATGCCTTCCTCTTCTGAAGGAGCGGTAGTATTCCCTGTGCTTAAAATTGTTTCTATTTTAAGCTCGTCTGATAAAAAACTTCTTCCTTCGCAAGCCGCAGTAATCTGGTCTATTAAAAGTTGACATGTTTGAGTTGCTTCTGTATTTGTTTTTTTCAAATGATCCAGAAAGTATCTGAAAATGTCATTTGTTTTTAACAATAGAGTTATATGATTGGCGCCTAAGGTAATATCTCCAGATCGGACGATATCTAGCATATTTTCCGCACTATGTGAAATACTTTCTAAATTTTTGAAATTAATAAGTCTACAGCCACCTTTAATTGTGTGAATAGCTCTAAAAACATTATCGATGACTTCTTGATTTTTAGGGTCTTTTTCTAACTCTAAAAATGATTGATCAATGATATCGAGATTTTCAGCAGTTTCTTCAGTAAAATCAACGATGCACTCTTGCTCAAAATCATCCATTCAAAGAACCTCCTGTGATTTGAATATTATGATTTAATCTAAGCCAGATAGACATGATACCTCTTTTTATTGACATTGATATTAAATAAATCCATTGCTCGGTAGCCATTTTTACGTGCTTTTTCTAATATTACGTCTAGGAAAACACCTTGTTTTTGAATATTTTCCATCACATCTTTATCCATTAGATTTTCTAGATCTTCAATGCTAGTTCTAGGTAAGCTAAGTGCAATTTTTTGTTTTTCATTTTCAAATATGCGCACTTCTAATTGAGTTGATAATTTGCTGTAAGTTGGGCCACTGTTCAAAATAGGTGGTATAATATTTGAAAGGGCTGTTTCAAATTCTTCAAATATTTTTGTTAATTGAGGTTTTGCATAAATGCCGCAATCTAATTTTTCAACATAATAAAACAATCCATGGATAGAACGCATTAAACCCATTAGGTTTGCTGGTGCGGCTGTCATGAAATTCCAACGTTGTTCACCTAGAATATTAGCTGCTCTTTCTTTGCGGCTCCAATCTTTAGTATCATAGCGGCCATCACTTAAGAAGGGTTCGAATAGCATATCTAGAAATGCTAACAAGTTATCTTTTATAGGTAATAGTAAGGCTTCGTTGAAGCCCATTGCCACCAACCAAGGAATGACAACACCTTTTTGTGATTTGACTTCTTTAAATAAACTCATAAAAGCTAAACGGATATCTTCACTTATTTCAAGACATGAGCCGTAGTCATAAACTACTAATTGAACCTCATTATTTTTTATTCTAAAGGCGAAATTCCCAGGATTTGGATCGCTGTGAACTAAACCGTGCTTTAAAAAGCTTTGCAAGAGAAATGTGCAGAGTAAATTTCCTGCTTTCATTTTTTGATCCTCTGTGGCATCAATACAAAAGGCTTCTATATTTTGACCCTCTTCCCAATTCATGACAATGTGTGCTGAACCACTGTCACTTTGAGATACTTTGGGAATGATGATATTTTTTTCAGATTCGAAATGCTCAAAAAACTTTTGTTGTGTTTCTAATTCGTGTTCGTAATCCAGTTCTTTGAGGAGTTCATCCGATATTGTTTTCTGATAATCGGTTAAATTGAAACCTTCTTTAAAGGTAGACATGGTACGCGTTAGCATAGAAAATAAATCACTGTCTAACTCCATATTTTTCAGACTATCGAAGTACCTTATTTTTAACGCATAGCGTTGGTTGTCGTTGAGCAAAATTTGATGTACTTGTCCTAGTGAAGCGGATAACCCCTTATCTGAAATCTCTACTATTTTTTCAGATAATCCATTTGCATGTTCGTTAAGATAACAATAAATCTCTTCTGGAGGCATCGGAGTAATATGGCTTTGCGTGCAATCAAATGCCTCAGCACGAGTATCGTCATTGGACATAGAAAGAATTTGACTGAGCTTCATGGGAACCCCGCGTAGTTCTTTCATCTTTTTTGCTAACTGTTTTTGTCCGGCTTCTTTGAGTCGCTTTGAAGGAGCTATTTTACTCAATAGGCTAATCCCAGCTAATTCACTGTAGCGGATTTTCCTTTTTAAGTTCTCCAACATTTTAGACTCTTTCTCCAATGAGAGCAGGCTCTTTCTGAGCTGGAGGAAGTGCATTGTTTTTTGTGTTTATCAACGCTCTGATATCTAATTCGCCGACTAATTCATTATTATAAGACCACGACTCACTAATGCCATGCATATGTAAATTACCTAAATAGTTAATCTCGTCAGAGTACATATCGACAATTTCATAAACCCCAAGTGCAATCTGTTTTTCACCGAGCTGTAAAATTAATATGGATTCAAACTCATTGTTCACTTGTTCTTCTTTGCCAATTCCAAATTCAGAAAGTTCAAAAAACTGCCTTAACCCAGTCTTTGTTCGGTATATTCGCTGACCCTTAATTTTTGAAATATTATTTTCATCAAAGTTTTCAATGTGGTTCACGAGTTCCATATTAAGAGATATCATGAAAGCATTTTCAGATGTCTTAAAGATTAATGTGTTTCGTAATTCAAAATTTGTTTTTTCAGTATTACTAGCTTGCATGCCAGCATCATCTATGCTCAATTTCAAGTTAGTCATTTCGAGTATTTTTTTGAAAGATAACATTAAACATATTGATCCATCGCCCATTACCGAAGCTCCTTCGAAGGGTGTGTTTTTAAAGTGGTCTTTAAAGAAATCTTGTAATACGTGTATTTCAAATTCATGAATTTCATCAATTTCAAAAGCAACATAATTATTTGAAAACTCACTGACGATAAACGAACGACAAGGCATTTTTTTTGTATGCGTTGGGTCAAAGATTTTGTTCATCGAAACAATAGGAATATTCATACCCCTGTATGGAAATAGCTCTAGGTCATTAGATTTCGGCAAATTTAGTGACTCATCTTCAGTTAAAGTTGACAAGTATTCAATTTTCGTCATTGGAATGCCATACCATTTTCCCATGCAGTTCATACGGAGTATGAGTCTAGTGGATAACGTTGCTGCAACGGGTAAACTCAAGGTCAGTGTTGTGCCTGCACCAAATTTCGATTCAAGTTGAACTTTACCTCCCCCTTCAGCTATTTTTCTGACAACAACATCCATGCCCACACCTCGACCACTGATATCACTAGCAACTTCTTTAGAACTAAAACCTGCCATAAAAATAAGTTCTTGTTTCTGTTGGCTAGTCATTTTGTTAGCTTGTTTTTGAGTGATAATTCCTTTCTCAAGAGCTTTTTTAGCCATGACCTCACCATTAATACCACGCCCATCGTCTTTGATGGTAACAATTACATTTTGTTGTTGATTGGTAACTATTATAGAGAAATTGGCAACGGCGCTTTTGCCCGTTAACACTCTTTCTTGAGCTTCCTCAAAACCATGATCCATTGAATTTCTTAAAATATGAACGAAAGGGTCTTCTAAAATTTTCAGCATACTTCTATCAATTTCAACATCGTGTCCTTCACATACTACCTTGACTTTTTTATGAACTGTTTGAGCAAGTTTAAAGATAGTTTTAGGAACTTTTTCTAGTAGTTGTTTCATTTTCACTCTGCGTAGCTTCATGAGTTTTGCTTGCAAACCACCTGTTTTGTCTTCTAGAGCGTAAAAGTTTTCTTTAAAGCGATTGATATCTTTGTTGTCTAAATTGGAATTTACAAGTGCACTTTCAGAATGCTTAAAAATGTGAGCTAGATTTAAAAGGTCACCTACATCACCGATAAATTGATCCAAATAACTTTGCGAAATTTGAATCATTGTATCGCTTTTATTGCTGCTTTCTTCTTCTAAATCTTCTATATTAACTTCTTCGATTGGTCGTGCTAAGACGGCTAGACAACCGAAGTGAATTGGTTCTGAATTGTGACTACTTATGGTAATGGAGAGTGGCCAGGAATCTGTTTTAAGTTCGCCTAAAATGTGGTTTAGAACCTGCTTCAACCATACCGTGCCTTTAATGAGCAAATTGATGACTTCACCATCAATATCTAATTTTCCATTACGAGCCCTATCCAATACATTTTCGAGTTGGTGGGTGATAGAAGTTAGATGGTTGAGTCCAAAAAAACCTGCGGTTCCTTTTATTGTATGAATTTTTCTAAAGATTGAGTTTAAGAAAGAACTGTTGTTTTTCTTTTCTTGTAAGCTAGGTAAATCGTTTTCTAATTCATTGACTTGTTCAATACATTCGCGTAGGAAATTTAATAAATCGTTGTGCTCGTCAAGATTATTTAATTCTACAATATCTTCTTTGGATTCAGGTTCATCTTCTTTTTTTTCTTCAGAGACCTTCAAGTTAGGTAAAAGGCTAGAGAGTGCATTAGCTAATTGAACTGAATTTTCAATACTATTGCTGGCATCCATGAAAGAATTATATGCAGGAAGTACCTGTGTTGAAGGAATTTCGTCGAACATAACTTTCTCGAATACTTCACCTGCTCCATTATAGCCTTCAGGAAATTCGCAGCCCTTTGTTTTAAGTTCCGTTTCTACTTTTACAACAGCTTCACTTAGCTCCATTAAATTTGGAGGAGAGTCATCTGCCCAATCTAATTCGTTATCACTCATTTAATCTCGCCTGCAGAATTTGGTTGAGGGCATTGGATAACTGACCTTTTGAG
>Ga0233432_10003538_pt1 | contig 14077 bp, 17 predicted proteins | sample SI_122_August201_6_FD_179870 | JGI IMG/M metagenome (GOLD analysis project Ga0233432, IMG submission 179870) | Seawater microbial communities from Saanich Inlet, British Columbia, Canada - SI_122_August2016_10_MG | ecosystem: Environmental > Aquatic > Marine > Inlet | place: Canada: British...
CCAAGACGATCAAGACGATCAAGACGAAGATGGACCTGGTCCAATGCGCTCAATGTACCGCTCCCTTCCTGCGGAGCCCATGGGGATGCACACACCAAACTCGATCAGTCTCATCATGGGCGAAGCCTCGAGCCAACTTTCTAATTTTTGAGTCGCTAAAAACCAACTGATTCGCAAAAGAAGCCCCGCCACGAATCATTATGAGACACGAATACTCTAGAATATGGACGTTTGAAGAAGATGAGTGTATATCCAATTTTGTATCAAAGCATGGACACATGTGGAAAGAATTATTGAAAAAATTACCCAAAGACCGAACCGTTTCAGCCGTTCGAAATCGATGGGCCCGAATCAGTCGCAAACATTACTTGATAGCAAACAGAAACTCTAAACAGCGGAACCTTTGTACTCGATGTGGCGTCCTCAAAAGAGGTCATAGTTGCCCATTACTAACCCTCGCCGATATCCACAAGCCAGTGGAAGAGCCAGTAGAAGAACCAATGAAATCGGTTGACATTGTACAAGTTGAGATAGAGGGTGACGCTTTCTTTCGTGAAGAACCTTTAGAAAAGGTTTACGAAAGAAATGTTCTTCACGATTCAAACACACCTCCCGTAGAACCCCCAAGTCTAATCTCCTTGATTTACTCGCTCAACGATGCTTCCAAAGCTCCATCGCTAAATTTTGATACCAATGTTGTAGAGATAGGAACGTGGATGGACTGGTTATAAAAAGAGAGTTTGTCGCGCCTATTCAAAAGCATGGACTCGTATCTTCCTTCTTTCCAGCGACTTGGGATCTCTCCTCAAGTCGATACTGTGTTTGTCTTGGAACAATACTATCCATTTTTATTATTGAAATATCATGATGTAATAGCAAAAGCTATGAAATCTGAGATCAATGAGGTCAGTGATTCGACCGATGTCGTATGTGAGGAGGATTGTGAAGTGCGATTACTAGAAACAGTGTCTGATCACGACCCTCCAGCATGCATGGATGGATTCACAGGCTATGAAAAATTCAGTTTATTTGACTTTCCCCAAAGTGGTGAAAACATTAAAAAATGGTTGATAGAATACAATTTGAATGCAGCAGGTCTATTGATTGGTCATCATTTGATCATGGAGATAATCACACAATCCAAAAAATCCATGTGTCAGTCTTTCATTCTTTACATTGAAAAGAATAAGGTTATGTCTATTCGAGTTGACATTCGTAATCCACATCGAGTGACGGAAGAGTTTGGTTTCAACGACAGTGGACACCTCATGTTTACCAAAGGATGCATCAAGAGTTTATGGTATGGTGAGGACTTCATAGCAAGAGACGAGTTGATTTTGCATCCAAAGAAAAAAACGAGAGGCTCGACAACGACAGTGGCAACCGTGCCACTTTCGGTACCAAACACGTCATCAAAACGAGCAAGACAGGAAGGGGCTGAAGAAATGGAAGAAACGGAAAGCGAGGAAAGCAATGTGCAGCACACATGCAAAGGAACTCTCACATTAGATACAGAGTACAAGACGCATTGTTTGTGGCTACGAATGCGAAAAACGCTTTGTCAACTGTCTGATAAAGCCTTTGAGGATAATCCACGAGAATACATAGAGATGCTCCCGCAGGAGGAGGGTGGTGTCCTGAGCGACATGTGGGTGCCTTTGGATCAAGGTGTTCGAGATACTGGAAATTGGGATAAAACATACAATATATGGCAGATTCTCAAACATACTCAACCCGATGCCGCTTTCCATGAATTTTTTACAACGTTATCAGAAAAAGACATAGAGCAAAGTATTATGAATGTGAACAGTCTGTCGAATGAAACCTTGGAGATAGGAGTCCTTCCTCCATTTGGTCATTCCTCCTTTGGTTCTACTACAAAGTGGACTACGGAATCTAAACTGTACAAGAGCTGGTTGCGATGGTTTATGACTGCGGTCACCGGATGTGTCTACAGTCCGAAGACGATTCTCGTGAGAGAAGACGAGACCGACACGCCATTGACACGCAAACAAGTCGATGCCAAAGTTGTCACGATGAGAAATACTAGCAGGAACAACGAGGATGCTGAGTTTACTGAAGAAACTCTCACGTATCAGATAGAGCATACGACACCACAAGCGTGGACCAAATTGACAAGAATACTTTATGAATTTCGGCATGTGACATCCGATCCTACCTTGCTATTGATTGTAGATACGACAATGCAGAGTAATCAGAGCCGTCAAATGAAGCCTTTGCGTTTCAGTGACAGTGCTCCAGACTTTACGTACAAGGCTTGGACACATCCCAACGCTGTCGAGGAAATGGTCGCGTGCGTCGCTCGAATGATTATACATGCAACCATGACTTATCCGCTGGTTACTCGAAAAATCGGCAATGGATTCAACCCTTTGCCACTTGACACCAGCAATCTTGGCATTCCCGAATATGCGGCACAAATTAAAACTATCGTCAAATACGCATTGAAAACGCCTGCACGATGGGAAGTTCGCATCGCACTGCAATGTTACGCGCGTTTTGCATGCGTCAACCCTCTCGTCGTGAGCCGAAAAACAAGGGAATTATTTTCAAATCCTAACAACTACTTTTATAAATTATTACAAGTGCGATGGGGTGGAACGAGCATTCTTGCAAAACACTTGATAGAATCGCTCTTGTCTGTCACGAATGTAGAGAGCTTGCAGGCGTCTTAAAAGTCATTTTTAAAATGTTACATACATTTCCACGCGCGCACGTGCTGGAGTAGCGAAGGGTGGAGTTTGTACCAGCGATTGAATAAAATACCATCCGGGCCTTGCTTTACAGAGGGGGTCGGGCCCCGCACTGCATACAAGTTGAAGTGGCAAGGATTAATAGGCCAGGTCTCCAGCTCAGAGTCGCTGACATCCTCTTGAGGATTGCTCTCCGCAACAAAGAGACCATAAGGTCTTTCTAACACTTGTTCAAAACCCTCCTCACCCTCCATGTGGAACATGCGATTGTTGATACTTAGTATCGTCCTCTTTCCTGGATTTGGATCGTCACATAAATATGGTGAGATGACGGGTAGTTTCAATCCCTCCGTTTTAACCGCAAGCACGTCACAAAGTTTCAAAACCGCCTCCTCGGGAATATTCTGACGCCAAGTATACGCCCTATCGTCTCTCTCAAAGACGTCGATTGTGTACAAGTAGGCAAAAAAATCTTCGATCTCCCTAATATCGTCTTTGTTTGTCAAAATCAACTGATCCAAATGACGACCGAGAATCCTTTCATATTGGAACGTTTTCCATAAGTTCGGCTCGCACAACACAGGAATCTCCCCTTGATCATCCTCTTTGCACATGTCTTCAATCTGTATGAGCTCCTTCTCAATCACCCCAGCTCTATGCTCAAGTCCATGGAGCGCAAGGCGCTTTTTTGTAATCTTGCCTTGTAAGAGAGCCAAGTCGGCCCGATTGCGCCTCCACGATCCGTTACGACGCTCCATTTGTGAGGTAGTGAACATGTTTCGTGAACAACAACTAGCGTAAGCTGGTTCTGAACCTTTTCTAAAGATTCGTAGTTCTTTTCTAAAAGGTCAGGGTTTTCTTTTAGCGTATTTGATCGCTAAGAACCTTTAAGAATATAAGAAAAATTTACGAAAAAAAAGTTTAGAGATGGTGCGCGGCATTTGTGTTTGTCAGAAGACTCGATTTGCGCAGTATCAAAACAATGGAATTTGAACCAAATGATTCGCGGGTTGTTTATTGTATGTATCTGTTAAGTGCCGAAGGCGCGTATGCGCGGCTTCGGCTGCGTGACCGTCGGAGACGCTAACGCATTGCACTAGTCCCAATTTATTCTCTCGTGGTAACTGGTAACAATGTTGCGCTACCTTCTTTTATGGGCTCAAGTGGCATCCTCATGCAGGTCCAATTGGACAGCACATGAATGTGATATTCACACCAAATGGCACAGCTGTCAAAAAGAGCATTCGTACCATTATTGCGACCGGTTACTTCGAGAATATGAATGCGAGGACCCGCGGATGTCACGAGCAGAGTGTACTGAATTTATTAAAGACCCCAATCGTAGTTATAATTCTGCTCGTCCATGACAGGTCCGATGATTCACAGTCTACGGGGACAAGCATAAAAGTTAAAAGTTCCTGTTTGACGGGGAAGCCGCGCATGCGCGGCTTCCCTTGGTCACTAAACAGATAAGTGTGTAATTTCTTATGATGTTTATTAGTTTGAATATGGCATCGTGACTCGAAACATGACACGATCTTCATTGTCTTTTGTTGCTCCCTTGAGTTTATATTATAAAGTTGAGAATTGATTTTAAGCATCGAAGTGCTCCCACAACTCCCACAGCTCCCACAGCTCCCCGAGTTGTAATGACACCATTGTTATGAAATGGTGTCATTACTAAATTGAGGTCGACCCGGGGCGACCCGTTTCTATAATTGTGATTATGGAAAAGGGTCGGACCGGGGCGACCCGTTTCTATAATTGTGATTAAAGGTTGTTAAATGTAACTGACAATAAAGGATGATAAAGGATGCACGATCGCTAAAACTCTTTAGAAAAGAACCTTTAGAAAAGGTTCACGAAAGGTTTGGTTCAAGTTGGTTCGATTTGCAATGGTCGTTGCGCGGACACTTTTTCAATCGGCTTGTGTGATACTTTCGATAGAGAATCGACATTTGAAAATACAAGCTTTAAACAGTCCCATTGATGATGAATCGGTAAATATGATGATGCTCGAAACTGAAAAAATACTGCAACAAGAACAGCCGTTCACATCCATGTGGGATTTGCGCGAATGCCACATGCCAAGCGTGGCTGTGACCTGGAAGTGTATTCGATGGGCTGTCAAACACAAAACTGAATTGGATCATTACAATACAGAACTAACAATAGAGTGTAATAATAGACTTCGAAAAATTGTAAATCTGGTTTTACGCGTCTTTCGACCTAAATGTCCTGTTAATGTATTGTAATCTTACGGTTGATATTCCTAAAAAAAGTTTGAATACGCTAAAAAATGAAAAAAAATGATTTAACTTTTACAAAAGACAGAAAATGTCGATCTATTTGTATCGCTGGGACGGATCGCCACGATTTAGAGACTGTGCGAAACCGGCACATGTTGCCCATAGATTAGCTATTCCTAAAGAGCGGATGTTCGGGCTCGTGCCAAGTGGTCCACGTAATATGCCCGCGCTGTGTCCGTATACGTTGCGCACAGCTGTCAACACCGGGCTTCCACTCATGTTTCAAAATGCTTACATGGAGAATGTATGGCAGTTTTGCAAGGTGATGCCACATATTACAAAGCACACGCAGATGTTAAATCGGCGAGGGGTGTGGAAGAATAGCACTCCGCTCGACATTTTCAAAGATGATGTACAAGTTGACAATATCACCGGCAACGATTGGGTGGACGATGCCCCAAATGTTGTAAAAGACATGCTTATAAGCGACGACCCCATTCGTAGTTACGTGCCCAAGAAGATTCGTCGCTTTTGCATGGGGTCTGCCAATCCGTATGATTTAAATGCCAAGTTACTCGACTACGTCTCCGCACGCATGAGCATTTACGGCCGACTCTACATTGAAAGTGTCCTCGCCAACCCCAAGGGCAACGAGCTCGTCCAATCGATGAAGGCTATGCTTGCAAGAGGTGAGGATATCTTATTGTACGAAACCGACGGTCCTACTGAAACCATGTTACACAGTGAACCTCTCGGCGAGATGGGCCCTGTTATCAAGGCCACAACCGACAATATCAAGTATACCGTGCAAACCCACACTCAAGAACCAGTCGGACATTGTTTCTTTCTAAGCGCGCACTTGCTCGGTGTCCAATTTGATACTACTCTCCCCTCTACTGTGCGCTCCGTATCCGTTCAACAAGTCCGATCGGAGATTAAATCAGCGCTTTCTCTCAAGAGAGCTCGATAGGGAACCTTTAGAAAAGGTTCACGAAAGAGCTGTTCTGAACCTTTAGAAAAGGTTCACGAAAGAAAACATGAAAGATTCTAAAGGTTCGTGATGAAATACGCTAAAATAAAGAAAAATAGTGACGTACACAAGACGGATATGACACAGGAAAGGCGACAAGTGTGGGAGTGGAATCCCGAACGTCTCAAATTTGAGCAACCGTTTGAGTACAAGTTGGGAGAGGTGGTTTGGGCGGAAAATTGCACACGAGGGGTTGTCTCACGTCGATGGGTTAACATGGCGGCGTTGCAATCGGACATCAAACAAAATAAACGTCCGTTTGGTTACTTCAATCCATGTCCAATCTATGACTACAGCAAAGTACAAGATCAGCCGTGGTACGAACTCATGTGGTTCGACTACGAGATTTTTAGAGTTATTTTTCCAAAATGTTTGATTTTCGAGTCGACCAAAACATTCGTCACGGAAGAAGATTCTCATTCGTTACCTCGTCCATCGGGTTGGGAATCTATCCGTCAGACAGGGGAATTGAGTGTATCGTCGTAATATAAATAAAGTGTAGGAATGGTGTTGAAGGTGTTGTGATGGAATTGCCTTCTCTTGAAAAATTGGCAGTAAACGAGGTATTACCACCCTCATTGGAAATATCCGTGGAACGCAAGGTATGGGTGGAAGGACGTGTGGTGTATATCCGCCTTGCGTTGGAGTTGCCAAAATATGTGAGTTTGGCGAATATGCTCTTCAACACATTACGACCAGCCATGAGCATAGCATCTGCAAACCTACCAATTCGACTTGAAACGCAGCACCGGGATATGGATTCCGGACACACCCACGTCATTTTTCAATACTCGTGGCAAGGAAACCAAGCCGCGTCAGTCTGGGAAATTGGGGACAAGATGGGCGATGCCATGGATGTTCGAAACCTTTTTACACTCGCCTTTGCAAATCATAACAAGTATAAGCGTGTGACAATACACGGCATCACCCCTGACCTTGAAAACCTGGAAGAGACCGAAACACGGCACTACCATGTAAACCTGAGCGAATGAGAACGGGTGATATATAAAGTGTATATAAAATGTGTAAAAAAAGTATAAAAGTATATTCACCACAAATGCCCAACCTTGTAGAGTTTAAAAAAGTCGCGTATTGGCACAATGTCTGGCTTACCACGACTGTAATTCTTGCAATTTCAACGTTTGTTTTTGGAGTGTTATACTTTTCCGATGGTAACGATTTGGATGGTAAGCAGAAACTCATCATATCTGTGAAAGACCAGAAGGCATACTTTTATGCCAATCACAGCTTGATCAACATTTACGAAATTAGCACTGCGACCAAAGGCACTGGGCAGTTGTCAGGCAGCGATCAGACACCTCTAGGTGAGCATATTGTTTATGAGAAAGATGCCGCAAACACTCCCTATGCTGGCCGTTTGGTGGGACGCAAATACGATGGCCATATCACAACTATTTATTACGACAAGAGCTCACCAAGTCAAATTTATATCACAACTCGCGTCATTCGCATCATGGGGTTGGAGCAAGGTTACAACAAGGGCAAGAACAAAAATGGACAAGTCGTGGACACTTACGAGCGGTTCATCTACTTGCAAGGATCGAATATTGACGGTCGGCTTGGCACTCCGTCTTCCGGCGGGAGCATCCATTTCAGCAACCTCGACATCATGCGCTTGTTCGATATGATAGATTTGAAAACGCATGTGATCATTCAAAGTGAATCGCATCACCCTGTTTGACAAAGGATGTGATATCAGTCGTTGAGACGGTCGAGCTCCCTCCATTTGGCAGTATCGACAGGTGGGTCGAGAGTGGGTATCTTTACAATTTGACGCCCATCATCTCCTGCTTGTAGCACCTGGTTGAGGACATTCAGTCGTGAAGAAAGCGTCTCCACCCACGATTGATCCAGCATTGCATCGATGCACACCTCTTCGTTGTCATCGTCTATGAGGCTGCTTGCGTCCCACATCGCCTCTAGTACGGTAGTGCGCGCCGTCCACTTGTGCATGCAATACTTGTGGCATGTAGAACCGATGATAAACCGCCGCTTCCAAGGAGAACGTGTCGTAAAATTGTTATAATAATGTACTAATCGTTTAAACGAGTTCGCATAATCCCTCGGTTTCGTAACCAGCAAGTTTGCATTCCACCCTTCAGGAACAAAGTCCATCAAAACATCCTTGCCCAACTTTTCCGATTCGGTATCACAGCCCGCAATCTCCACACAGTATGGATCTTCCAAATCTTCTTTGCCACAAGCGTCACACTTTTGATTCTTGGCAGGGCGTGCAAAGTCTCCTACTTGACGCAATAGAAAGCCCTTGTTGAAATACTCCAAGAAATCGGAAGACGCATTGAACCATTTTACAGATATGAGGTTGGTCCGCACTTGAGAAATGTGTTGCAATATGCGAAAAAGTATCTTTTGGACGTCTCGTTCGACCATTTTGTCAATATCCGTCTCCGTCCATTTCGATTTTTTCAGAAGCAGTTCCGATAGAATGGCCATCATACTCGCAGCCGCATCGTACGCCCTCTCGCGCTCATCCCCTTCACTGTACTTGTGACGATTGTACACGGTTACCGCTTGCTCGGCAACATCGTTCATATCCAACTCATCGTCATTCTCGTCGTAACAAGCAGATAGACTCAGGTGCGCAAGACTAGGCAGCATTGTCCTTGTCCTTGTTTTGTTTTTTACATCCTGTTTATATATAAAGAGAAGTTTATGCGTAAAATATGAGTGATCATGATACATGTACAGGAGGGTGTGTACATGTACGACATGTACGCTAACACACTTGGCATCGAGTGTTTATAACGTCGGATGCTGTCGACTCTTCGTGTACCGTGGAAAAAACCATAAGTACGTATATAAATCGATATACGTGATATACACGACGGAAAAATGGCTACTTCTCTCACTTCGCTCGCCATTGGAACGCCCAATACACCGGATCCTTCCAATTCATCCAATTCATCCAAACGTGATCGATCGGGAGCGGGCTTTCCAGAGCAATCCGATCCACTACAAATAGTCCTCAGCGATCTACCGCCCGAAATAATTTTTCTAGTGCTCACCGCACTCGCCGATAATCACTGCGAGTCGCTGCAGAACATCTGCCGAACCAGCCAGCAATTCGCCGACATCTGTCGCAACGACCGAATTTGGCAGACGGTGCTTCTCTCAAAGAAGTGGGTGCCCGATTGGTCGCCGATCGAATCGCCCGGTGGCATGACGTCAAGGGCATACTACGGGATGATCTGTGGAATGAACGATGAGCATCGATCGGCGTTCCTTGAGCTATCACTTGCGACGACATCGATTAAAAGTTATGCGTTTGATGGTTGCGCGGCACTGGCCTTGACGCACCTACCACCCAATCTCACATCGATTGGAAGGTATGCGTTTGAAGGTTGCACGTCGCTGGCCCTGACGCATCTGCCAGATACTCTCACACGGATCGAACATTGTGCGTTTCGGAATTGCTCGTCGCTGACCCTGACCGAGCTACCGGGTACTCTCACAACGATTGAAGAACATACGTTTCGTGGTTGCTCGTCGCTGGCCCTGACGCATCTGCCAGATACTCTCACACGGATCGAACATTGTGCGTTTTCTCGTTGCTCGTCGCTGGCCCTGACGCATCTGCCAGATACTCTCACAACGATTGGATCATTTGCGTTTGCTCGTTGCTCGTCGCTGGCCCTGATGGATCTGCCAGACACTCTCGAAACAATTAGAGAGCATGCGTTTGAGAAATGCACGTCGTTGGTCCTGACGCAGCTGCCAGATACTCTCACATGGGTTGCAGATCGTGCGTTTCGGAATTGCACGTCGCTGGCTCTGACGCATCTGCCACCCAATCTCACAGTGATTGCATATGATGCGTTTAAGGGGTGCACACAGCTGTATGACAGTGAGTTCGATGCGGAATTGTGTGAGATAAATCCACATGCAATAATCTAAACACACATTTTTTTAGTGAAATAGAGGTGTCAATCACTTTCCAACCGTTTAGCCGGCCATCGAGTCCGTAACAAACTGAATTTTTATCCTGATAAGAAGGCATCTCGTTCACCGGAGGTGAACGCGGTGTGTGACGTGCTAATGGGGCAGCTGTTGGAGGCTCAGAAATACAAAAAGTAGTGTGTTTTAATATTTTACGTAATAATAAGTCCTTGTTGAAATACTGCAATATAAAGGCAGAGTTGCGCGTGAAATTAGACGCACCATGATACCGTCTCTCTCCAAGGCGAGTATCAATGTCAAATACGAGGATCTGCATGGTCTCACACAAAACTCGATGGACGTGCTTGTTAACAAGGACAATTTTATGTTGATCAACGAATTAAATCGATTGAAAGTCATGATTGAAGCTGTCGAAAAAGTCAAAGAAAAGGTGTATGCGATCACACACAATTCAAACCGTACAATCACACAATCCGACTTTGTGACGATGATGGAGGAGATGCTCGGTGCAAATGACTATGAACTACTCAAAGAATATAACAATTTACGACAAGTCGTTACTACATACAACACATTCAAAGAGTTTTTAGAAGCCAAGTACGGAAGTCGTCAAACGGCGTTCCTCTTTGAAAAATTTTCAGACAATGCATTTGAATTATTGGAAGATTACAACAGGATTGTGGATGAGCGCAAGTTTGCAAGACTCTCTCTCTTCTTACGAACAAAAGATATAAACACCCGCGAAACCAAGTACATTCCTTTAGAATATGATCATCACACTGGGCTTGCTGGCATCAATTTGCAAAAGAGTATGGATTTTCAACGGATATACTTGGGCCATCGCATTGTGGGGTTTGCAGACGAGGCAGAATACATAAACGGGTGGTACGGTATGCCGGACGGCGTTGAACCCCAACCTATTGGGTGGGAGTCTATGGAAGAGTACATGAACAGCTACGGTCCACACATTTTCTACATAGCCGCACCTGGAGCGGAACCAAGGTCATTATTTTACAGCATTGATCATAATCGAGATGATGGTTATGAGAAATACATGAAATTAGACGGTCTGTGGTCGAGCAACGAGGGAAGTGACGATGGAGATGAAGAAGAAGAGCAGCTGTCTTCCGAGACTGTGTACCCCGAACAGTCCGCTGCATATTACGGAGGGCCTATAGAAGAACTTACCTTTGCAGATGATTCGCTCGTGACCGAGGATGTATTTCCTGGACTTGTACAGATAATGGAGGATGAGACTTTGTTCAACCCGGTCTTTTGGTATGAATTTGATCTGATGGATCGACCTGTCGTCGCAGAGGGTGAAGAATGGCACATTCGAAAACTCCAAAACGTGGGTTTGGCCTATTATGCCATACCGTCAAAACTCTTGGCGTATGCAGTTGATCAGCTGACAAAGACACAACCGGTTAAGAAGAGTCGGCAATAGTGCTGTATAAAAAGGGTATAAAAAGGTGTGTTGTTGTGTTGTGTGTTGGACTGAGATGTCATTTTACAATCTTCCTGACGATGTTCGCGGTATCATCGCATCGATCCACATTGCTATCTTTCGGGTGCGAAGGGCGATGCGCAATTTCATGTTGATGTCCGACTATGAAAAAGCGGATCGCATGATACGGTTTCATGAGCAAGCGATGCGTTACAAGTTGTTTGCCGGGTTTTTAAAATTAAGTTCGATTGAACGCGCTATTTTTGTCAACAAGGTTCAGGCAATGAATGCTGCGCAGTGTGAGCTGAAACGACAGGATCTTGACCGACAATTTTTAGACAACATCCTTTTGTCAAGACAAAAAATCAAACAAGAAGTGAGAGAATGGTTTCTGACCAGGACAAGTGCACTAAGAAGGGTGCGGAGGATGAACAGCATACGCTAGTTGTTGACGAACAGGGGGAAGATCAAGGTGTGTGGAAGCATTCTTCAATTCGTGTGAGTAACGACACGCATGTGGTATCGGGATTCCGATTTCGATACGGACACATTGACGGACTGACATGGAAGTGGGTTCGCGACTCGACTTTAGACAAACAGCCGCGAGCCGCTTCTCCTCCGTGCACTCCTACTAATCAAATTCTTGGCTAACTCTTGGCTAACTCTTGGCTAACTCTTGGCTAACAGCCTCTAACTTTTCTCACCTAGTTTCAATTTCAATGTAGCAGCCGATCGACGTACCTTGTCGATTTCGATTTGCAAATTCTGCACCTTTTCAACCGCAACTCGCGCGGTTCTATTTGCCTCATTTGCGCGCTTTTGCGCCTCTTGAGCAGCAGCCGATGCGGCATCGCGTTCTGCTTCTAGCTTTTTCAAGCGTTCGGTACCCTCGCGTAGTCTCTGCTTGTCCTCTTCAATGAGGCGTTTCTGGTCTGCGATTACAGTGTCCTTTTGCTGTATCAGTTTATTACTTGATTCGATCATAAGCATGGTCTGCTTCTGTTGTAAGTGAACGTCTGCGCGTGTTTGACGCAATTCTTTAATCTTGTGAACCAAGAGAGGAGGATCGAGCGGTGGCGCGATGCCAAGGGCACAAGCAGCGTCACCCCACCAAACTTGGTGCTGCGCGACAATGCTATTCGTCGTCTCCAGTATTGCATTTGTACGGTCGAGGTTCGCTTTTGTAGCATTGTTATCTCGTTTCAATTGATCAATTTGTCGTTTTAAATCATCCAATCCATCTTCCGTATTTGAAGAATTAGGCACCTGGTTGACAGTGTATGATATGATGGTGGGCGTAGGAATTGCGAATGAAATGGGAGCCAGAGTGACGCTCTTATCGGACTTGTCAGACTTGTCGCCCTTATCGACAGGTTTCTGTCGTTTGGGAGGTCGATCATCTCCTGTGTAGGCAGGACATATGGCCATGTGATCTCGAATGGCCATGTGCTTATTCTTTTGAAAATGTTCTGAAATCGTCTCTATATTTTCAGCAAAGCACCAAGGACACCTCATGCAAGAGTATTCGCGCATCGGCTGCTCCGATGTGGGATCTGCCGATCGTTTGCATTTGCGATGAATCGTTTTGACCACTGGAAAATCGCCGTATCGACTCATATTTGAATTTGGTCTGTGTTGTATTACTCAAATTGTTTTTTTAGCGCTAAAAACCTTAGAACCTTTAGAAAAGGTTTACGAAAGGAACCTTTAGAAAAGGTTTACGAAAGGATGCAAGATACTTCACAAGAGGAGCTCAAACGCATCTGCGAAAGTATGAATGTTCCATTTTTAGGGGTGGCACGACCTCCAGACTGCGCTGCAGGAGTATCGTCTACAATCTCATCTAACACACCCTCCACTGCACCCTCTCCTGCACCCTCTCCTACGCCATTGAAACTTCGGGGTCGGAAAAGCCCCATTTGGTTCCTGTTTTGCAATCGACAAGAAGATGAGTACGATTAATCTCGGACCGCAATTTTTTATTCATCGCGATGCTTTCGTTTCTTTGATAAGAATATTGAATTCGCTAACTCTCGTTGTCTAAACGATGCTTCATGTTTTGTGATTGTACGAATCAACACCTTTCTCCAAGCATGCTTTTCTAAATACTGTTCATATGGTTCATCTTGTGCACGGTTTAGTTTGTCATAACATTCTTGTGTGAGTGGCACGACACGCCCGTCGTACTCCATGCAGCCACTGACGCCACGCTTTATGGCTGGCCAGCAGCCATGTAGATCTCGATAGTACGATTTGCGAAAAAAGTTCATAATTTCAGGAGAAGAACACACCCACTCCGTCCAGTTGTTGCTGTCGCGTAAATGTGCCATCTCCAAACGGAGCATTGCAACGACCTCTCTGTTCATCAATCGTTGCCTTTCATCCCAAACATTGGCGATTATACTTTTGATTGCATGGATATTGTACACGAGACCTTGCCATTGTGTATTGTAATACTCTTCATTATTCTTGTACTTGTTCTTTTCATTTGGAAATCGCACATGATTGATCTGATGTATCAATTGTCTTTTGAGCTCACGTTGGCACCACGTGATGGCAAGACCTCGCTTCGCACTACGAAAAGAATTCACAAACTCAAAATCATTATATTCAGGAACAAACTCGGGAGAAATGTCAGGAGAAATACAGATTGCAGAAGAAGGAATTGTACCGTTTAGGACGCGATCCGCCACCCATG
>Ga0233432_10003549_pt1 | contig 14056 bp, 24 predicted proteins | sample SI_122_August201_6_FD_179870 | JGI IMG/M metagenome (GOLD analysis project Ga0233432, IMG submission 179870) | Seawater microbial communities from Saanich Inlet, British Columbia, Canada - SI_122_August2016_10_MG | ecosystem: Environmental > Aquatic > Marine > Inlet | place: Canada: British...
ATCCATGCTTGGATCTTTTTCTTAGTTACTGGTGATTGGCGAATACCATCCACAAATGTATTATCTGGACTTAAGATATTAGGAACACCATCACTTGAATCACCCTTAAAGATATGTTCTGTGATGTATGTTATAGGGTTGTCTTCTTTAATAAACTTCTTAGTCATAGGAGAATACTGTTTAACATTATTCCACTTCTGAAGTTGAATGAAGTCTTTATCTGCTGAGACAATCATAACTGGCTCACCACGTCCAAAGTCTTGTGTGCTTTCTGCCATAACACCAATGATATCATCAGCTTCACAGCGGTCTTCATGTAAGACAATATATGGAAAGTTGGCTGCAAGGTCTTCACGAATGCCATTGATAATACGGAACACTTCTGTCCAATCAATATCTGACTTCTCGTCTTTACGATCATTACGGCGACGGTACTTATATTCTGGAAATACTTCACGTCTCCATGATGAACTATCACATGCGATAACCATTTGTCCATATTCTTTACGGAACTGTTTATTATATTTTCGGATTGTATTTAAGACGAAATGACGAATCATATCCTCTTTAATCTCTATTCTATTAACAATAACACTGCTAATAGCAATACCATTAAAATCAATTATGATCATTCTCTACCTCACTTTTAATATCTAAAATAACATCATGCAATTCATCCAGTATACCATGGAAAAAGTGGTCATTACCATCAGCTCTTGCTATTGCTGAATATAGGAGATTTAGTATAACACCCAAATCTTTCTTCATGCCTGTATCAGATGGTTCGTAACCATACTCCATTAGTTCCACTAAGATTTGTTCTAAGCACTCACTTGCAACATCTAATGTCGTAGGAGGGCCTGGATCTACTAGTGGATTGCGAATCTCGCCAACTGGAAATTGTATAATATTGTCATTCATAGTAGTATTATAACATAAACATATTATAATGTAAACAACTAATTTGAATTAATCTCATTAAAACTTTCCTTTTACGTGCTTAGCATGGATTTTGCAACCAATGAACTCATTATAATAATCTTCACTAAAGAGAACATCTCTATCAAATTGTTCCTTTGCTTCAAAGTAGTTCATCTCGCCCTTGCCTTTGCACAGTCTAACTATTTCTCTTTTAAATCTTTCTCGACCTGATTCTTCTAAAAGAGTTTTAACTAGTTCACTTGACCCGAAATAATCCTGCCAATCAGACTCAGTCCTCTTGGTTCTTTTTCTTTTCTTGCCTTTTAGCGGAGGAAGTCGTCTTACTGACCAGAAATTTTTCTTTCCGATATATTTCTTATTATTGGTTAGGTCAGTTATAAGATATACAAATCCGACCAAATCACCTATCTGATCGGATTTAAATTCTTCATTCTCGTATAGCCACATAAATAAAATCCATTAGTATATGGATCTATTTATTCATCCCATTCGTCTGTGTTATAGAAGTTCTCATCAAGGTCATCTTCCAATTTAGAGCCACAGTTCACACAGTAAACCACACTTTCTTCTTCTACTTCATATTTAAACTTAGTATAAAAGATTGCACCACAGTCGATACACTCATCTGGAAGCGTCATATAGACATTCCTCCTAAAGCACGTGATAGTAAGCTAGACTTTAGTTCAGTATAGCCACCGATAAATTTATTATCTTCAAGTACAATCGGAAAGGTTCTGGCATTTGGAAATGTTTCGATTAGTTGTTCTTTAGTAATATCCTCACCAACAACAACAATTTCATGTTCAATTTTTTTAGTTTTTAGTAGTGTTTTTGCCGCCTCACAATATGAGCAAGGCGGATTGTTTCTAGTGTATATCTTAATCAAAGTGATAAACCCTTCATAGTATTAGCATCAACATCTTGTTTAACACCACCAATAACATAAGAACTAATCTCAGTTTCTTGTGGTGCCACCTGCACATTACCGCCACCAATCCATTTTTCAGTCCATGGTAGTGGGTTTGATTGAGTAACATGATATGGTGACTGATAGCCTAGTGTACGCATACGTTTAGTACCAATCCACTCAATATAATTACTCAATAGCTTTTCGTTCAAGCCAAGCATAGAACCATCTTTAAACAGATAGTGTGCCCATTGCTTTTCTTGATCAATAGCCTGTACAAACATATCTATAACGTCTTTTTCACACTCATCTTTAATTTTAGCAAAATCTGGATCATCTTTAACTAATAGTTTTAGAATAGTTTGTGATGAAGCCAAGTGAGTATTCTCATCACGAGCAATGAATTTGATAATCTTAGCATTGCCTTCCATCTTCTTAAGTTCGGCAAAAGCCCAACTACAAGCAAATGAAACATAGAAGCGAACACCCTCAAGAATATTAATTGAGTTAAGAACTAGCCATAGCTTTTTCTTTAGCTCATACTCATCAACAATAACTTTCTTACCATTTACTTTGTGTGTACCTACACCTAGCAGATCATACCATTTGGTATCATTAATGAAGTCATCATAGTATTTTGAGATGTCTTCAGCACACTCGACAATCTCTGGAATGTCCAACATACTATCAAAGATAATAGATGGGTTCGCATAGATATTACGAATGATGTGGGTATACGAACGAGAGTGAATGGTCTCCATAAAAGTCCACGTCATCACCAATGGTTCAATCTCAGGAATGGAAGCCACTGGCATGAGTGTTTCAGCCGGACCTCTTCCTTGTACTGAGTCCAAAAGGATCTGTCGTTTTAGATTAGATGTAAAGATATGTTTCTCAAAATCAGTAAGTGCTGCAAAGTCTGACTTATCTTTTGATACATCGATTTCTTCTGGTCGCCAAAAGAAACCTAGTTGTTTATCCGTAAGCTTATCTAATTGTGGATATTTTAATGTATCGTAGCGTGCAACATCGACACCTTCGTCAAAGAACATTTTTGATTCAAGATGAGATTTAGTTTTCTTTTGAAATACAGACATTTAATTTCCACTTTGTTTATTTAAATTATATAGTGCAGCTATCACAAGCTTCATCTTCGTAGTCAGTCATTGGCAAATCAGCCAATTCTGGATCATCAATCTCACCAGAACCATCATGAGTATTATTATAGTATAGCTGTTTACCGCCATACTTATAGAAAGTAACAATATCAGTAATCAATTGTGACATTGGAACTTTACCCTCAGGAAAATGTTTTGGGTTATATGAAGTATTTACTGAAATACCTTGGTCAATATACTTCTGTAGAATTGCACAGATTTGTAGATAACCTTCTGGTGTCTTCTGATCCCATAGTAAATCATATTTATTCTTTAAGTGGTGATATCCTGGAACAACTTGTGCCATTACACCATCTTTAGATTGCTTATAAGAAACAAGAGCACGAGGTGGTTCGATACCATTAGTTGAGTTACTGATCTGAGCAGATGTCTCGGCAGGCATTAGAGCCATTAGAGTAGAGTTGCGAATACCAGTATCTTTTAGTTGTTGACGTAGACCATCCCAGTCCATACGTTCGGTATTTGGAACTAGTTCATCAACTTCTTTCTTATATGTCTCATTTGGTGTAACACCAAAGCCATACTTTGATTCATGGATTAGTGGAATAGTACCAAGTTCTGCAGCAAGATCAGCAGATGCCTTGATCAGATAGTAAGACCATGCTTCAGCATATTCATCAACTGTTGCTAGTGCATCAGCATCATACTTGAGTCCACGCTTGGCTAGAAAGTATGCCAAGTTAATAATACCAACACCAAGTGGTCTGCGGTTCTTGGTTGATACTTCTGCAGCAACTACTGGATAACTTTGATAATCAAGTAGAGCATCAAGAGACCGTACAATAATTGTACAATACTTTTCAAACTCTGCAGGAGTATTAATCATACCCCAGTTAACAGCAGCAAGAGTACATAGTGAAATCTCACCATCTTTATCTTCTGAGTTTTTAAGAGGCTTTGTTGGTAAGTTAATCTCAGTGCATAAGTTTGATTGTCTAATAGGTGCTACTTCTGGAATGAAAGAGCCATGTTCATTAGCATGGTCAACATTCATAAGATAGATTCGACCAGTGTCTTTACGTTCTGTGATAAACTGGCTAAACACATCAATAGCAGTTAGTGTCTTCTTACGAATAGACTTATCTGCTTCATACTTAACATATAGTTCACGGAACTTATCTTGGTCTGCATAGAACGCATCAAACAGCTCTGGAACGTCATTAGGAGAGAATAGTGTAATATCACCACCAGTTAAAAGACGCTCGTACATCAGCTTATTGAACTGGAACGCATAGTCCATATGACGTACACGATTTTCTTCTGTGCCTTTATTATTCTTTAGAACAACTAGTTCTTCAAATTCGAGGTGCCAGATTGGGAGGTAGACTGTGGCTGCACCACCTCTGACGCCTCCTTGGGAACATGACTTGACCGCCGATTGAAAGTACTTAAGGAACGGTATAAGGCCAGTGTGTACAATACTTCCGTCTCCAATGCGAGATCCAAGAGCGCGTATTGCACCAGCTCCAATACCAATGCCAGCTTTCTTAGAAATATAGCGTACAATCGACGTTGCTGATGAGTTGATGCTGTCGAGAGAATCGCCGCTTTCAATAAGAACACACGATGAGAACTGGCGTGTAGGCGTCCTGACACCTGCCATAATAGGCGTCGGTAATGAGATGTAAAACTGCGAAACCGCATCATAGAACTCTTTGACCCATTTTAGTCTGGTCTCCTTAGCATAATCAGCAAATAATGTAGCGCCGATCATCATATACAACATCTGAGGAGTTTCGTAGATAGTTTTGGTAGAACGATCTTGTACCAAATACTTCCCACGGAATTGCTCCATGCCAACATAAGTAAATTCATCATCCCGCTCATGTCGGATATAACTATTCAACTTGGCTAGTTCTTCTGAACTATACTTATTTAGAATATCTGCGTCATAAACACCATACTCAACATTCTTCTCAATAAGATGCTCTAACAACCATGGCTCAAATTGACCATAAACTTCTTTACGCAACTTATAATTCACTAACCTAGAAGCCACATATTGATAGTTTGGCGTAAGCTCAGAGATAAGTTCAGCAGCAGATACAATTAGCAACTCATGAATATCATAAGCTTCGATTCCATCATACAACTGAAGATTAGCCTTCAGCTCAATCTCAGAGATTGAGACACCAGAAATATCATTAGTAGCCCATTCAAGTACACGATGTACTTTATCTAAGTCAAATGGTTCTGTTCGGCCATCCCTTTTGGTGACCTTAATAATTTTATTCATTTCTTCTCCACTATCAATATATGGTATTATTATAACATAGTTATATTAGTTTGTAAACAACTATTTTGTTATTTTTTGGATAAAGCTCGAGAACCGAACCAGAAAGAGATAATAGCGGCAAAGATTGCCTGTGTCTCTTCATCCCATACCATATTGACAGCGGTATTAAAATCTGCTGTATTGTTCATAGCGACCATAAGAGCAGAAACTTTCACTGCTGCAAATAGACTAAAAAACAAATATGTAATAACGGGACGAACAGAACTTCTGATCTGACCCATAAATGATGTATCTTTTGAAATAGCAATATCGTGCTGAATGAGACGCTTATGCTCATCGTCAGCTGCCCTTTCACGGAACTCCATAAGATTCAATTCAACACCATCACGTGCAAGTTTGCCTTGCATTTCAAGTATGGCCAAATTATCTTTGGATGCCTGTTTTTCTTTAAAGTGACCCAGAACTGCAGGAACTGCAGAACCAGCAAAACCTATTAGTGTACCTAGTAGTGATAACATTACTTCGCTCCTTGTGCTCGCTTAAACATTTTATCTACAAAGAATTTAGACCTACGATCTTGCTTCTTTGCCTTACCTGATGGATTCAGATCGACTCCACCATTTGCAACAGAGTTAGCTGCAACTTCCTCAGGAACACAATTATTAACAATCTTGCCGTTTAACTTTTTGGTACCCTGCTTTTTATATCCAGCCCAACAATTAGGACCATCTTTTTGCTCTAGGTATTCTTTAAATTGTTTCATCTTACTATATCCTTAGGTGTAACATATATATCTGTTTTAGTTGCCACATGTTTTATTTTAAAGATGGGAGTACCGAATAGATTATCAACGGCTTCACATAAACCAGGAACAATAACTCTGGATCCTTTTAATGCAATGATTTCTCCAGTAGTTGGTGAGGCAATATTTTCATGTAGCGAATATGTACCAGGAGAAAGATCATCTCCCGACATATTCCAGAAACTTTCGTTAATAGTATAATCAAGTTCAGCTTCTTGATCGGCAAGTACTTTATCTAAAACAACTTTTAGTTGCTTCTCACTTAATCCAGTTTCTTCTTTGAGAAGGAATAGTGCAGCTGCATAATTAGTTAGCTTAGATTTACCGAATGGTAGCGCCTCAAGAATGCGCTTTAGATTAAAGACAAGACGATGGAATAATGTATAAGACGATTTCTCATCGCTAGTTTTTAGAGTGGAGGCTCTACGAAGAACCTTACCTCTTTCATCGATAATTCCATGTTTATAAGCTTCTTGATCCTTCCAGTCTATGACTAGTGTACGGATCAAACGATACGTGTAATAAGTATCAGCAGCTTGTGAAATAATACCCATTAAAGGCCTCTTAACTTGTCTACTATTTTTCCATCTAGGCTTACGTCAACATATTCATCTTCCCTTAGATAATTAAGGAATACCAGAAAAGGCTTTAACGCTGGCCAATGCTTCTCTTCAATTTTATAAAAGATCATCTTATTAGCTTGACTAATACCGAACACATTGTATACAACAATTAAGTGATTTAGTATTAGCCGCTCCTGAAGATCACCTATTTCATAACGACTGAATAATCTTTTTAGGTATTTAAACCTTTGTAAGTCTTCATAAAATTCTTCAACTCCAGTACACTGTGAATTTCTATAGTGCCTAGATGCATAAAGAACAAAGTTTTCGCTGTTCAATTCATCAAATATTTTCATAGTCCCATCCATAAGTTTATTAGACGGAACTATTTATTCTACTTCTTTTTCTTCTTTTTGAAGTATTTCTTAGCAGCTGGTTCTGCAATAGGTGCAGGTTCTTTAACTGCTTCAACAACTGGCACAGGCTTAGGAGCAGGTGTCTTTGCCTTTTTAACACCATTCCAAGCATCACATTCAGCTTGAGTTAAACCAGCAGATTTAACCTTTTCACCCTTGACATAATAGCCAGTAGGTTTAGCTACGGCTTTAGCAAGCCAACCGGTTTTCTTAACCATTTTTACGCATCTCCTTGAATTTTTTCATAGGCTTCTTAGCTGGACCAGGTCCTGCTTTGCCAGCCTTAACCGCATCTTGATGGCCTTTTTCTTCAGTATCATCAACTTTAGTCGGAGACTTAAGTGCAACTGTAAGAGCCTTTTCTTCGACATCAGTTACTTCGTCTTCTTCGGGCTTTTTCTTTTTCTTATCTTTATCTTTAGCCTTAGAGACTTCGCCATCTTCAGGGTCGATAGCAATAGCTTCTTTAACTTCGTGATAACCTTTGTCATCACAGTGCTCACAGCCTTCGCCATCGCACTTAGGGCATTCTTTACGATCTTCATTTTTCATATCCTTTTTAATAGCCTTACGGCGGTTATGCAGATACTCATCTGATTTATCGACGTCTCCGTCATTGTCAATATCCGCGTCAGCTTTGCCAACAGGATCCATTTTCTTTTTCGCTGCTTCTTTTAGCATACCAATATATGCTTCTTCAATAGGGTTTCTCATTGAATTTCTCCTGTTAACCTATAAAATACATTCCAACCGTACCAGTAATAACGGCTGCTAATACTATCCAGAAAAGTCTATTGATAACACGAACTGTTACGTTTGTTTCATCAACTTTCTTTTCAACAATATCTATCTTTTCTTCGTTTTTGAGCATGCGCTCCATTAAAAACTTTTTATCATTTTCCAACGATATAAGCTTTTCTTCAGCGCGAGCCAAAGAAATAATTGTGTCAGATAGCTTGTCTATCTTTGCTTCGATACGATCTAAGCGTGGGTCCTGATGATTGTCCATTAATTGTCTACCTTGGCACTTGCGCGCCATTGATAGCATGACCAGTAACGGGCTTTCCATTTTGGTCCAGGATTGTCACAGTTATGACGTGCTCGAAAAGAGCGTCGGCGAGCGGGATCGTCTCTTTTGATTTCCATGTTTGGGTCACCAAAGTTGACCTTAACGACGTTTCCTTTGTCATTCCGAACATAAACACTAAACTTGCTATTACCATCACTATTACGAAACGGGTCATTTAGAGTTACCTTTCTGCCTTGATATTCAGAAGCTTCAGTTACAAGATCAGAATAAATATCGCATTCTTCACAAATAGCATCAACTGTATCTTTTAAATGTTTGTTAAATTTATCCATGAGTTTTCATTCCGTTACTTATTTTTAGTTTGTTTCTTTGATGCATTTACAGGTTGCGTTGGTGTATCTTTCTTATATTTATTCACCAATTCATCAGTGCCTTCTTCGCCAGCACCATGTTTCTCTGCAATGTATGCTTTAAACTTAATCATTTATTTATCCCAAGGGGCCTTCTTTAAAGAAACCTTTTCTTTACCTTTAGCTTTAGCTTTAGCAGAAGAAAGTGCTTTACGAATCTGATCAGGAGATAGCCTTTTACCAGCTGGTTTTTTAGCTTCTTCAACATCAACTTCTTCGTTGCGCTTAGATTTCTGAAAGGCTCTATATTCTTTACGGCGAGCAGCATCTTTATCCAAATCTTTTGGTGATAGCTTACTAGCGGCTTTACCATGATCCATAACCTTTTTGCCAAGAGGTGTTAAGTTACCTTTCTTGTCATACATTTGGTTGATCATTTTCTTTTCAGCTGCAGTTAGCTCTTCAAGCTCTACAGTTTCATCAATCTTAACTGATTCACGAATATTTAAAAATGTTTTTGGCATATTAACTTCCCTTTACTTTGGCGGCAAGGTCTTTATCTGCTTTGCCCCATGTACCTTTAGATTTAGTTACAAAAGAATTAACTCTTGCGTGACCCCATTGTGATGGTGTTGTTCCAGGTCTATGACCAGTTTTCCAAGCTGCCACACCACGATTATAAACTTGTCTTAATACAGATAAAGGCATACCAGTCTTATCAGATTTCTTCTTTAGTGCTGTCGTTACATCTTCAGTAACAACATCATTAAATGAGTTAAATGACATCATGGTATCTTCTCCGTACATCTGTCTATATTTCTTTGTATGTTTAGATAGTTTTGTTTTAGCTGTTGCATCACCAGGAGCTGGTTTATATGCATTTGGATTATCATCAGCCATATCAGCTTGTTTATCAAACTGAGCTTTACGCTTTGCTGTTGTTGACTTAGATAAGCCTTTATGATAATTAGCATCTTCAGCTTTAACTTTAGGCTTTTTATCATCACCTCGTTCATCATCAACAGAAGCTTTAGCCATCATTCTGGCATGCTTAAGTTCGTCACGTTCTTTCTCTTTATCAATCTTAGAACGAACAGCGTCAGTATAAGCACCTTCTTCAATTTTCTCAATAGCATTTAGCCACTTACGAAGCTTTTTACCATCTGCCATTTCAATCAGAACATAGTTGGCACCAAGCATAATAACTTCACCAATCTCATCTGATTCTTTGATAGCAACAACATCACCTTCATTGAATAGATTACCTTGGACATATGCTTCACGCTCATCAGATACTGATTCAAACTCAATATGTTCACGGTAGTTATATGATTCTTTAAGTCCTAAACCTTTTCTAACATCATTGAATAGTGCTTGACCATCTTTAAATCCACGAGGTAAACCTTTTGTGAAAGAAGAAAAATCATTTGCTTCAGCTGCAGCACGCATTTTAGAAGCAGACATTCCAGAAACACCTTCTGCATCTGGATCACGCTCACCTGCCGAGATAACATTAACACCAGACTCAAAGTTATAGAAACCATGGCGTCCTTTAACATTATTATACTTTTTAGTCAATGCTTCAAACTCTGCAGTTCGATCAGAGCCTACAACTAGATTGACTTTATTATAACCTTGATTATAAAGATTAGTCATAATATCAAATATATTCTTTACTTTCTTATCAAGCATAATAGAACGAGCATGACGTGGATACATCTTACGCATATACTTAACTTTAGAAGCATAATCCAGAGGATTCTTCTTAGAATCATTTGACTGAGATGCGTATACCATATACTTACCATTACGAGCAACTTTAGCTACAGCATCCAATAGTTTTTCATGACCAGTCGTTGGTGGATTAAATCTACCAAACGTAAATGTAACTTCTTTTGTTGCTTCAGTAACGTACTCAGCGAACCCTTTAAAACCCATAATATTAACCCTTTGACCTAAATTTAGCTCTATCAGCTTTACGTTTAGCTGGTAGCATTCTTTTGGCTAGACGGCGGATCAGAGTTGCGCGTTTATTAACACGTTTCTCGATACCTGCACGTGCACCGTATGATAGGTCTGACTTCTTTTTACCTTTAAGGATTTTATTAAGAATTTCTCGGCGTGCACTACGGTTTGATCGTGATTTCAATCTAGTAGTATTTGCAGTGCGCTTTTTAGCACGTCGAGCACCTAGTTTGATTTTGGATTTATTTTTACGCATAGACTGCTTCAACTTCATGCGGCTTCGGATACTGAGAACTTCATCAAGCTCATCAATTTCCTTGTCTAATGCTAGATCCTCATCTAGGTATTGTTTAAACGTATTCATTTCTGTTCGCTCTTTCCATTAGGAACGGGACGGTGTGTCCCAGCCTTTAATAACATCTGTTGAAAAGTTGTTAGAGGAAAATTCCATTCTATCAACTAATTTAACAGCTCCACCTTTAATACGATCAATAGCAACAAAGCCTTCTACTCCAGTGACTTCAAATCCATTTTTCGTTTTAATAAAGGTTCCAATCTTATTCAACTTATTAAGCTTATTTATAATATTTAATTTTGCAACAACCAATGCTGCTTGTAAATCATACAATAGCTTTAAATTCTTTTTATTATCTGTAGAGAAAAATTGCAATAACTCATCACGCTTCTTACTCTGAGCACCTTTGCCCTTTTCGGTCTTGCGCTTATCAATTTCTTTCTGGTACTTATCACTAATATACTTAATCAAACCATCAACATGTTTAGCTGTATCTTTAATTACTTCTTGTTTACGAACAAAGGTATTATTATATGTCTCTATCGTCCTAGCCAATTCCTCATTATTTTCAATCTGTTTGAGTGTGGAAGAGGAAATTCTATTAAATATCTTGCCAGCCGTTGACAAAGCTTTGGTGACTTTAGCCGTCTCTGCCTTAGTGAGCGTGACAGTGCCAGATAAATCTCGCAGTCCAGCGTCCCTTGCCCATACTGATTTGACTTTTCTGAACTTTGAACTATCGACTCCGTACTTGGCTGACATTGTCTCAAAGCTTTTACCTTCGTACCTAGTGTGGAATACCACCCCAATACTAGCCGATCGAATAGATTTGGCCTCAGCGCTAGAACTAGGAACAGCGTATACAATGGTGTTAGGATGAAACACCACGAAAGGCTCTCCATCGATTGTCTCCTTCTTTAAATCATCCGAAGTAAACATAATATCACCTTGAACCACGCCTTTAATTCCTAATTTAGAAAGCTCGGCTAGAGCAATCTTCATTTTTGAATTAAGTCCTGGACTAGAAATATCACCATCGATATCGGAATTGGTTTTATAAACTTTAGGGTTTACATTAAAAATACCTTTTTTGGCAACAAAGAATTTACCATCCGTAGGATCTATACCACAGAAAACAGCAGGAGCACCGTCCCACTTTACAGTAACATCAACTGATTTGGATGCACTACCTGATAACATATCACGCAATGATCTAAGAGCAAGAATTGCATCACGAGCGCCTTTAACACCACCGTAGATAACTTGATCTTCGATGTGTGTCATATGTGTATTTTTTTCTTCTGCAAGAAAAGTTTTAAACTCTATCATTTTAAAAACCAATTCATATCATTATTTCCACGGATCGCCGGAGAATTTGATTGTTGACGCTAATTTCTGAGATTCGTATTTGGCTCTCATCTTCATAACTTTTTTATTACCACCTTGAACACCAATACTATCGTTACCTACTTTAGTAAGTTTAATTTTTGATGTCGACAAGGCGGTGATTTTACTATTGGCCATAGGATCTTCCACCTTAGCACCTACTTTCATACCAGTAACTTTAATGTATCTAGGATATGATGACTTAGCGTCCATCCAGTCATTTAGTAGGTATGACATTAATTCTTTATTGTCCATTTTATTTAATCTAACGAACAAGTTATCTCTGATTTTATTGAGTGCAATTGAGCCTAACTCATTAGCAATAGCTATCTTTGCTGCGTCTGCTCTAATTTCTTTTTTACGTGAAGCGGCTGATTTAGATACATCAAACTCTTTCATAAATTTATCAATAGCTTCTTGTGCAGGAGCACCTATCTTCACACCAAGATTTTTTTCTACAGTACCTAGACCTGGGTTCTTAAAACCAATATCACCCTGAGTCTTTGTTGTCTTAGCGGATAGTCCTAAAAATTCACCATCGCTAAATTGTACTAGAACATCCGTAGGGTTCTTTCTACTATCTACTGTAGTTCCAACAGCTTTAGATAGAACATTAGGTCTTGCTGTCCACCAAACTTTACTGACTTTACCATTATAACCATTCTTCTTTGACCAAGTTATAATTTCTTTAGCCATTGTTTCTGCTCTAGCTGTCTGAGTTGCGAACTCATCATCACCAACCTTTTTCTTTTTTAGGTCGAGTTGTTTCTTAGCAGCAGACGCATCAACAAAGTTTCTCCAGTTGTTTGACAGAAAATAGCCAAGCTGAATCTCATTGACATCAGCAATATCGGTATTAGCAAACATTTCTGTTATAAACCCCCTAAAACTTCGCATTATTTTCCCTAATGTTTAGACTTATTAAATCTATTTATATAAAAAAAAATACCAACAAATGTCGGTATTAAAGTATTTTTAAGGTAGGTGACTTTAACCGAAATCTGAGCTTAAGTCTGGTTCTGGCCAATCTCCACACTCATTGAGAGTGCGCATATTATTAACAACTCGTTCAACAATATGTCTATCGACTTGTGCCACTTCTATAATTGTATCAATAGGTAGCCCTTGTTCGTACATACGCTCAATACGCTGAACATAATTTTCATTTGATGTATTTGGGGTAATAAGCATTAATTTCTCCTTAAGACATAAGCATCCACATATTTAGCAGTATTTAAAGGTTTTGCTTTTTCACCCTTAAGCTTCACACGGAATTGATAATCCAAATTAGCATCTCGGAGAGATTTGTTCATATTACGAATCATCAACTTTAGTTCTTCAAGTTCCAATACATCATGAACACAGCCATTATAGAATGTTCCAATATATGAGTCACTACGTTTCTTATCAATTCTAATTCCCATTAGACTTCCTCTCTAAGCATTTTTTTATTAATAAAAGGCAAGATTTCTTCGCCTTTCATAATAATGATTTGATTATCCTCAAGCACTTTAAGTGTTGATTCACATCCAGCATCACATCCAGCTTGCCAAGCGTGTTTCCTAGCACTTTTAGTTATCGAGATGATTGATGCGATATACCACAACAAAAGTACTAACCACATCCACCACTCAATGTACATTAATCAGAAACCTTATATGAACGTACAAAACACCATTCGCCACTGTTTGTTAGCTTTCCGTGTAGTTCACGTGATTGTTGTTGCGTTAGTGCAACATAGATTTCACTGACACCGGCATTAGTACTTGCTTCGACATTCCACATATCTTATCTCCTAATTTATATTAACATTATAACATATAAAAATATAGATGTAAACACTTAAATGATAAAAAAATAAAAAAAAAAGAGGAGCTGACCTTGGCTCCTCACGTGTTTGTTACGGAACAACCCGATGCTTATTTCTTAGCCAACTTAATCTTAATGATATCATATGAACTAGGGCCTACAATAAACCACTGTTCT
>Ga0233432_10003551_pt1 | contig 14048 bp, 12 predicted proteins | sample SI_122_August201_6_FD_179870 | JGI IMG/M metagenome (GOLD analysis project Ga0233432, IMG submission 179870) | Seawater microbial communities from Saanich Inlet, British Columbia, Canada - SI_122_August2016_10_MG | ecosystem: Environmental > Aquatic > Marine > Inlet | place: Canada: British...
TCAAGAAACTGGCTTCTTATTATCGCAGCCTTGGGTTTCTTGATGCCAAAGTTACCCCGGGAAAGAGTTACTTCAGTGAAGACCGGTCGTGGCTATACCTAAAAATCCTCGTTGAAGAAGGCCCCCTATATGTGATCGACGATATTGTTTTTCGTGGAAATTCAATTCTAACTTCAGAGGAACTCAGAAAGAGGATACCGGTCAAGCCTGGGCAGCCCTTCACAGATCTTGTTCGCTTTAAGCTGGCCACACATGTGGAAAAGAAGTACGGAGAAATTGGGAGGGTTTACACAACAGCCCGAGTAAAAGCAAATCATAATTCCGAGTTTTCTCATGTTTCTATCGATATCGAAATCCGCGAAAGCGAAGAGGTCTTTGTCGAAAGTGTCGAAGTGGAGGGTAATCACAAAACAAGAGATGTTGTCATTCGTAGGGAGATGGAATTTTACCCTGGAGAAATGATCGACTCCGAGCTCATTAGCCGATCCCGAAGAAACCTATCGAATTTGGGGTTTTTCTCGAGAAATGATATCGATATCGAGCCAGGGTCTGAGTCTCATCTAGCAAGGATGGTGATTCGAGTTGAGGAGAAAGAGACTGGATCTATTAACTTTGGTCTCGGCTTCAGTAATATCGAATCCATCACTGCTCAAGTGAAATATACTCAAAGGAATTTTGATTGGATGGACCGCAAGGAAGGTCTAGGAGGTTTTTTCTCGGGTCGAGGATATATTGGTGATGCCCAGACTCTGTCAGTCTCAATCAATACGGGAACGCAGACTCGAAGGTTTAATGTAGACTTTGCTGAGCCATGGGTCTTTAACAGAAAAATCCGTTTTGGCTTTGGGCTATATCACACCGAAAGTAGTATTGCCGACGACTACGACGAAAAACAGGAAGGCTTCTATCTACGGGTTGGTAAAGAATTTATGCGTGACCTCGAAGGCTTTATGACTTATAGTTTGAGAGAGCATGAGATCAGTGACGTAGACCCTACAGTCTCTCAAGTAATTCGGAACGAGCAGGGAAGCCGTCTGATTTCCAGTCTCAATAACAATTGGGTCTACGAAGGTAGGGATAATAGGTTTTTCCCTACTGCTGGGTGGTATTACAACCCGTCTTTGACTCTCGCAGGAGGTTTGCTTGGGGGGGATCAAGACTTCTTTAAGTTTGAGTTTGAAGCGAAAGCTCACTGGCTGATTATTGATCTGGATGACATGAATCAGCACACCTTGAATTTCAGAACAAAATGGGGGTTGGTTGAATCATATGGAGATTCAACAAGAGTTGCTATTTTTGAAAAGTTCTTTGCTGGAGGAATGAATTCGGTAAGGGGGTTTTCTAACCGAAGTCTTTCCCCAAAAATCAATGGAGATGAGGTGGGAGGCCAAGTGCTCTCGATTGCGAATCTTGAATACAGCATCCCCATCAACGAACAAGCAATCAGAGGAATCCTTTTTTATGACATAGGAAATGCCTTTGAGGATGTCCCCGCATTCAAATTTTCAGACTTTAGGATGTCCTTGGGGGTTGGTCTGAAACTAAAGATCCCGGCTTTGGGGGAGATGCCTCTTTCCCTCGACTTTGCAAAACCAATTCGTCGACAAGATGGCGACGATACAGAGACCTTTTCCTTTAATTTCGGGAATTTCTTTTGATGCTTCGCTTCAACATTTCTCTTTTGTGCATCTTGTTGGGGGTGGCAACGCTTGGGGCGGAAGTCAAAGTTGCCGTGGTAGATGAGCAGGTTCTTCTCGAATCATATGAGAAGAGCAAAGATTTTGTAAACAAGCTCAAAGGAAGATTCAAAAAAGAGGAGACCTCTCTCAAGGCTCTGAGCCAAAAAATCATGGAATCAGAAAAAAATTTAGAAAAGCAGATGAAAATTCTCGGACCTGAAAACGGGATGGATCTCTACGAAAAAATCTCCAAATCAAAGATCGAACTAGAAGTTAGAGAAAAGGCTCTTCGGGAGACCCACGTGTTCTCGAAGAACCAATACACCATGCAGGTGATTCAAGATATCAATGGAGCAATCGATGCTCTAGGGAGTGAAGGGAAATATGACCTGATTCTGAGAAAATTCATCCCATCTCCAAATGGAGGAGAGCCTCAGAAGAATGTTCTGTTTAGTAGCAATCGGTTGGATATAACAAAAGACGTTCTGAATTATATGAACGCAAAATACAGGCAGAGCCAAAAATAAAGGCCCGCCTTATGGTTAATCAAGTTACGATCAAGAACGAGGTGAGCCTCATAGGCCCCGGATTGCACCTTGGGAAGTCAGCCAAGGTATTGTTGAAGCCCGCTGATGAATATTCGGGAATCACTTTTTCGGTGGGAGGAAAAGTTCTCCCAGCCAGTTTTGAGAACATCACCCAGCGACCATTGAGGACAGCTCTCGAATTAGAAGGGGTGTCGGTGGAGACGGTTGAACATCTCCTTTCTGCCATTCATGGCATGGGGGTGACAAATATTCAGGTCGAAATGGATGGGAGTGAACCTCCAGCTTGTGATGGCAGTTCTCAGGAGTTCTGTGTAGCACTTGAAGAAGCTGGATTTCAAGAGCAAAAGGCTGATGCTGTGGAGTACGCTATTTCTGAGCCTCTTTTTGTTTCTGTTCCTGACAATGGTGGTGAAATCATCGGTCTTCCTTATTCAGAAGGACTGAAAATCACCTATATTCTTTCTGGTAAGGGTCTGCCTGATCAGATGGTGGAGTATAAACATTCGAAAGAGAACTATCTCAGCAGCGTTTCAAAGGCCAGAACCTTCTGTCGCCAATTTGAAGTTGATCATCTGAGCAACATGGAGGGCGTAGGAGATGGTGCCAATGAAAACAATACGTTGGTGGTCAACCTTGAGACTTTGGAGAACGATCAACGCTTTAGAAATGAGTTGGCCTATCATAAAATTCTTGATTTAATAGGAGATTTGGCCCTCTTGGGAAAGCAGCTGAAGGGCCACCTCATCTGCTATCACTCGGGGCACGCCTGTAACCATGAGCTTCTCAGAGCTTTGAGGCAGCAAAGCGGTGAGCACTCGCTAAACATTTATGATATCAAGAAAATTCTTCCCCATGCCTACCCTTTTCTTCTGGTTGATAGGATTTTGGATTACGAAGAAAATAAGAGAGTCGTCGGGCTGAAGAATGTGACGATCAATGAGCCTTTTTTTGAAGGTCATTTTCCTGGAGAGCCAATCATGCCTGGAGTTCTCCTTATCGAAGCATTGGCACAGACAGGGGCAGCTTGTCTACATCGAGATTTTTCAGAAGAATCCGAGCGTTTGGTTCTGTTTACAGGAGCAGATAAGGTAAAATTCCGTCACCGGGTGATTCCTGGCGATCAAGTGATTTTGGATATTCAGGTTAAAAACCTTCGTTCGCAAATGGGCGTGGTTAGAGGTGTGGCCAAGGTAGGGTCTGCTGTGGCCTGTGAGGCGGAACTAAAGTTTATGATCGTTGAAAGAGGAACGAATTGAGCGATATTCATCCAACAGCCATCGTCTCCTCCAAGGCAAAACTTGGCAAGAATGTTAAGGTAGGCCCCTATACGGTTATTGACGACAATGTCATCATTGGTGATGATTGTGAAATAGGTGACTCTGTTCGTATTCTTGAGTATACTGAGATCGGAAATCGTTGCGAGGTCCATCATGGGACGGTTCTTGGTGGCGTTCCTCAGGATAAAAAATTTAAGGGAGAGGTGACCAAGACGATTATTGGAGACGACAATCTCATTAGAGAGTATGTCACAATCAATAGAGGGACAGAAGGAGGCGGAGGTGAAACTCGGCTAGGGGACCGCAACCTCATCATGAGTTATGTTCACATTGCGCATGACTGCATTCTAGGCAATGATATCATTTTGGCTTCATATACTGCTCTTACAGGTCATGTCGAGGTAGACGATTTTGCCGCGACTTCTGGCATGGTGGGGATTCATCACTTCTGTCGTATTGGTAAGATGGCTTATGTTGGAGGTATGTCTAAAGTGACTCAAGACGTTCCTCCTTATGTCATGGCCGACGGGAATCCTTGTCGCAATCGTGCCCTCAATCTGGTTGGCTTGAGACGACACGAGACCTCTCCTGGAGCGATGGCTGCCCTAAAGGAAGCCTATCGTGTTCTTTTTGCCGAGAAGGAGGGGAATCTGTCGGAGATACTCGAGAGTTTCATGGAGAGTGAGGAGTACTCGTTTCCAGAAGTGAAGAACCTAGTGCGTTTCATAGAGGAGCGATCTCGGAGCAATAAAGCGAGGTATCTCGAAAACTTTAGAGGAAAATCATCTTGAGCTTCAATGACAAGCCTGTCCAGGAACTGGCTGAGGAGTTCTCTCTGGAGTTGGTCGGTAACGAGAACCAGGTATGCCTTGGCGTTGCTAGTTTGGATGATGCGCAGGAGGGGGACCTCAGTTTTATTCGGTCTTCAAAATACATGAAACACATCGAGAGCACTCAGGCCTCGGTCGTGATTGTGCCAAAAGGAGTTGAGATACCTTCCAATGACAAGGCGTACCTTTTGGCTGAGGACCCTTACATTTCTTTCGCACAGGTCCTGACCAAATATTTTTCTCCTAAGAGTCCCTTTAAGGGAGTGATGAAGGGAGCCCATCTGGAGCCATCCGTGAAGCTTAAGGATGTATCTAAGGTGACGGTGGAACCAGGTGCCTTTGTGGACGATGATTCGATTATAGGAGAAGGCGTTAGAATCTGTGCCGGTAGCCGGATTGGAAGAAATGTCACGATCGGAGATGATGTTCAGATTCTGGCTAATGTGGTGCTAGAAGATAACACTATAATCGGGAACCGGGTCATTCTCAATCCGGGCGTGGTGATCGGTGGAGACGGATTTGGTTACACTCAAACCGAAGAAGGAAGTGTAAAGCTTCCACAGATCGGAAATGCTGTGATTGAAGATGATGTCGAAATTGGAGCTAATTCAACGGTTGATAGAGGCTCTCTTGGCCCGACGATCATCGGTAAAGGAACAAAAATTGACAATCTGGTTCAGATTGGCCATGGAGCTCAAATCGGAAAGCACAATGTGATATGCTCTCAATCTGGAATTGCTGGAAGTGTCCAGACGGGTGACCACGTGATCTTGGCTTCTAGAGCCGGGATAGGCGACCATCTTAAGGTTGGTGATAAAACAACGATTGGCCCCATGGCAGGGGTTACCAAAGATCTACCTCCAGGTGGACTGTTCAGTGGGTTTCCGGCGATGCCACATCAGGATTGGTTGAAGATGGCAACAGTCCTCTCTCAGCTCCCAGCTCTGCGAGAGCAGTTCAAAACCTTCTTTAAGAAATAAATCAGTGAGTTCCATCCACCCGACGGTCGAGTTGGGGCCTGGCGTTCTTTTAGGCGAAGAGGTGGTTATTGAAAAGGATTGCTCCATCGGCCCCTATGTTGTCATCGAAGGTGATACTCACATTGGGCAGGGGAACCGTATCGACAGTTTTGCCGTGATCGGTGCTGAACCACAGGATCACAAGTTTCAGGGTGGCGGGAAACTTAGGATTGGCCGTCACAATCGAATACGTGAACATTGTACTATCCACAGAGGTCATCTCACCGAAGGCGGGACAATCCTTGGAGATCATAATAACTTCTTTACGGGAGTCCATATTGGCCATGACTGCAGAGTGGGTGACCACAACCTGATTGCCAACCTCACCATGTTGGCTGGTCACTGTGAAATCGGATCCTATGCAAATATCTCAGGTCACGCTGGATTCCATCAGTTTTGTAAGGTGGGTGACCATGTGATGATCAGTGGCATGAGTGCCGTAAGGCAGGACATTCCTCCTTACTGCATGGTGATGGGAGATCCCGCTAGGGCAGTGGGAATCAATAGGATAGGCCTTGAGCGGAAAGGATGGTCGAAAGAACAGATCTATCTTCTGAAGGATGCCTATCGAAGATTCAGGAATGGGAAGGAACCCGACCTTGAAAACCCTTACTGTCGTGAGTTGATTGAATTCCAAAAAAGCTCGGAAAGAGGAATGATTAGATTCGGGAGTGTAAAATGAAGGTTTCCATTGCCTGTGACCATGGTGCGTATGATTTAAAACCTGCTCTAGTGGAATTTCTCGAAAGTCGTGGGGTTGAGGTTTCGGACTGTGGTACGGATTCCAAGGAGTCCTGTGATTACCCGGATTACGCGGAAAAAGCACTTGATCTTCTGGTAAACAATAAAGTTGATAGGGCGATTCTTACCTGCACGAACGGGATAGGAATGAGCATGGTCGCCAATAAAACTCAAGGAGTGAGGGCGGCCTTAGCTTACAGCGTGAAGACAGCCGAGACAACACGTCGCCATCATGATTCGAATACCCTCTGTCTAGGAACGGATGAATTTAACGAGGAACAGTTACTTTCTTTCGTCGCAGCATGGCTAGATTCGGATTTCGAAGGTGGGCGTCACCTTCGTCGCATCAGCAAATTTCCTAGGGAAGAGGAATAGGAGAGGTTTTTCCAGTCAGTTGGCTGGAAATCTTGATCAACCCTTGGATAGTTTCTGAGTCCCTGGGGGTAGAGGGATATATTTCACGAAGCCCTCGTACATTTCATAGCATTTGAAGAAGAGTTTCTTGCCTGCTTCGTCCATGCTGTCGATGTAGAGTTTGTAGTGGACGCGAAAATTCTTGTCGTCTTTCATCTCGGTGTAGATGCCGGCCTTTTCGCGGAACTCTTTTCCTTTCTTGCGATAGTCCCAGAGCACTTTGTTGTAGGACGCGAAGATGGTGTCGCTCTTCATTGGGTCCATGCCACCTTCTTCCTTGGCCGTGCGGTAACGGAAGTCAGCAAAGACTTCCAGCATCATGGCCCGGAGAGGAACCTGCTGCATGCTCATCACGGGGAAGATCACTCGGCCAGGGTCCGAAGAGTTTTTGTGGGAAATGCAACTTCCCATGTTTCCGGCGACAGGGTAAATCATCACTGTTGGAGCAAAGCGGACCATCACCCGCTTACGTGGATTTTGGGCGTTGGCAATGTCTGTTGAAAAGATGGTGGTGTCATCTGCTTCGAAGGTGTCGAGGGTTTTCGACATGACCTGACGGTTGAAGAGATTGTTCTCTTCAGGTTTGAAACTATCGCGTAGGACGAAGGGGAAGAAGAGTTCCTTCCTGTTGCTCATGAGCTTGCAGAAGTTTCTGATAGTTTTGGCTTCGTTGGCCCCCATCTCTTTTAGATTGAGTTCACAATCAAGCCCTTTCAGAGTTTTGTTCTGCTCGTCGATGATGGTTTGCTGTGTTTGGATGACTTCGCTCATGTTCTCAACGATTTTGCTCACCCGACTGATTTCAGACCTGGCCTCGCGAATAGCTGTCTGGAAGGTCTTATATTCTTTAGATCCCTTTTCGGTCTCTGCCTGCATTTTTTCGGCAGACTCCCCAGCTGCCTTCTGTTCAGCTACTTTCTTTTCCCATTTGCTTATTTCACGTTCGTAAACTTTGATTTGGAAATAAGAAGCGTAGATCTTTCGCACGATTTTGTCGTATTTGTATTTGGGCGTTCCCTGTCCAGAGAGTTCGAGTTCTTCGTCAAAGCTTGGGGGAATGATGCCCTCTCTCATCTGAATAAGAGCTTCATCAGGAAAAACGACATTGGATTTTCCGCCTTGGTGTTGAAAGTCACTCTGATTGTCGTCGCAAGAATTGAGGATAGCTTGGCTTTGAGCTTTTGAGGTCATTGCGGGATGATCACAAATAAGCCCGTAACGCATGAATGCTCTGACATAGCGTATAAAGCTAGCGTTTTTTAGTCGGTCTTCAAGAATGACTGTGCAGCACCCTTCATAAACGGACCAGTACGCCTCACACATGTCCTTCTCATAAGCAGACAGTTCTGTGTCGAGGATGTAGAGGATGGAGGCTGTCTTAGAAAGTTTGGTGAGAGCCTCGGTGTACTCTGGAGAGTCTTCTTCGCTTTCTTCAGGTTCTTGCTTTTTCTTGAAGAAGCCACCCTTTTTGCTGCCGGCGTCTTTTTCGTCAAAAAGGTTTTTCCACGTTTTATAGAGAGACATAAAGCTCTTCTGCTCTCGGACGCGGTAGGCCATGAGTGATAGGTAGAAATAAAGGGTGCCATGAAGCAGGTCCGTGTCGATCCCTAGAGAGCTTGCGATGCGGTAAAATCGGTCTTTGCAGGTGTTCTTGGCAAAGGCTCGGGCAATTTCGATTCTAAGGTGGGCTTTCTCCGTGACGAGAGTGTCAGTCATGGAGCCTATTTCGAGTATGTCGTCGTACAGTTCTCCTTGTGGGAGTTTTCTCTTGGGAAATTCTTTCCCCTGTTCCTTGGCCTGAGCAACCTGCGTGGCGAACTGTTCGGCCTTGGCTAGTTGACGGGAAGGCGACAAGGGTTTCCTGAGGGGAGATTGTTGTTTCTCCAGTTCTCCAGTCGCATCTTCGGGAAGGTCTTCTTGGAGGAGAAGGCTCTGGCGTTGGGATTCGAGCACACCTAGTGCCTGGGTTGCCTTGAAGTAGGGTCCGAGCAATTCCTCCATCTCTTCGTTCATAACGAACGCGCCAGCTTCGGGATTGGCTTTTGACAGCTGTTCGCAAAAAGCTGCAAGGGAGTCTTCGGGGCAGCTCTGGAGTAGAGTTGTGCTAATAAGACCCTGGGCGGCATCTCTAGCCGAAGGAGGTGAGACAGGATCTGGCTTAGGGGCATCTTTGATGGCGACTTTGTCTTCGGCCTCCCGAGCTTGAGTCTTCATCGTGCTGTCACCAGGATGAGAGGCTTTCGGTTTTTGTGAACTAGGAACGGCTTTTTCTCGGATGGCGAGAAGGAGCTCTCCACCTTCCTCCTCAAATAGTCGATCGGGGACCATTTTCTTGAGAGTGGCTTTGATTTTTTCGTAGTAGGGAGACTTCTCTGGGTTGGGCCCTAGGACAAGGTACTTGGCGCTCCTCAGGAGAGGCGTGGTGCAGTACTTGAGGTCGATAACAACCTCCACACTGTATCCCAGTTTAGTAAAGTGGGCGGCAACGACAGGGTTGGTTGGAGCGTCCATCAGCATGACCACTCTGGGTACTGAAGGTGGAGCTTTCGGAGGAGCTACGGGCATCCCTTACTTGTTTGAAAAACTGAAGGTTGGCGATCTTAAGGGGGTGAGATTCCAAGCAAGGACCATCTGGACTCCACACCCTGCCTTCTAAGATGGAGAAATCCTTGTTATATGGTCATTTGAAGACCTTCTTCCCCATCCTTTTCTCCTGTTTATTCCTTCTCGGATTGGTTCTGGGAGGGAGATGGATGGCGTTGGGCCCTTCTGGGGAAGTTTTGGTAAATGGGAAGGATAAGATGGTTTTTGCATTCCACCCTCAGGTGAGCGAGGCGGGCGGAATCTCTCGGGTCTCGACTCATCAGAGAAAGCCACCTCCTGTAAAAAGGGAAAGGCGAGGAGTCATTCTGGCGGCCTCTGGGAAGGCACTTGCAGGCGAGCCTCAATTAAAATCGGCTCACCGAATCGTTCAGGTCAAAAATCCAGAGAAGTTTGTGCATGTGATCCAGAAGGGAGATCGTCTGGATAAAATATCGATGATGTATTACGGAACCCACCACCGACATCGTGAAATCTTAAAGGCCAATCCTGGCTTGGATCCAAAAAGAATGCGACCAGGTAAAAAGATCGTCATTCCAAAAATTCGTGGTGGTCTACCTGGACAATCAGAGGTTTTCATTGAGAGAGATGTTCCCGTCGTTAGAGATTACGTCGTGAAGCCGGGCGATGTTTTGGGCGGCATTTCTAGAAAGGAATTGGGCAGCACTAGATATGTGAGCCGTATTCTTGAGGTAAACCCCGGGTTGAACCCGAAAAAGATCAAAGTCGGACAAGTGATTCGACTACCCATCCTCGACCAGGAAAAGAACCCTTAGAGTATGGCTAATGCTCCCATGGTGGCGATCATCGGTCGTCCAAACGTAGGAAAGTCTTCGCTTTTTAATGCCTTGATTCGTGAGAGAATCGCGATTGAAGAGCCGACTGAAGGTGTTACGAGAGATCGTCTGATTCGTCCGATGGAGATCAGTGGCAAGAAGATTCAGCTTGTGGATACAGGAGGAATTGGAGTTGTCGACCGCCAAGACTTAGAGGCCGATGTTGGTGAGCAGATTGAATTCGCTATGGGAAGTGCAGACCTTATCGTTTTTGTTTTAGATGGCCAAAATCATCTAACGGAGCTGGACCGTAAGGTGGCTAAGAAAGTGAGAGAAAGTGGCGTGCCTCTGATTTTGGTGGCCAATAAGATCGACAATGAGAGTCTGGAGTATGAGTCATCCAAGTTCATGTCTTTGGGGTTCGGTGAGCCACTTCTCATCTCGGTTCTACATTCGATCAATCTGACTTCAGTGGCTCATGCGATTTCGAAATCGGTGCCTTACTTTCAAGAGAAAGAGGGGCCAGATGGAGGGATTAGGATTGCACTGAGTGGGAGGAGAAATGTCGGCAAGAGTAGTCTAACCAATCACCTCTGTGGAGAAAAGCGGGTGATTGTTAGTGATCGAGCTGGCACCACCCGAGATGCTATCGACGTGCACCTGAAATGGGGAGGGCTGGATGTGACTCTTGTTGATACAGCTGGGCTCAGGAAAAAAAATCAGACTGAAGACAGCATTGAGTTTTTCAGCGTCAATCGGACCTTTGGTGCTCTTTACCGTGCCGACATTGGTCTTCTGATGCTCGATAGTGAGCAAGGCGTGTCTCAAGTTGACCAGAAGTTGGGGAAGTGGTACGTTGAGCATCACAAGCCCTGCATCCTAGTGATTAATAAATGGGATCTCGCCGATGAGAAAACGAACCGGGAAGAGTACGACGTTTACCTTGATCGACGGCTTCCTGGTCTCTCCCATGCTCCTAGGCTCTATGTTTCAGTGAAGCGTGGGGAGGGGATCGAGCGAATCCACGGAGCGATTGAGGAATGTTGGGCGCAGATGAATCGGGAGTTCACGACAGCAGCGATCAATGACGCCCTTCAGAAGGCACAGGATCAGAATCGACCGAGGGTGAAGAACGGCACCACGCCAAAACTCTTCTACGCGACTCAGCTGAAGCGCCAACCTCCCACGTTTCTGGTTTTTGGAAAGAGCACCCAGAAGGTTTCATCCAACTATAAGCGTTATCTGAGTCAGTTTTTTCAAAAGCAACTCGGTCTGACGCATCTCCCTATCCAGTTCGTCTTCCGGAACCGTGAAAGTCGCTATTCCTGATTCTTGTCAGGGTAAAGCTAGAGCTATATTTCACGACGGTCCCCACTTGCGAGAGAACTTTGACACGTAGAGCCGTTGTTTCGGCAGCTTGCCACGGCGCCCTGATGTACATTGCCGTCGAAGGCTTGGGGAGCATGAACAATAGCAACGGAATGTACCGTTTTCTTCACCAGGGCTTTGAGGCTGACTTTAAGGAAGTTTGCATCGACCTGAGTGAATGTTCAGGAATGGACAGCACCTTTATGGGTACCTTGCTGTTGATACACGAAGAGGCCGTGCGCAACGGTGGCTCATTATTTCTGGTGAACCTTTCCGACTACAACCGCAGTAAGTTGGAAGAGTTGGGCGTTGCCCATTTTCTCAAGATTGGAAACGCGCCAAAGGTGGAGGGTCTCGCATTCCAAGCTCTGCCATCTGAAGATGACCAGGGTGGTGGCAAGATGTCGTTGGTTCTTCGGGCCCATCAAGAGCTAGTGGAGAAAAATGAAGAGAACGCTGAGGTGTTTGGCTCCTTCATTAAGGCTCTCAAGAGCAGTTTCAAATGATCTTTTCATAGTTTAAAGAAGATGGCTGAAGAACCTGATCTGATGCAGAAAATCATCTCGTTGTGTAAGCGACGAGGATTCGTTTTTCAGAGTAGTGAGATCTACGGCGGTCTGAAGAGTAGTTATGATTACGGCCCTCTTGGGGTTGAGCTCAAGCGCAACGTCATGAATGAATGGTGGCGTTCCATGGTTCAGGAAAGAGAAAATGTCGTGGGCCTCGATGCGAGTATCATGATGCACCCTAAGGTTTGGGAGGCTTCAGGGCACCTATCTAGTTTCTCAGACCCTTTGGTTGATTGTCGAAACTGCAAAGAGCGATTCCGTGCCGACAAAGCCCCCGTTGTTGAGGTGGGTTCAGAGGTGACCTACAAAAGTGCTGTCGACAAGAAGGAGATCAAGGGGAAAACGGAGAGACCCTACGTCTGCCCTGTTTGTGGTTCTTGCGATCTATCTGAAGAAAGAAATTTTAACTTGATGTTTAGAACCTTCCTTGGTTCCGTTGACCCCATGGGAGCCGTCGCTGAAAAGTTGGCTGGTCAGAATCTCTCAGCGAAAGAGGTGAGGGAAGTCATGGAAGAAGAGCTCAAGTCTAGTACGGTTTACCTTCGGCCTGAGACGGCCCAGGCCATGTTCGTTCAGTTTGCTAACGTGCAGAAGTCCATGTCGATCAAAGTGCCTTTTGGAATAGCCCAGATGGGTAAATCGTTTCGAAATGAAGTCACTGTAGAGCACTTTACTTTCCGGTCCTGTGAATTCGAACAGATGGAGATGGAATTCTTTTGTGAGCCTGGAACCCAGAAAGAGTGGATGAGCTACTGGAAAGAGGAGCGACTCAAGTGGTACCAACGTTACGCCAACTCTCCTGAAAAATTTATGCTTCGTCAGCACGAGCCTGACGAGCTCGCTCACTATGCAGATGACTGTTACGACGTGGAGTACGAGTACCCCTGGGGATGGGATGAGCTGGAAGGAGTTGCTAGTCGAACGGACTATGATCTAAAGAAACATGCAAAAGTTAGTGGAGAAAACCTGACTTACTTTGACCAGCAGGCGACGGACCCAGAAACGGGTAAGCCGGGTTGGAGGTACACGCCGTATGTCATCGAGCCCGCTGCTGGTGCGACTCGAGGAGCCCTTTGTTATCTGATTGACGCCTACCGGGAAGAGAAAGGGGTTGATGCTAAGGGGAAAGAAAAAACGAGAGTGCTTCTCAAACTACATCCCAGGTTGGCTCCAATTAAGGTTGCTGTCTTGCCTCTCATGCGTAAAGATGGCATGCCCGAACTGGCCAGGTCAATCGTCGACAAGTTCTACAAGGCCGGTGTGATGGCCAAGTACGATGAGAACACGGCCATAGGCAAGCGTTACTCACGTCACGATGAAATAGGCACGCCTTACTGCCTGACTGTCGATTACGACTCTCTAGAGGACGGAACGATCACCATCCGCGACCGTGACACCACAGAGCAGAAGCGAATCGCTGTTGATGATGCTCTGAGGGTCGTGCAGGAGCGTCTCGCCGAGTGAGCTCGGAGCCCCTTTCTTTTTAAGGGGAAAACTTGGAGAAAATGGTGAGCGACTTCCTCTCTCCTTCGAGTTTGAGATAGTAAACCTTGCCCTCGTAGGTGTAGATGGAGGGTTTGAACACTTCATCTGCGACCGTAACACTGATCTGCTCAGAGCCTTTCATCGCAGACGAGCGAGGGGACGGGTTTACTTCGAATGGGCCTTGGAAGACAATGCTGTCATTGGTGCGGTCTGTCATGTTCGCTCTGCCATCTACTAAGGAGAGTTGGTAGTTGAGCAGAGGTAGGGCTTTTCCGCTAGCTTCTACGGTGGTTCCGATCTCGGTTGTTTCGTAGGCGTGGTAAATGCCATCGTGGGCATTTGTGGGGGCCTGTTTGGAGCAGGAGCTGAAAAGCAGGCTGAGCAGGACCAAGCTGAGGGTCTGAACTTTGGGATGATTCATTTGTGCCATTTTTGATCTGGAGAAGTATGAGCAAGAGATGTTTGCTTAAGAGACGGCTCTATATGGATGATATTCAAGGCTTAATAATGTGACGGGATAGGACTTTGTGAACGCTTCGAGGTCGACTTGACAGATCTGCCTATCTCCACATCATGCTCCGCCCACCAGACGGCACGCAAAGCGAGTTCGAGGTGGCGATCTTTGACAATAGATGATAGACGACGAGTGTGACTCTATTCAATTTTGAATGGAGTTTCAACTGATAGATGTTCATTCCTGGACATCTATCATAGATAAAAACGAATCAGGATAACAAAAAC
>Ga0233432_10003552_pt1 | contig 14047 bp, 11 predicted proteins | sample SI_122_August201_6_FD_179870 | JGI IMG/M metagenome (GOLD analysis project Ga0233432, IMG submission 179870) | Seawater microbial communities from Saanich Inlet, British Columbia, Canada - SI_122_August2016_10_MG | ecosystem: Environmental > Aquatic > Marine > Inlet | place: Canada: British...
TTCTTTTGGTGGCGCGCAGGTATCTAGAACTTTCTATGCTCGTGGACAAACAGGACAACAATTATTATTAGGAGCATACAGCTCTTTAATGAGGCAAGTGAACGCTGGCAAGGTCGAACTTTTTACGCGACGTGAAATGCTAGATGTTGTTCTCGTAGGCGGTAAGGCACGTGGTATTATTGTGCGTAATCTAATTAATGGTGCAATTGAAAGATACTCCGCAGATGCCGTTGTAATTGCAACAGGTGGCTATGGCAATGTGTTTTATCTATCGACTAATGCAAAAAATAGCAATGTAACTGCTGCATGGCGTGCGCACAAAAAAGGTGCTTTTTATGCAAACCCTTGTTATACTCAAATTCACCCAACTTGTATTCCCGTTTCAGGTGATCATCAATCTAAACTAACTTTAATGAGTGAGAGTTTAAGAAATGACGGTCGTGTTTGGGTTCCAAGACAGAAAGACGATGCTCGTAAAGCAAGTGATATAAGTGAAGCAGAAAGAAATTACTACTTAGAAGAATCATATCCAAGTTTTGGAAATCTCGTGCCAAGAGATATCGCTTCTCGTTCAGCCAAAAAATGGTGTGACGATGGCTATGGTGTAGGTAGTTCAAAATTAGGTGTATATCTCGATTTTAAAGATGCTATTGGTAGATTAGGGGAACAAGCTGTACGTGAAAAATACGGAAACCTTTTTCAAATGTATGATAAAATTGCAGGAGAAAACCCTTACAAAACACCTATGCGCATCTATCCCGCGGTACACTATACAATGGGTGGATTGTGGGTTGATTACAATTTGATGAGTTCTATTCCAGGGTTGTTCGTACTTGGTGAAGCAAACTTTTCTGACCATGGAGCCAATCGACTTGGCGCAAGTGCTCTAATGCAAGGCTTGGCTGACGGTTACTTTGTTGCACCCTACTCCGTGGGTGGTTACTTAGCAGGAACTCAACTCGATAGTGTGAACATTGCGAGTAGTGAATTTTCTGATGCTGAAAAAGAATGTACTGAAAAATCAGATAAACTGTTAAACATTAATGGAAAACGCACAGTTGATGATTTTCACAAAGAACTCGGTAAAATCATGTGGAATGATTGCGGTATGGCTAGAGATTCTAAAGGTTTAAATAATGCACTCAAAAAAATCCCTGAACTTAGAGCAGAATTTTGGGAAAATGTTAAGATCACCGGTAAAAATGAAGAACTCAATCAAGACCTAGAAAAAGCAGGTCGTGTAGCCGACTTTTTAGAATTTTCAGAACTCATGGTGACTGACGCGCTAGACAGAGAAGAGTCTTGCGGTGGGCACTTTAGAACTGAGCACCAGACCCCAGAAGGCGAAGCCTTGCGGAACGATGATAAATACTGTCACGTTTCTGCTTGGGAATTCACTGGTGTTGGTTCAAAACCAAATTTTCATAAAGAAGAACTAACATTTGATAATGTTCATCTAGCTACAAGGAGCTACAAATGAGTGAGCAATTTTTAAATCTAACTCTAAAAGTTTGGAGACAAGAAAATAATCAAACGGCTGGTTCGTTTAAAGTGTACAAAGCTGAGAGTATTTCTACTGAAATGTCTTTTCTTGAAATGCTAGACGTTGTTAATGAAGGCCTCATTAAAAGTGGAGAAGCCCCAATTGCTTTTGATCACGATTGCCGTGAAGGTATTTGTGGTATGTGCAGCTTAGTGATCAACGGTGTTGCTCACGGTAAGGACAAAGCAACAACTAGCTGTCAATTACACATGCGTCGTTTTAGTGATGGGGAAACAATTGTTGTTGAACCATGGCGTGCAAAAGCATTTCCAGTAATGCGAGATCTAATCGTCGATCGTTCATCTTTTGATAGAATAATGGAAGCAGGTGGGTACGTCACAGTTGCTTCAGGTAATGCCCAAGATGCAAACGCACTACCTATTCCAAAAATTGATGCAGACAAAGCCTTCGATGCAGCTGCTTGTATTGGTTGCGGAGCCTGTGTTGCTTCATGTAAAAATGCTTCGGCGATGTTATTCGTCGGTGCAAAAGTATCGCAATATGCACTATTACCTCAAGGAAAAGTTGAGTCTATGAGACGCGTACAGAATATGGTTAATGTAATGGACAGTGAAGGTTTTGGCAACTGCACAAATCTTAATGAGTGTGAAGCAGCTTGTCCAAAAGAGATAACAGTTGAAAATATTGCAAGACTCAACAGAGAATATCTAAAAGCCACCATTTCCGCTGACTGAAAATAAGTTCTAAAGTAATTATTGGCTAAACAAGTTATTCCTCCTGATCATTTCAGGAACTTCTGTATCGTTGCGCATATCGATCACGGTAAATCGACATTAGCTGATCGTATTATGCAATACACCGGTGTTGTTAAAGAACGCGACATGTCCGAACAAATGCTCGATACCATGGATATCGAAAAAGAAAGAGGTATCACTATTAAATCGAGAGCGGTGCGGGTTCCATATGAGTATAATAATGAATTATATCAATTTAATTTAATTGATACACCGGGTCACGTAGACTTTACTTATGAGGTTTCGCGTTCTCTACAAGCATGTGATGGAGCCATCCTATTAGTCGATGCCACCCAGGGTGTAGAAGCACAAACTCTTTCAAATGCCTATATGGCCATTGATGCGAATCTTGAAATTATCCCTGTACTGAATAAAGTAGATTTACCCCATGCTGATCCAGAAGCAGCGAAACAAGAAATGGTAGAAAGCTTTGGTTTTACTGCCGATGAAATCATGATTGTCAGTGCAAAAACAGGAGAAGGGATACCTGAGTTATTAGATGCCATCGTTAAAAAAGTGCCACCACCTGTTCTCGAAGAAACAGAAACTTTAAGAGCATTACTATTCGATGCTGAATATAATGATTATCGTGGGGTCATCAGTTATTTTAAAATGATTTCAGGGACAATGTCTCGAAAAAATGATTTATTCATGATCGGATCAAACAAGCGTTGCGAAGTTGTCGAAGTAGGTGCCTTCACTCCTGAAATGACAAAAATTGAAAAGCTTATGCCAGGTGATGTGGGTTACATGATTTCTAATATCAAAGAATTAGATTCTATACGCATTGGTGATACAATTACTAATTACCCAAGTACCGTAGAAGCGCTACCCGGTTATAAAGAGCCACAGAAAATGGTATACTGTAGTTTGTATCCAGCTAATGATGTAGAGTTTGAGTCACTTAAAAAAGCAATGGAACGTTTACATTTAAATGATTCTTCTTTTTCTTTTCAAATGGAAAACTCAAGTGCTTTATCTTTTGGTTTTCGATGTGGATTCATGGGAATGTTACATATGGAAGTCACCAGGGAGAGAATTGAACGCGAAAGCGATGTTGCCGTGATTCAAACGGCACCTCACGTAACCTATGAAATCGAACTCAAATCTGGTAAAGTGATGCTCATTGAGACTCCATCAGATTTACCTGATTTATCACTAGTAGAACAGCTTCGTGAACCAATGGTAATGTGTAACATCATTACACCGACTGAGTACATTGGTGCCGTTATGGGCATGGCTGAAGAGAGAAGAGGGCATTATATTAAAACACAATATTTAACGCAAAAAAGAGTTGTTATTGAATATCGTTTACCTTTTAACGAAGTTGTTTTTGATTTCTTTGATCGCTTAAAATCTTCAACAAAAGGTTATGCTACTTTAGACTATGAATTTATTGCATACGAAGAATCTGACTTAGTAAAAATGGATATTCTTGTTAGTGGTGAACCTGTCGATGCACTTAGTTGCATGATGCATCGTTCACAAGCCACACGAAGAGGGCGTGCAATAATATCGAAACTAAAATCAAAAATACCAAAGCATCAATTTCAAATTCCCATTCAGGCTAGTATTGGTTCCCGGATCGTTGCACGCGAAAATATTTCTGCCTTGCGTAAAGATGTGACAGCAAAATGTTATGGTGGCGATATTAGCCGTAAACGAAAATTATTAGATAAACAAAAAGAAGGTAAAAAAAGAATGAAAACAATTGGGAACGTGACAGTTCCTCAAGAAGCTTTCATGTCTGTATTGAATTTAGAAACTGATTGATTTGGCTAAAAAAAAGCTGAAGTGTCTATCCATGACGGCGTATGCAAATATGCAAACGACGATCAATCAGCAGAATTACCAACTATCAATTCAGTCAGTTAACTATAAATCACTTCGAATCAATCTACATAGCGATGTATCAAATGAAGTTGAACTTGAGATTAAAAAAATAATCTCAGAGAAATGTCAACGAGGAAGTATTGATGTTAGAATAATTTGTGAAAAATCTGAAAATGAGAAAGACGATTTTTCAACTTGGATTGATCAATGTAAAAAAGAATCTCTTCCCATACCGACTTGGTCTGATTTTTTTATAAAACAAAAAAATGTACCCTCCACCTCAGACAATTTTGATAATAGTAAAAAAGAATTACTACCAAAACTATCAAAATTAATTAATGAATATTTAAAACAAGCCGAACGAGAAGGTGAAAGTCTGATTCATTTTCTTAATGAATATCATAAAAACCTAAATAAAAACCTCGCCAAAATAAAAAAAATATTACCTCGCGTTCACAAAGATAAAGTTTCTATACTTAAAAAGCGCATTGCTACATTTTGCAGTAAACTTGGAAACGATCAAATTAATGAGCTCATTAAAGAAACAGCAATTTATTTAGAAAAATTAGATGTACAAGAAGAAGTAGATCGACTGCACACGCATTTAGACTATTTTAAAAAATTAATCAACACTGAATGGCGAGGAGCAAAAGTGTTAGATTTTTTATGCCAAGAAGTTAATCGTGAAATAAATACGATGACAACAAAATCTCAGTCTTCTGAGGTTAGCATTTTATGTGTTACTATGAAAAGTGATCTTGAAAAAATAAGAGAACAAATTCAAAACCTTGCCTAAAAAGTTAAAGTATCTTTCCGTTAATTCACAAAGAGCTGCATTTTTAAATTCACAATTAGAAAAAACTCGCACCGTGCAAGTTTGGGGCTTAGGTACTTTTGGCGGAAATTTATCTTTAATCAAATACTTATGTAAGCAAGGGTATTTGATTAACCTCTATGAACTCAAATCAAAAGAAGATTTGAAAGAGTCTTGGGATAAACTTTTAAAATTTCATGATTCCATCCGAGTTACATGGAATTGTAGCCATCCTAAAGTTTTACCTAACCAACTTTTATTCATTAGTCCCGCCGTAAAACCTAATCACTCCTGTTTATTGAATATTCCATCTGAGTTAATCAGTACCGAAATAGAGTTATCCCTTTGCTTGTTAGCTGCAATAAAGAAAAACGTACATGTAATTATTGGGTCAGTTGGGAAAAGCACCTGTGCTTCTTTATTGGCTAAGGCTTTAGAAACCAAGGTATATGGGAATATAGGCAATTCTATTTTAGAATCGCTTACCAATATCCCAGATAATTATATTGTTGAACTATCGAGTTTTCAATTGCACTATCTCAGGCTGTTAGAATTTATACCCACTTCTTATTTATGTACACCCATTAAAAATAACCATGCGGAATGGCATGGTGGAATAAATGAATACATCTTAGCAAAACAACAACCGCTTTCATTTTGGAAAAAAAATGGAACTATTGGTTTCGATATGAATAACGAAGATTTATCAGAAAGAACAAGTTTAAATCTAAAAATCAAAGGAAACCATAATTTAAATAATGCGCGAGCAGTGGTTGATTTACTTAAAAGGTTGGACTTAATGAATGAAAAAGCAAAAGGGAATATTGAAAATTTTCCTGGATTAAAACATAGATTTGAAATTGTTATAGAAAATCAAGGTTTATGTTTTATCAATGACTCAAAAGCAACTAGCCCAGAGGCAACATTGAGCGCATTAGAAAGCGTAAATAATAATTGCATTCTCTTTCTACAGGGTGTGCCACTTGATGGGTGCGAAGATAAACTGCTGAAAATAATTAATGAAAAATGCCATACGTTGGTTTTGGTAAGCTCAATGCAAAAACTATTCAGTAAGGGGATAAATAATGTGCAGATAGAGAGGTTCAACACATTAACAGAAGCTTTTAAATCGATACGCTGGTTTTCTTTTTCGAAAGCTGAGATACTTCTAAGCCCTTCAGCACCTAGTTACGATCAATTTAAAAATTACGAAGAACGTGGAGAACTATTTTCCCAATTGGCAAAAGGTTTAAGTCACACTCTTTGATTCAACAATTAATTTATCGAACATTTTATCTATATTGGATTGGTTCAAAAGAAAAAACTCTTTATTTTTTTTAGACAATTTTTTAAAAGCAATTTCACACTTGGTTGCGATACTTCGCGTAGTAAGTTTTTTTTGATAGACCAATTGTAGAGGTCCTTTACCTTTCAAATATTTTGCACTTTTTGCTGAATTTGAATTATGTTCTTCAAATCGTCTTTTTACATCTGTACTGATTCCTGTATATAAAGATCTATTTGAACAGCGTATTACATATAAATTCCAACTACTTATTTTACCTATCATGTGTAAAAAAAATAAATTCTCAAAGCTAATTATTTATCTTGTAAATTAGAAGTATTTGTAGTTTTAAAGGCAAGCTGTATCTTTCTGCGCTACGTTGACCATTATCAATTGAAATATATTCGTTATTTATAGCTTCATTCAGATCTATTTTTTGAAAAATATTTTTAAAGAATAGATCATAACAAAATGCTGAACAGTTATCACAACGAAATAGCTTAGAGAAAAGTACAAAACGCATCCAAGCTTTTCTTTTCACTCGAGAAAAACTTCTTCTTTGACAATGGGGACACTTAATTTTTCTATTATTATTCAAAACATATCTTCAACAATGAACTCATTATATAAATTCTCAAAATATATCCAAGTTAAAATGTTATTAAAATTAATCTATGAACTTTTATTTTGTTAACTATTTTTAAAATCATATATTGATATCTCTTAATGACTTATTAACTATTTTTATTAAACAATATAAATAAATTGCATTTATTCTCTAAACCATTTCCTCTTAAAGGAGGGATCACTTTACGTGACCGGATATTTCCAGGTCCAATGGAAGGTATACTAGAGCCAGTGTTTTGCAAAATCCTAGTTCGAAAAAAACTTGTTCACACGTGGATCACTCCCTATTTCAGAGTGACAACTGGTGTACCAAACTTATCTACTATGAAAAAATTTTTAGAAATTTTTGATTGTGATAAAATGCCTGTAATTGTTCAGCTTATGGGTAAAGATATTGAATTAATAGCAAAAACAGCTTTTTTTATTAATGAAAACTTTAATATTGCTGGGATCAATTTAAATTTTGCTTGTCCAAGTAAAACTGTTTGTTCAAAAGGTGCGGGGGGTGCTTTATTAAAAGATCCAAGCAAAATGCGTATAATTTTAAACCGTATTAGGGATTTATGTCCAAATCTATCCTTAAGTGTTAAAATTCGAATGGCTTACGAAAACCCAGATGATATTTCAGCGATCGCTAATGAACTTCAACAATCAGAAGTTGATTTTGTTTTTATTCACTTTCGAACGGTTAGTGAAGCTTATAAAAAAGTTCAAAATCGAACAGGACGCTTCGAGTTAGCTAAAAAGGCATTTGATAAAACACCTCTTTTCTTAAGTGGTGATATTTTAAGTTTAGATGATGCTATTGAATTAGGTCAATCAAAATTTGGTGATGGGTTAGTTATCGCCAGAGGACTAATTAAAACACCATGGTTAATCGATGATGTCCGAACATACTATAATGAAGAAACAGTGATAGGAGTAACAAGTAACAGAGCTATAGACTTTTTTTGCGATATGCTAGAGTTAGCATGTGAAGATAACCTCTGTTGGAATAAACATTATTTTGCTGAAATTGGAAGGTATCTCTTTGGAGTTAAATCTGAACTTTTTTCTGAATATAAAAGGGTCTGTCATCAAGACCCTCAAGGTATATTAAAATATTTTAAAAATGAATTAAATTAATTCACCTTTTATTTTCTAATCGTAGGTTTGTATAATAAAAATTCAATAAGCATTTTAATTTCACTGCTTTCTAAAGTGCCTCCCTTATCTTTATGAAATGGCTTCATTAAAGTGTTTGGAATACCTGTGATCAGAGTTTTTGTTATTTTTTCTCTGCCCATTAATTCCATTGATTTAATGGTTAATTCTGGTCCAACACCACCTTCCCGCTTTAATCCATGACAAGCACTACAATACTGCTTATACAAACCTTTCGCACTTTGTTTTTTTTTAATGATTTCAGATTGTGTAATGAAATCAACAAGACTTTTAATTTGCTTGTTATTTAAGGGCCCTTTTGATTGATCAGAAAAAGCTGGCATGGTTTGATTTTTTCCATGAGCAATAAATGAAAATAAATCACTTTTTTTAGCACTAATATTTGCTAATTGAGGCGCACTATGGCCCTCCATAAATATTCCGTGACACGAAGCACAAACCCCTAGATACAACTCCTGGCCCATTTTTCCAATAGCCGGAGTTACGTGACACTCTACGCATTTGCCCTCAAATATACTTCCAGATATGGCGATATGTTTTGCTTTGGGCATTTTTTTAACCTCTCCACTGATATTCGTTCGGTAGTATCGTCTTTGCCCTTCTAAATAGATTCGTATAGATTTTGAGATTTTACCAGATTTTCCTGAAGTACTCAAAGCTATTTTAAGGCTAACTTTTTTCCCTGGAGCTATTACTTTACTTGGTAAGTCGACTGTGGTGCAACCACAAGATGTTTTTACCTCTTTAATTACAACAACACTATTAGAAATATTTTCAATATCTATTTGTTTAAGAATTCTTTCTCCTGAATATATATTTTCAAAATGAATACTCTCAGGCACATTAATCAGTTTCTTTTCTTTATCTCCAAAAGCATAATAAATAATACTTATCATGATCATAGATAGAAGTAATGCTCTCTTCATACTAATTTTCATCAATATAACATTTGCACTTTTTTATTAGAAAGAGCTATGCGTTCTGATAAAAGTGAAATTATAAAATAATGTAAAGCCGTTGAAATATTGGGTTCTTCTTTTTGCATTTTTTCGAGTTGTTCTCTATTGAGTTCAAATAAGACGGTATCTTCATCTGCAACGATTGCAGCAGTTCTAGGTGCATTTGTATACAGTCCCATTTCTCCAAAAACAGTTCCTGACCCCATTGATATTAAACGAATTTGTTTTGTAGGCAAATCTAAAAGTGCAGTAACAATTCCCGAGGAAACAAAATACATAGAATCAGCAGGATCTCCCTGACGCATAATGTATGAACCTTTTTTTTCTTTAATACATTTTAAATACTTCATGAAAGTTTCAGTTTGTTCAGGCTGTAAGAACATTGTCTTGAGTTGGTCCTGAAATTGGTTTGCCGTAGATAAATCATCTGAACCATACTCTTGGATCAGTTCATCTTCACACCACTGCACAGAATGGTCTAATGAAGGAAAGAGCCTGAAATCTTTGTCATTAACCAATTTAGCATCTTTAAAATGATGAGAGATCGATTCATCTAGATGAGTTAGAAATATTTTTATACCAGCCTCTGAAGTAACCTGATGAATTTTGGTGAAACTCAGGGTTACAGATGAGTCAAGGCCAGTGACTAATCTGAAGTCTAAGATCACATATTTAATTTGATTACTTTTATCTTTTATTTTTTGTTTAACTCTTTCAAGTAAATTATTTGCTGTACCAAAAAACAAATAACCCTGTAAATTGAGGATATACATAGCTGCACCTTCTTTATTAAGGATTGTTTGCTCAGGCATTGAACGAACAAAGGTACTGCGATGGTTGGCTCCTGAGAGTTCATGTTGTACAATATCTATACGGCTGTAATTTACGACAAAAAGTACTACCGATATGAGTACACCAAAAGATACTCCTTCTAAAAAGCCAGCTGTTGCAATCACAACTAAAATAGCAACAACTAAACAATAATCCATTTTAGATAATTTAAAGAAAGCATCTACCACCCATTCTTTTAATAAACCAGTACCTAAATACAACAACAAACCACCGAGAACAAGCTTTGGTAAATAGCTTAAGAAAGAAGCACCGAAAATAAAAATCATGATACAAAAACCAGCTGCACAGATTCCCGATAAGGGACGAGTACCTCCAGCTTTAAAGTTCAACATACTGCGACTTATTGAAAGGTATCCAATCATCCCACCACATAGGCCTGTAATAACATTTGCTATACCAGCTGAGGATAGTTCTTTATTTAAGTCAGCATCTTTTTTTGAAGTTAGTTCAATACCTGTTGCATTTAGTAAAATTGTGATAATTACAACTGCGATCATCGCTGAAATATTACCCATTTGATCCAAAATTAAATCCCAGTGAATATTATTAAATGATACACTCGACCATACATTTAAAGAAGGTTTTGTTTCAAAAGATTTATACAACCATCCTTCTTCACTTGCATTCAATAACGACATACCAGAAAAATGTATAAAAATATGAGTTATTAAAATTGCTAATAACAACAATACTGGAAATGTTAAATAGTGTTTTATGCGGTTTGATACTAACATAACCACGATAACAAAAAGAACACCTGGCGCCCAGTGTTTGATATATTCCATTTGATAGAAAATGCTTAGATTACTTAATTCAAAAGCTTGGCCTGTCATCACTTTGAATGCTCCGGTTGTGATTAACCAACCCGTACCCGCTAAAAAACCACCCAATACTGGATAGGGAATAAAACGCACAAAATAACCTAATTTTAGTTTTCCTACCGTGAATAGAAATATTCCGACGATGATAGAACTAAATGCTATAGCGGCTACGACGGTCGATAACATAGCATCAGGCTCCCCAGCTAGGGATATAACCATGGCATTTGTCATCAGGGCTAAAATCGCAGATGCATTTGAATCTGGACCAGCGATTGAGAAAGAGAATGAACTGCCAAGAGCTACTATAAAAGCGATCAGAGCAGCGCTGATCAGAGCAACACTGATGCCAACCGAGAAATAGGGGTTTAGCGGCCCTGAAAAAATGAGTGCTGCATATGAAACACTATACGTAAGTGTAACAATACCGGAAATTACTCCGGCAAATACTGCAGATACTGAATTAAATTTAACCTGATCCATTAGATCAGTATCCGTTTAGATATCTTGCATTTTAAAATCATCATTACTGCGGTACGCAGTATTTTCACCTAACCATTTTTGGTGAATGCTTTCCCATGTTCCGTTTTCCCATATTTCTGCGAGTACTTTTTCCAATCGGTCACGAAAATTGGATTGGTTTTGACGAACGGCAATACCGTAGGGTTCTACTGTGAATCGATCTCCTCTTACTTCTAAGCCATCTGATTGTTTGTGACTGTGCTTTAATCCTTTGAGGACTAAGTAATCTCCGGTGAAAGCATCAATTTTTCCTTCGAGTAAAGCAGCTAGGCCTTCGTTGTAATTTTTAAATGCAACCATAGAGCATTCTGGCTGAACTTGTCCCATATTATTATAAGATGTCGTGCCAGCTGCCGCACCAACTTTTTTGTTTTTCAAATCTTTATAACTCATGATTGGTGAATCTTTTTTACAAATTAAACCTTGGCCGTCTTCATAATAAGAAAATGTAAAATCGACGTCTTTTTCTCTATTTCTAGTTGCCGTCATTGTTGCAATGACTGCATCAACGGTGTGGTCTTTTAAATAGGGTATGCGGTCTTTTGAATCAAGAGGTACTAATTCTAAATCTAAACCTAAACTTATTGCAATTGATTTGGCAATGTCGATGTCGAAACCCTCTAAGTCACCTTCGTTATTTTTTTGACTAAAAGGTGGAGCGTGCCTTTTAACACCAAACCTAATGGTTCCTTTTGATTGAATATCGACTAAATCATCACCTGAAGTAATTTTGTGAGAAGACACATTTTTTTTTGCATTTAAACAGCAACATGAAGTTAATATTAAACATAAAATACTGACAATTGTAAGCTTTGATATTTCTAATAGTCGCATATTTGTTTTTTACAATTAAAGGTGAGAATTTAACTCATTCTCCTTATTTTCCAGAGGCTAAAGTTATTTTCATGTTAATATTTTAAATTTTAAGTGTTTTTTCTCCTAAGCGACATCGTTTGGGTTTAAACCTTAAGTTTACATCTTTACCGGTTTCCGAAGATTCATAGATTGCGTTGATTAATTCTAATGAACGACGTCCTTCTAATCCATCCACTAAAGCTCGCTCACGGTGTTTGATGCACTCGATTACATGACGTAAATATTCATAATGACCAAAACCATATACACTTTCAGGGTTTTCTCTATATTTTTCTAATACCTCATCATCGCCTTCTATTTTTTTACAAAAATTCCAAACTTTCATTTCGTTTACGGCAAAGCCGCCAATTTCAACTGTACCTTTTTCTCCCATAATCGTGATGGATCCTTCTAAATCGGTTGGTCTTGTCGCTGTTGTGGCCTCGATAACCCCTAGTGCTCCGTTTTGAAATTTCAATACGGCTACCCCAGTATCTTCAGTTTCAATGTCTACTAACATGGTTTCTGTTCTAGCAAAAACACTTTCTACATCGCCCATCATCCATTCTAATAAATCAACATGATGAGAAGCTTGGTTAGAAAAGACACCTCCATCGTGTGCCCAAGTTCCTCGCCATGGTGCCTGATCATAATAATTTTGATCTCTACACCATCGTACTCTAACGGTTCCCATGACTAATTTACCAAATCTTTTTTGTTCGATGGCTTCACGTAATTTTTGAATTGGCAAATTATACCTATTTTGTTTGACCACAAATAATTTGACATTGTTATTATCACATTCATGTATCATAGCATCGGCATCTGTCAGAGTCAAAGCCATTGGTTTTTCGACGACAATATGCTTTTTGTATTTAGCAATGTTAACCACGATTTCAGCATGAGATCCACTTTCAGTGAGAACATTCACAACATCAATTTTTTCTTTTTTTAACATCTCATGATAGTCGTCATAAGTTGGAATTTTTAATTCTTCACCTTTCTCTAGGCGAATTTGTTTATCTAAATCGCAAATGGCAACTAATACAGCACCTTCAAGCCTGTCGATTGCATCGATGTGTTTTCCCGATACTCGGCCGCATCCAATAAGAGCAAACCGTAGCACTGTATCATTCGACATGTTTAATTCCTTCAGTAGTTCGTTGATATTCTTTTTGGCAATCTGGGCAGATAAAGCCTTCATTTTTTTCTTCTAATTGTACTGCACATATACATACCCAACCAACTTGTTTTGCGGGAACCCCTATGACTAAGGCAAAGTCAGATATGTCTTTTGTTACCGTTGCTCCGGCACCAATAAATGAATATTCTCCAATTGTAACCCCACATACAATGGTTGCATTTGCTCCTATTGTCGAACCTTTTTTTACTAAAGTATCTTTAAACTCATGTTTACGAGAAATAAAACTACGAGGGTTAATAACATTGGTAAATACCATTGAAGGTCCCAAAAAGACATCATCTTCAATTTCGACGTTCTCATAGACCGAAACATTATTTTGAATTTTTACACCATTTCCTATTTTTACTTTTGAACCTATGTATACATTTTGCCCGATTTGACAATTTTCACCTACATTAGCATTTGGCATGATATGGGAATATAGCCATACTTTAGTGTCTTCTCCAACTTGAGCACCATCTTCTACGATTGAACTCGGATGTATATAAGCTTTTGTCAAAAAAAGTACAATTAGTTAAAGCTTCAATTGTAATAATATAACATTAAAAACAAGAATCTATTTAAACACAATCGAAACAAATATTTGATGTTTAAACTAGGCTAATCGATGACTTACTTCATCGTCAATGGAGATTTTATTTTCTTGAGAATTTATCGTTTTTGTATTGACTGAAAATCGATAAAAATGGATAAATTGAGATTCTGATGCAAGGGGGTTTAATTCATTTTCTCTAAATTTTTTGAATTTTTTAATAAATTCATTGTTTTCTTCTGCAGTTATAGGATGCCTAGTAGGAACCACACACCGTTGGCAAA
>Ga0233432_10003560_pt1 | contig 14036 bp, 17 predicted proteins | sample SI_122_August201_6_FD_179870 | JGI IMG/M metagenome (GOLD analysis project Ga0233432, IMG submission 179870) | Seawater microbial communities from Saanich Inlet, British Columbia, Canada - SI_122_August2016_10_MG | ecosystem: Environmental > Aquatic > Marine > Inlet | place: Canada: British...
TTCTTTACCAGCACAATTTTTAATATGCGTGAGTATAGTTGCAGCATCCTGTATTAAATTTCTACAATGAGGGCAAATACCTTGTTTAATTAAATCTGAGAAATCAGTTACAAATACATTATCATCTTTAGCCAAATCCATTATCTTTATATAATATATATATGAGAAGTAAAAGAAAGAAAAGAAACCAATCAAAAAAGAGAAAAAGATCAAGACGTAAAAGGGGAAGAGGTATGTTTGGAGATATTGGTCGTAAAGCAATGGGTTCAAATATCAAAGGGCGTATTGTAGGATGTAAACATTTTGATAAGAATACTGAAAAATATCCAAATGGTAATTATAACAATTTGTCATATGCTGCTTTTTTTGGTGCTATGTTGTGTCGTGCTAGTTATGAATACGATGCGTTATTTATGCATTTGTTAGTATTTATTTTTAATTTATCACAAACCACACATTTTTTGGGAACTCAATTAAAAGATGTGAAATCTTATAAAGATTTGGTAAGTACAACATTAGTGGAGCCAACATTTAAGGCTAGATCAATGTCTGAAAAATATAATCCGTTAGTGTTGGGAAAAGCAATAGATAAAATGAAAAAACGTATAGAAAAACCACAAACTTTTAATAATAAAAGTGCCCAATATTATGGAACTATATACAACACAGCATTAGAAATTCTAGGTTCTAGAAGAAAAGAAGTTTGGGAAGATCGAATAGAAGAAGGAAAAAAAGATAGAGTAACACATTGGAATCCAGAAACTCATAAAAATATACTAGGTCAAATATATGAAGCTGTTCCTACTGATGATATTCAAGATGATGATCAGTCTAATTATGGTGCTAATAATTTAAATTTTGTAATGATTCAAAATTCCCATGATTTAAATTTATATGTAGTTTATGATAAAAAAAGTAATACCATAGTCGTAGTTTTTAGAGGAACAGCATCAATGGCATCAGCAAAAGATGATTTGAAACCGCTTCTTCATTCTCATACAACTGGAGATAAAAATGAAAAAGATGGAATGATTCACCGTGGTTTTGGTCAACAATTAAAAGGTTCCGTAAATAGAATAATAAATGCTATGAAGTATGTATATGATAAAGGTAAAGGAGCTGGAAAGCCTAAAATATTTGTATGTGGTCATTCATTAGGTGGTGCTAATTCGGAATTATTTTGTTATTATTATCAAAAATGGATATCCAAAATATCAACAATAATAGAAGCTACTTATTTAAATCAACCAATGACATTGGTAACTTGGGGTGCTCCTAGAATTGGTAATATGGAATTTATAAAAATGTATGATGAATTTTTAAAAAATAAAAAGATAATATTATTACGTTGTACAACAGACGGAGATATGATTCCAACGGTGCCATTTGAAAAAATGGATTATTATCACCCGGGAAAAACTCTAAAGGGAGAGGGTCAAAGTGAATATCCTCATAGATATGTATGTGCTCATAGATTAAATGCAAAAAGTTTACAACTAAGTTATTCAAAACCATTATACTGTGGAGAGAGAAAATGGTGTAATGCTGTCCCCGGAATGATCGCGCATTCTAATGCTGCTTACGTAAGCTTTGGAGGTATAGCTAGAACTGCTACAATGGGTTCTGGTTTACCTAGTTATACAACATACTTGAGAAAAAATGATTATACGGGTTCGTCAGGTGCCAAATTAATTAAAGTAAAAGAATATCCAAAAAGTGATTATATAAGTGGAGAGTTATATAATAACGAAATGAAAGACGCAACCGAACTAACTACTGAAGTAACTAGTGAGGAGAAAGAATCATTTGGCTCAGACGGAAAACGTTTAGTCGTTGCTAAAGTTGGAGGCATATTTGGAACAAGTATTTTTGGAAAAGGATTTATGTTAACTGCATCAGAAGCAAAAAAATTCGGACAGAATATTAAAAGTAAGTTCTCACGTAAACCAACAGAAGTTGAAGCCAAAGTTGATGACATAGAAGAAGCAGCAAAAAAAACGGCAGATCAATTTAATGTACAACTTGAGAAGAAGAAATCACTTGCACATGACAAATTGATGACACGGGTTGAAGAACGGAAATCGGCTGGTGGTGGTAGACGCCGTAGAAGAACACGTAGAAAAAAGAGAACTAAAAAAAAGGCACGCAAAAAACGCCGCAAATCAAAACGCCGTAGGTAAATTAAAAACCCTATTTCTTTCATCAAATCCTTCTTGAGCCAATTTAAGATTCTCAATAGTATCTTTTAGTTCCTCTTCAAGAAATTGTATATATTGACAAATCAAATCACAATGCCATATATGATTAGCAAATTTCATCTTATGATGCCAATCAAGATTATTTCTAAAATTAACAGACATAGAATTACGTATCTCTAGAAGTAAAGTATAAATATCTCCTTTCTCTCCATTTTCTTTTTTAATTCTATCTTTTTGTTGTTTCCATCTTTTCAATATATGTTTGGTACTCATTTTATAAATAAATTAATGTATTTTTAAATAAATAAAAACGCATTAATAATTATGGATACTCCTTCTTATTGGGTATTAAATCCTTTAAATATTAAATTTAATAGCATACCAAAAAAACGGAAAGGTTTAGTGAAAATAAGAGACCCCGTATGTATGGGAGAAGAAGAATTTATTTTAAGTGAATTGGCATGGATCCCCCGCCGCATGAGTTATCTTCCAAAACTAATAGAAAAATTAAAAAGAAGATTATCTTTTACAACTAATAATCATTAAATAAATTTAATTATGTTTAAAAGTGATATTGAGTTTATCGTTAATAATAATTTCATAACCATTTTGTATTAATCTATCAACTGTTTTCTGTGTTTCATTATCGGTATCTTTACCTTTAATTAATAAATCAAATTCAATACATAAGTATTTTGGAAAAATGTCATCATCCAACATATTATTTAAAACTTTATTTTCTGCCCCTTCAATATCTAATTTCAAAAGATCAATGTGTTTATGACCCAAAGAGTCCATAATATTTTTAAGTGTATCAACTGGAACAATATCATAGTTATTTGTAAACATATTACTTACAAGAGATTGTGAAACATAGTTGGGATTTTCTTGTTTATAAAATTTTAATTCACCGTGAGTATTCCATAATCCTTTTGGTATATATGTAAATTTATTAAAATTAGGTCTGCATTTTTTAATACAATTATAATAATCAGGTTGAATATTTCCTTGAAATTCATATGTAACTCTATTATAATATATTTTTGTTTCAATAAAATGTTTTTTAGCTTTTGGTGTAGGATCAATTAAAACAACATTGCATTTATATTTTTTATACATATTTAAATCAAAAGATATATCTTCGCCAACACCTACACCATAAACAATACTATTTTCATTGAAATGATTTTCTCTTGGAATAATCCAACCTCCATAATTGGTTCCCAATCTCATAAGTTTATCTTCATCAAATTGCATATAATAATATAAATCAAATAATTTTATATTATTATTGATATAAAACATTATGAATAAAAGTATTCCATGAATTATCACTATGAACATTTTTCATATACCATTCTTTACAATTATAAGACATAATTTCCCACTGTCGTTTTGAAATATTATCTACTTTTTTTTTAAATTCTTCAGGTGTAGAAGCGGTAATATAGTGAATACCTTCTTGTGGGGGATCTAAATAATCTTTAATACTAACCTCTGGTGTAACTACTGGAACGGTTCCAAAAGCCATGAGTTCAACTTCTCTATGACATTTACTACCGTAACCTCTAAGACATAAACCAAATCTACTATTTCTTAATTTCATCAAATATTCAGTTTGATTAAATTTATGTTTACTTCCTGCTGTGCAGTGATATTCATCTAATACTTCTTCCCATCCCTTGATATTCCTATATTTTTGTTGAACAGAATTTTCAAAATTCCCAATAAATATAGAATTACAAGTTCTTTGATCAAATGATAAATATTTATTATCTTTTAAAACTTTTTCTAATACCATAGGTCTTCGTGGCCAAAAAATCCAAGGTTTAATTTTTTTGCGTTGAGCCATAATCATTAATTTTTCACCTTCATGTTTCATAGAACCATTTCCCAAATAAAAACATGTGGAAAAAACAAATTCAGGACCTAGCCATTGTAATGTAGGTCTATCGTATAATAAAATAGATGGACTAAGCCAAACGTGTTTACCGTTGGGGTCAAATTCGATTTCAACATCACTTTTTCTAACTTTCCATAAAACGGCGAGTTCTCTAAAACTATCATTCTTATGATTATATAAATCATTGCGCGGTTGTTTTGGAACTTTAATAATCCATTTATTATGAATAAGTCTATTAATACAAGCCAATTCTCTATAGTAATTTGCCTCTGTTAATTTTTGAATAAAAAAATCATTAATGGGTTTAAATCTGGGACTATTAAAATGAGTATGAATAAATTTTAATGGTTTGTCTTTATACATAAGTTTACCCGATATTTGGTCAACATTTAAATAAGAAGCAATAGTTTGTGAATCTTCTTTACCAACAATAAATCTCCACGTCTGTAAATTATAATTCTCTCCAAATTCAAAACTATCATACTTTTTTTCAAGATCTTCAATAGATGCTTGATCAAAATACCTAGAGGTCTTAGTAAACTCAATCCAATCCTGTGGCAATGTTTTTTGATTTGTCCACAACATACCTCCATTATAATATCCGGTTTCATCAACGTTAACTTGTTTAATAAATTGTGGTGAAACGCCAATTTGTTTACCTTTAACAACACCGTCTAATGTATCTAATATGATTGTATCACTATCTAAGAATAGAGTATCTTTTTCATTTTCAAGGGCTTTTTTAATAACCGTGGCCTTTGCCATTTGAAATTCGGACCAAATTCCAGCCGCTTCCATCTCAGCTCTATTCATTTGAGAATATTTATTTAGATCAATTAACCAAACAATATTTAATAAAATCTTTGGAGTCATATAATCAATTTCCTGATGTGTATTTGAATCACACATAACATAAACAGTAGCGTTTTGGTGGTGAATAGAAAGTGATAAAAGAAATCCTACTAATTCTTGTTTACAAGATGATGTGCATATAGTGCAAAAACTAGATGGTATCATTATAGTAAATATAATGATGCTAATTTTAATATGTTTTATACGAAATAAAAAAGTGACTACCTCCCTCTACTTTTTTTATTTTTATTTGTTTTTTTATTTTTTATTTTTTATTTAAGACCCGGACAATCATCTTTCGCATAATCCCAATCAGGATAATAACTGTCCCATTTTTTTATATTTTTTAAGAATGGTTTGACCCATTTTTGTCTTCTTCGGCGGGAATTAATGGTTTCCCAACGTCCGTATGTATGATTTGGAAGACAAGTATTTAAGGTATCGTGTATGAATACAGGCTTATCATGATATAGTGGTAAATTTGGATTTGAGCGTTGTCTTCCCGCAACGCCTGGTGTTATAAATCTAAAATTTCTATTAACACTTGTCCAATTTCTATGAGAAGCATAATATTCAACAGAATAAGGCGTGTTCCACTCTTCATAACGGTAGCTTGATGGATCTACAGCTACTAATTCAGTTGATTCTATATGTAAGGGACCTTTTCCTATACGATGAACGAATCTCTCATCAACCCAAAGTGCTGTCCTTTCTTCTTTACTTTTTGAAAGACTAAATCTGTTGTAATATCCAGTATATCCGCGTTGATGTTTGACAAAGCGCGTAGCCCCATACTTACCCTGTCTGTATCTCTGAGCATTGAAGCACCCCTTAGCATATTGATTTATACATCTTTTAAAAAGGTCGGGGTATGTAGAATCAAATGAAAATATCAACCTAATGATACTGTGTGGTAATTCCCGCCCAAATACATCATTCCACGTTGATGAAGGCAATACCTTTTTACCTGATATATGCTTCCTATATTTTGTTCTCCGTTTGACCTCCTTAACAAGAGGTCTCATAGCCGCATTATGACGTAGAGAATCAACTTTTTTTTGCTTCTCCTCACGTTGAGTCTTAGCTAGTTGTAATCGTTGTTTTAATATAGCAATAGATAGCATATTGTTTAAGTATAATATATAGTATTCTAGTAATTGTTATAAAACCTACATGTAACAGACCGTGATCTTCAATTAAAAAAGTCTCCCCCCTAACTCCCTCCTAACTCCCTGTTAATTTTTTTAGGTTTTTTTATTTTTTATATTGTTTTAAATCTGTTTTGCTAAGTGGTGGGCAGCCCCATCTATGATTCCAACCATCGTGGGTAGGAACGTCATCTTCTTCATCAGATTCTTCAGCCTGAATATCTTCAGCTTCACTATTCCATTCGCCATCCTCCTCTGTTTCATCACCACTATCCCATTCTTCTTCATCACTATCATCATCCATTGGAAGACCAGAGCAGCTCCATTTTTTAGGTTGAGCTTCCTCAACATCACTATCATCACCAACAATGAACTCATCATCATCAGCAACAAGTGCCTTATCTACGTTAGATATTCTCAAATATTCTCCAATACGTGAGACCAGAGCACCTGGTAATACACGTCCCATATCACGCCAAATACTAGAGAATTCGAGTAAACTTTCGGTAAAGTCGCGTAACACAATCTTTTGTGTTATTCTTCCTTGTGCTACTCTCCATTCAAGGGTTGTGAATTTATGACCACGGCTACTAGTGTAATGGTTTTCGTGACCATTGATCCGGTCATATTTTCCCGGTCTATTAGCATCATAACAATGCTGATAGCGGTCAATGGCACCAGAGACAAATGTTTCATCTTCAAATCTTTTAGGTGCTGTGCGCCTGCGTCCTGATCGTCGGTGTGATTGTAACATATTCATTCTTGTATAGAGTTAAGATTAGGTTTTGTTATTAGTATGGTATTACTATGTAATATTATACTTTTCTACATGTAACATATCCCCAACTTCAATTTAGTAAAATGGTGGAGTTAGACTAAGGGTTGGGTGATGTTCCCTGTTAATTTCTAAATTGAAAAAGATGATATGTTACATGTGAGAATTATACAAACTATTTATAACAGCTAAATACTATTGAATTACAATACTATAACATTATGTCAACCAGAACTATAAAATGCGGTCATTGCCAACAACAGGGACACAACAGGAGAACGTGTCCTATGCGCAATGTAACCACCCGCCGTAAGGTGAAGAAGATTAAGAAGATAAAAAAAAAGGGTGCGCCTACTAAGAAGCGAATGGTAGAGTCTTGTTCTGTATGCTTTGATGATTGTACAGGTAAGACATGCACCTTAGAGTGTGGGCATAAATTTCATACCAAATGTATATTCACGTGGTTTAATAAGAATAATAATTGCCCGCTATGCCGTGCTGAAGTGAAAGAGTTAGTGCGTGAGAGTCGTCCTAATATGGAGACCCCCCCTTACGGATTTTTACGGATAATATTCGATATGACAGATGATCAGTTGGCTACTAATCCACCCCCGGCGGAGTTAGGAACGTTGGACCATCGGTCATATGCCATTGCTGCTATATCTATGTTGGATAATGTAATAAATTCACTGACGGCAGAGCAATATCGAATGTATAGAGAAAGAGCTTTGAACAGCCCCGTATTGAATTCAGTATAAAAATAAAAAAATTAACAGGAAGTTAGGAGGGAGACTTTTTTAATTCTAACTAAATTGATATTTATGATCCGTTACATGTGAAAATTATTAAACAACCGATTAACACGTGAATACTATTGAAACTAAGATCACAATGACTTCATACATTACTAATCTTTATACTAGCGTAATAGGCTGGTGGAATCCTCCTCATAAGGCATTAGCACCAGTATATGATGCTGATACAGAAGATAACATATATGAGGAGTGCCCCCACGCGAACTTCTGCTATGATATGGATATGTATTTGGCAAACGACAGGTATGCCGAAATGATAGATGGTCAAATAGCAGAGGAAAACGCCCGCCGGGACCTATTTGAATACGGTCAGTTTGTCACGATTGTAGACCTACCATATACAAAATAAATCAAATAAAAAATAAAAAAACCAAAAAAAACAAATAAAAAATAACAGGGAGTTAGGAGGGAGACTTTTTTAATTGCATATTTTTTTCAAATTTTTTCAAAGTAAATTGAAGTTTATGATCTGTTACATGTAAAAAATATAAACAACCAAATTACCAAGCAAATACCATTACAAACTAAGAAATTACCACAAAACTCAATATAAACCTTAATTATGTCCGGATTAGTATTCAACCAATACAATTTGCCTATTGCTGCCTTTACCAAATCTTACCTTAAAGATTTGAAGCCGGCAATTAAGGTGCGTAAGGCGAGACTTAAGGCTAAGAAGGATGTAGAATGGGCTGTATCCTTAATATTTAGAGCTGAGAAGAGGAGACAAGCTGAAGCCCTTAAGGAGCGTAGAGCAGCTAAGAAATTAGCAGCGAAACAGGCTAAGGAAGCTAAGGCGGCAGCAGCAGTTGAAAAAATGTCTGCTAACCTTCAAAAGAAGAGCCTTAAACTCCTCTTATGGGCACAGAAAAACGGTTATACCTTAAAGGACATAGTAGGCGAACTAGAAGCCCAAATAGCGGACAAACCGGTTACTCTATTCTACGCCCGATAAATAAACCCTTAAAAATCATTAAAAACACTTAAAAACCAAATAAAAAATAGCAGGAAGTTAGGAGGGAGACTTTTTTAATTCTCAGATGAGTTGCCAATTGGTGAAACAATATAAAGACAAAATAGTATGTTCTAAAAATGAATCATAGTGTAATTAATAATAGCATAATTAATAATTCCACTAATGAAAAAGATGATATCAATAGTGATGATAGTAATTTTTTTCATTCTTTGTTTATTTTAATGCAGAATAATCAGCACATGTTACTTATAGTATTAAATATACTGACAGGTATTTTTATATTTGAATTGTTATTAATGTTGTATTTACATATAAAAAAAAAAACTTTAAAATAAATAATTAATCATAATTGTTTTAATGAAAGATTAAAAAGAAAAAAAAATCTAGTTATACAAATGGGTAATCTATCTCATTCTATTGATGTTAAATAAATTTTTTCATTCTAAATTGAAATTTATGATCTGTTACATGTGAAAATTATTAAACAAATATTAAAAAGCAAATTACAACAAAACCAAATAAAACCAAACATTATGAGTTTATCTGTATTAAAAAACTGTGGCATTGATGCTATTAACGCATCAGCACCACAAACCTTACAATCATTCTATCAACAGAATGGCGCCCCACAAGAAATTGTGGACCTAGTTGGATTATCCAATAAGAGAATAGGCGGTGAAGTTGAAAAGTTGGTAGCAGCAATGACTGGCTGTACTAAGATTCCAGATGTGAAAGGCACGACAGGATGGGATTTGGAACACACCATCAACCGTGTGGAAGTGAAAACTTCCCGCTACTGGAGGTCAGGTAATAAGCACTTCTTCAAATGGCAACATATCTTAGCGGATCATGAGTGGTCACATTTGATATTGGTTGCTATTGATTTCACTGAAGTGAAATTGTTCTTTATGAGCAAACCTGAGTTTATGAAGTTGATGAGTGAAGGTTACATCACACAGCAGGGCGGTGCTGGTGGACAAGGATGTTGGATGGAGTTTGACAATATCAAGAAGTATGTAAAAGACATTGCTGGTAAAACAGTAGAGGATTTACATCACAATACTTCTGAATTGTTTGCTCAAAATCCAGCATCTTATGAACCTGTATCAACTGAAGACATTAACCGGGCGTTGGCGGCTGGTAAAAATGTGCGCGATGAACGTTCTGCTGCTATAAAGGCAGAACAAGCAGCAAAAAGACTAGTGAAAGAGGTAGCAAAGCGTAACCGTATGTTAGAGCGTAAGCGCAAATCCAATCACAAAAAGGTGATGAAATCTTTAAAATCATTATATAGAGCAAAAAATAAAAAAGTAAAAAAAGTAAAAAAAGTAAAAAAAGTAAAAAAAACAAATAAAAAAACCCCATAATCTCTCTTCTCTCCAAAATAAAAAAGGCAGACTGTAAATATAAAGTCCTTTTTTTATTAGTATTAAATATTATTTAATAAAATATAATATCAATTAAATAATATATGAGTAGTGACGAAGATTGGGATATGGTTACTATTGAGAAAGAACAAAAAGAAGAAGAAGAAAAAGAATCTAAGGAAATTAAAATAGAAATTGGAGAGAAAAAGGAAAATCCCGAAGAAGTAACTCTGGACATAGAAACATTTGCTGTGGAAATAGAAAAAAAAGTAGATAACTTAGATAAGAATAAATTATTAAACGAGGAAGAAGATGAATTATTTTGTTTAAATTGTTTAATACCTTATATGAAAGGTTGTAAAATATCTTAACTATATATATATATATATAATGAACCGTAAATTAATTTTTCAACAGTCTAGTGAACATCGTCAGCATTTTTTATTATCATTTGCATCTTTTTTATTTTTAACATTGATGAGAATATTTGGTCCGTGGGGTGATAATAAACCATTAATACGTTTAAAAAATTTGTTCTCTCTAAAACGCAAACATTTTTTAGTGGGTGTTGCTGGTATAGTAATTTGGTCAATTTTTATTTTAGAATTAGATGGGGCCTCATATTTTACAAATGAAACGGAAACGTATAATTCTTATATAGAAGCAACAAAAAAGGCAGTTTTAGCATTTATGATAGCGATATTTGCGAAGTTAGAATTGACGATACCCGTATTTTGGTTAATATGGTTGACAGCGTTTTATTTAGATGGTTGGGGCTGAATGCCTTTTTTCCCAGCTAATTTTAAAAAAGTATTAAATTTAGTTTTTGACAATGGGAATTTAGCATTAACAACATCATACCCCTCTGATAAATTAATGGCGTTATTATGAGTAATAGTTTTTGTGACGTCATCAATATTAGCACTACCCAAATAATCGGAAATTTTATTATAATCATCAACTGTTTCATGATCACATTCAAACATTGTAATGAGGTGAGTATGATTTTTTTTAAAATATTTGTTATGGTTTTCTTGTGGAATTGTTGATCTGATTCTATTATGTTGCATTTTTTCATATGTGAATAAAACAATTTCATTTGAATTTTTATTTTTAAAAATATAAGCTCCTTTAATGTCTTTCATTTATAATAAATAGGAGAAAATTCTTTATTAATTAAAAATGTATAATAATATTATATGAATATAAATTTAATATTATTAGTGATGATAATATGTGGAGGAATATTTTATGGTGTTTTAAAATCAGAAAAATCTAGTCACTGTAGAAAATGTGGTGGTAGACCATATTTTGGAAATCCTGGCACCAAACCGCCAGCACAACCGGTAAGGTGGCACGTAGGAAGATTTTAATCTTTATTTTTTAACATAATGATTGTAGACAAATTATTAAAGAAATGAACTTAAAGAAATAACAAGTAATATATACTGTAAGTTGAAACAACGTGTTATATGATTAAATTGACGTGAATCTTAAAACAGTGATTAAATTGAATTAAGTTTATATATTAATTAAATAAGTAAGGTTAGAAACAGCAAATCATTTCAGCTAAATAATAAAGTCATTTATTTCTAACGATATTTTATCGCTTGACGAAATAAATGGGATGGAGGTAAGGGTTTAATCTATATTAATTGTCCCTGAACAAACATATAAAACACTAACCTGTAACTTGCCCGTCTAGCTCAGTTGGTAGAGCGCAAGCCTTTTAAGCTTGTGGTCGTGGGTTCGAGCCCCACGGTGGGCACATAGCGATTTGGCGCAGGGGAAGCGTGTCGCGCTCATAACGCGAAGGTCGTAGGATCGAAACCTACAATCGCTATTATTGGCTACACACAGCAACATAATAATTATCACTTTAATTATAGTAGCCAGCAACATACAAGATTACTTACAGCAAATCAAAACCTACAATACATTATTATAAGTAGTCCGCAATTTAATATTATTTTCTTAGCTCGAATAGCTCAGTTGGTTAGAGCGTGCGACTGTTAATCGCGAGGTCACAGGTTCAATCCCTGTTTTGAGCGGAGAGAAGAGGTGGACTTAAAACACAAACACTAGGTTATTAACAGCAAATCATTATCATAGCATCATAAGCCGGGGGTCGATGGATCGAAACCATCTGGTCGCATCCTATTATTAGGCGACCATAGCTCAGGGGAAGAGCACCGTAGATTTATGTAACCTGAAAACATCTACCCGGATATAGCTCAGTTGGTAGAGCGATTGACTGTAGATCAATTGGTCGTGTGTTCAATTCACACTGTCCGGATCTGACTTGGATTTGAAAAAATCCTGTTGATAAGTCAAAACAAAAAAAAACAAACAACTTTTTATCGCGCCCGCTTGGCGGAGTTGGTCTAACGCGCTCGACTTAAGATCGAGTCTCTTCGGAGGCGTGGGTTCGAATCCCACAGCTGGCAATGGTTGTTAACTTTTTTTATTAATTTTTATTAATATGTATTTTAAAATACTTATTAATATTATGCTAGTTTTAATAATTGGATCAGAGTTTTATTGATCTCTATTAAAGTATCAAGTTTTTCTGAAACAGACAACACTATTTCTTTCCTGTTATTTGGTTTCAACTCTTTTGCCGCTGCTTCTAATGCTTCTGCTGCCTTTGCTTCCAATTCTTCCATAATTTTTTTTTTTATTCTATCTTTTTGTTTTGAGTTTGCTTTTTTAGGTTCTACAATCTTTATATTAATATGATGATCTTTATCATCAAAATCATTATCCCAAGTTCCCAAATATAATCTATAATCTCCAACGCCGGGAAAATAATTTCCATTCCATAGATCACCGTTTGAAATATCATTATAATTGTAGAAATGTGTTTCTACATTATCAATATTTTTTGTTCTTTTCCAAACATTTCCTTTCTTTTCTGTGATTTGAAAAAAAAGTGAATCTGGAGGGGAGTATTCATCAATAAGATTAATATTTATTTTATTATCTATTATTTGAAAAAAAGTAGCATATGATAAATCTGAATTTGATATTAACATATTTTCACTACTAATATCTAGATGAATTGTGTCTGGTATCGCATTAATCTCATATCCAACACCAATTTCAACAAAAGCATCACCTAAATTATCAACAGCACCATCACTATAATATAACCTATATGGATTAATATATGATGAGTTATGAACTGGTAAATATGAACTATCCCATGTAAAATTATTTTGACCATTACTATAATATGTATAATTTTCTCTAGCTATTTTCCATTCACCATCTATCTTTTGTGCGATAACAAAATATTTTGTTCCTGTCTCTACTGGTGCTTGGGGGGTGCCCGTAGGTAATTTAAACTTTATTTTTGTATTTGTATTTCTCTCAAAGTTACCTTTTTTACGTGGGGGAGTAACACTAAAATCTAGTTCAATAATATTATCTCCATTAATATCAATTGGAAACAATATTTGCCTTGCAAGTTTCATTTCTTCCCATCCAGCATCGGAATCAGTTGTACCGTCAGTAGACATTTATACATACAACAAACATTTAAATTTAGTAATCTCAAAGCATAAATAAAATGGGTATAAAACAGAAACATCTTATTTATATAATATGAGTTCAATCCAGGAAATTAACGCACAAATCGAAGAATATGAAAAAAAATTAAAAGAGTTGAAACAATTAAGAATTACAGGACACAGTTTCATGCGCGTTTTTGGAATTACCAGTAAAGACCATGTAAATAAACTTAAAGGTTTAACTGTTAAAGCAGAATATGAATATAATGATCATAATCATGATGAATATGGACATGACGAATCTGCTAATTTAAGAGTAACATTTGGTGAAACCGAAGAGTTGGAAATTAATTATGTAGAAGCACAAGGCGCGGGAACAGAAAGTAGATACATGCCAACCATTGAATGTGAGATTAATGTAACAGATAAGGCCAAAAAACTTTTATTTAAAAATATAGACATTGATATGAATGATTATGAAAACGATGAA
>Ga0233432_10003563_pt1 | contig 14034 bp, 18 predicted proteins | sample SI_122_August201_6_FD_179870 | JGI IMG/M metagenome (GOLD analysis project Ga0233432, IMG submission 179870) | Seawater microbial communities from Saanich Inlet, British Columbia, Canada - SI_122_August2016_10_MG | ecosystem: Environmental > Aquatic > Marine > Inlet | place: Canada: British...
CTCTTTGTTAACTATGTTAAAAAAATCCCGTTATGGTTATTTATTATTTATTACTCCTTCAATATGGATGAAAAAAGATCATCCCCTATTTGATATAATGTTGAATCGAACTATATACAAAATTCGACCCTTTGATAGTAGTGAAACAAATAAAATATTTCACGGAAAAGCGCAAACACCTACCTGTTATTTTTTGATGAATAAAAGAAAAAAACATAAATTTCCAAGGCATAAACCAATTCAACTATATGATGATATTACAAAGAATTTTTTACCTTTTAAATATATTTCTAATAATGGTTTATTAACATCTTTACCATTATGCGGTGTTTCAATATTAAATAAAATCCATAAATATAATTTTTGTGCTCCATTATCTGTTAATAAAACAAATATGAGACCGGGATATAAAAATCTCTCCATTTCTAATATTCAAAATCTAGAATATCCATATCCAAATGTTACCACTTGTTTATTAAAACAGAATCAACCAATACTTAAGATTAATTATTCTAATATTAAGTGTGAATGGTTTGGAGTGCCAAAATTAATATTTGCGAATAAAATGTATGGATTTCCATATTATGACAGGGAAGGTAAATTTGGAATATCAAACAGAGATAATTATATAATACATAATTATCTTCCTCATCATTTGGAGAGAATATGCGATTTTTTTTATACTGATTTAGGTTTATATGTATTAGAAATGACACGTTATCGTATGAGATATCTAGAAAAGTATATTTTTAATTTAATTCCAGATATAATAGCAAAATTAGATACTGTAACAAATGATTCTGTAAATTCTTTATTTGAATTAAATGAATTGGAGAGAACGTATATAAATACCTTTCATAAGAAACATTATTTAAAAACTATATGTCCCTAATAATTATTAATGCCTATACTAAAAAGGGAAAGAGCTTTATCAGAAAGGGGATGTGAATTATTTAATGTTTGTTATGGGAATACAATTGAAATTAAACAACCGCGTAGAAGTAGTTGTATACCTAGAATTAATATTAAAAATATATTTCATACATTTATGACATCTGATTTTGATTTAAAATTAATAGAACACGAGAAAAAAATGAAAAAAGCCACAGAAAAAATGTTTTGCTTTTTAGAAAATAAAAAAAGAAAGCATATTGGTAAATTAATTAATAATGCCATGACTAATCTTATTATTTTCACATTAACAGATGGAGAGAAAATTCATAATAGACAAAAAATAAAGATGAATATTTCATTTTATATAAATTTAGCCGAAAAATTATTTGATAAAGGCGATCATCATTCTGCTATTATAATACGTTGTGCTCTTAGTTCTTTTCATATTGAGAGATTAAATATTAAATTAAAAGAAAGACAAATAAATATATTTAATAAATTTGAAAATGAATATGGAACTTTTTTAAATATGCATTCTGGACATTTAAAAAAAATATTAATAAATAATGATTATGAAACGTTTTATCCTAGTCTTATGGTATTAATGACGCATTTAAATAAAACAAAAGAATATGCGAAAAGTTTTGAAAGCCTTGGTAAATTTCCTAAAAAATTAAGAGATAAAGAAAAACAATTAGAGGTAATAGCCGATAAATATTATAATAAATACAAAAATACAAATGAACTTTTATTAGAGCTATATAACTCAGATCCATTAGACCATCCTATAATGCAAGACTACGGATGTTATAAAGATAATCAAATTAGCCAAGCATTACATGAAATATCTTGTACAATACAAAAGGCTTCAAAAAAGCATCCTATGTTAAAAAGAACAAAAAAATTGAAAAGAAAAAGTATTTGATTAAACTAATAAATAAATTGATATTAAAATTATAATTAATATCAATAATAATGATATATATAGGAACGACTAGATATAACTCTACAACTCTTTTGGAGAGAAATAAATGGTTAAAAAAGAAAAAATGGGATGGTTGTATTTATGGATTAGACAAAAAATTACCAGAAACAATACCAGATTATGAATGGTGTTATATTATTGAAATGATAAATGACATTAATAAAATTGCTGGTATAGGATATATTAAAAATGAATATTGCCCATTATTCAGAAGTAGAATTTATACAGATGAACACTATAATATGCATGTATATAAAGGTAAAAAATATATATCACGTGAAAATTTAATAAAAAAATATCCGAAAACAGTTGAATATTTGGAACAAATATTATTTAAGGGTTCTACACACATGAAAAGAGGTATTGGAGTAACATTATTAAATACCAATAGATTTAGTATTTGTGAAATAAAAAAACCTAGAAGATGTGCTAATTGTTTTGAATATTGTCATAATAAAAATGCTTGTAAAAAAAAGAAAAGAACAATTCCGGTGAAATTAGAAAGATCTCAAAGAATTTGCCCCTTATGTAATAAATTGAAATATCATAAAGGACATTCTACCAATTGTCCAGCAATTAAAAAAGATGTTGAATTTACTAATTTAATGATTGATTTCTTTAAGGAATTATTTAAAAACGCCTATTAAGACCACGGTTTCCTCTTATACATATCCATAAGCCACCGTGGGTGCTTAGATTTTTTTGGTTGTCAGTTGGTGGTGTTGGAACTTCAACTACCGTTTTATCTCCAGTATTATAATTTGATGTATAATAATTACTTTTAATACACAATGCTTGTAATTTATAATTTCGACCTAAATTTATTAGTTGACCATTACAATATTCTCTAACTCTTTCTAAACTCATAATAGTTTCAACTATATTTTCTATATTAAAATTGTTAAATAAAGCAACTAATCTTTCAGTAGATACAGTATTCATTAATTCATACACGTGGAGTTGTTGTTGAATTTTTTCATGAGCTTTATCTCTACGTGCTATATTCTTTTTAAAATTTTTTTCATCACATTCATTCATCAAATACTTAATTCTCAAATCTTTATTATCCATAATTTGTTGAACTTTTTGTCTCATTGGATCAATTACAACGTGTTGGAAATGATTTATTCCTCTATGAATTTTTTCTAAATGTCTTATTATTTCATGCGTTTGCTTCCACATGTATATACTAGGATAATTGGAGTTGGGATTTGCCACTTGTTTGCACCATATAGATTTATCAAAATGAGTATTAAGTATCTGACGGAACCTGTAGTATTCTGGAATTCCTCCACAGGCAACAGCACCTGGATTTTGAACAGCAGCTATAACGCCGTTGCGTTGAGCTTCATAATAATGAGGATTATGAATAGTTCCAGTTACTTTCAATCCTGTTCTCCATGAAAATGCTATATGACATTGAGTACACCACATTTGATCACAACCGGATATTTTATAGATAGTTACAGCACAAGATGGACAATTGCGTGTTTCTTTTTTTAATAAAGCAGCAGTTTTTACAGCGTTTTCATTACAAACATGTTCATCATCTTTTTTCTTACCAATTGGAGCCAAACAGTGTTTACAAGAAAATACTTCACAAACTCCACATTTCCACGCGGGCGATAAGAAACCTTTACATTCTTCCACACAACAACGTCTCATAAATACCTTCTTTTCTTTATCAGTTGCTATTCCACCATTTTTTATACGTTTTATTTCATTACGCATTCTATATTCTTCATTTTGAGCTGCTTGTAATTGATCTCTTAATGTATTTACCAGACTTCTTTGCTTACTTAACGAAATTTCTTTTTGAGTTAACGTTCTTTTTGCTTCAACAAAAGGAACGGTTTCAGGTAATCTCGCTTTTTCTATTTGAAATAATATTTCTTTTCTATGTTTTTTATATTCCCCTTCTATCCACCCTTGTTTTAAATGTTTTACATTAAATCCGCGGTCCCAACTATGCTTACATTTCATACAATGTGGTTTATCCGCCGTATTTAGTAAATATGTCTTAACACAAGTTTTACACGCATTTAAATTACAACTTGCGTTAGGGCAAGTTATAGATTTACGTGTAGAATTATTAAATTCTTCGCAACAAATATCACAATCAGTCATTGTTATATATACTGATTTTTTATTTATATTAATCTGCTTCAATTTAAATTAATAATATATATTATCTCAATTTAATATATATGTCATCTGTATTAAGTGTGATAAGAAATCCAAGTAGAATATTTCAAAGACGTAAAACGCGTAAACGGCGTAGAAAAACACGTAGAAAAAAAAACAAAAAAAAGAGAACTAAAAAAAAAGCACGCAGGAAAAGAAGAAGACGTAGATCTACAAAAAAAGGAAAAGGATTATTTCCGGGTAAAACTAGAAAATATTAAGTTTTTAATTAATAATTTAAATTAAAAACCTATTATTAGTATATATGGCGACTGAGTTTATGGATAAATTAAAAAGTATGAGAAGACACGGGGTTGTTGAAACAAGCGTGGATGAATATGATTTAGATGAACAGCTTCAGCTTCTGGATTTAACAGATAATAATTTAAATGAAGAAAATTTAAATAAGGCTTTAAATAAGGTATTCACACAATATAAATCTCAAAAAGCCCGGATGTTTTTTTTTGATTTGGGTGAATTATTAAAAAAAGAAATAAGACGTAGATATGAAGAAGCTGAGAAAGTAAAAGAAAATGAAAGAATAAAATCCGATTTAGTAGAAGGAGACGGTGATGGTAATACTTTATTAGATCCAAATAGGGCCGCTATAGGCCAAAAAAAATCAAAATATAGAAAAAATGTGATACCCGGTATCCCACAGGGTGATTTAAATCAGGTTAGGAAAGAATTTTTTATAAGAGTTGTAAATTTTGATAGTAAATATAGAAAAATTCCACCTATAAATTCTATAATATGCCCACCAGAAAATGATACTAGAAGTAATGCGGAAAAAGAGGAAGAGTTGAAAATTAATATAGCAAATTTAAGGGAACCATCAACTGATTATACAATTCAAATGACCGTTCCAATATATAATGTAATAGAAATAACATTAACTCATGTTGAAATTCCGGGTACTTGGTATGTATTTGACAGTGATTATGGTACTGATTATTTTATATATAGTTATACAGGTGATGATACTAGAGATTGGAAAATATTTCAAATAGAAAAGGGTAGTTATAATGAAGAGGAATTAGCAAAGGAATTAACAGAAACGGCAGCAAAATTAAAGTTGCCTCTTTTATTTACTTATAAAAGATCTAAACACAGAATTATTATAGAAAATAAGGATACGGAGAAAGAAATATTGATTGATTGGGCTAGTGGTATGGCTACCCCAACAACTTGTTTTGGAGGTGCCCAGGGACAAAAGTTAGATAGTAGTTTGGGTTATCTTATGGGTTTTCGTAGGAGATTAATATCAATACCGCCAACAAAAAAAGAAGAAGGAACTGGATTGTTAGATATAACTGGTCCCAAATATTTTTTATTAGTGGTGGATGAATTTGCTAATAATAAGCCAAATCAAGATTTAGTTTCTATGTTAGGTGGTAAAGATACAACATTTAAATTGCCGGAGTATTATAATAAAGTAACTATGGAACCAGGTTGTAATGTTGTAACATTTCCTGAACCTGGACCTTGTGATCCAAAACCTATAAATAAAGATGATCCAAAGAGTTTAACAAAAAAACAGCAATTTACTGTAGAACAAATTAAATTAGCTATGACAAGTGAGGATATCAATACTTATAAGGCGCCGGCAAGTAGTGATGTATTAGCCAGAATTTCTATTCCAGATGAAAAAGATAATCCATATGGAAAAAAGATATTTTTAAATAGTAATTTTGATTATACAAAAAGAGCATATTTTGGTCCTGTAACAATATCAAAATTTAGGATTCAATTATTAAATGATAGGGGTTATATAGTTAATTTAAATAATATGGATTGGTCATTTTCCTTATTAGTTAAACAAAGATATCAACATACATAATTATGATATATTACACCTTCCTCCACCACAATCAGTAAATTCTATTTGATCACATTCTCTATATTTACTAACTTCGAGTTTCATTTTTGTAATACCTGTTTGTTTTACAAAACTATCATGATCAATTTTTTTGTATATATCTTCGCATAGTATATTCAAAATATTTCTACATTGAATATTTTTAAGTGCGCTACAAGTGATACAGTTCATACTATTATCAGTAGCGTATTTTTCAATTTCACCCAAATCACATTTTGGTTCCTGATCTATTTTGGTTCCTATTATTATCCAAGAACTGCACCTAGGAACACTAGGACTAACATCACGTATCCATTTTTTTACATTTTTCAAAGCATCTGGATCAGTAACATCATAACAAACCATAACACCAGCGGAACCCCTGAAATATGTTTTAATTATAGGAGCAAATGCTTCTTGTCCAGCAGTATCCCAAACTTGACATTTAATTTTCTTGTCATTTAATAAAGTAAGTATTTTAGCTTGAAATTCTACACCTATAGTTGGGACATCATGATGTTTATATTTATTGTATACAATACGTTCTAATAATGAAGTCTTTCCAACCGATTGGTCGCCGACTAATACAATTTTAAAAGCATAATCATATAATAATAGTGGTTTCTCTTGAGACATATATATTATATGATTAAAAAAAAATATGTTTATATTATAAGATGAAGAATAAATTAAAAAATAAAAAAACACCATATCAATTGGATGTTATAGGTAAAAGAAAATTGGTCCCATTGGATATTAAATATGCTATAAGAAATGTGGATCAATTAAATAAAGCCAGTGATTATAAAAATAAAAATATAAAAAAAAATGTACTAGAAGAATATAAGAGAAGATTATTACTTCAGACAAAAAAACATAGAAAATCAAAAAGATTATTTCAAAAAATACATAAAACAAGAAAAAATCCTATAAAAATTCTTAATAAATTATCAGCAAAACAAATTGAAGATACCTATTATACTCTTTTAAAAAACCATAAACCAAAGAGGACAAGGAGAAAGAAGCGAAAAAGGGGAAAACGTAGACGTTATCGTAAATCAACTAAAAAGTAATTTATCCATAGTTGTTCTAACACAAAATAATCTATGCATAAATATCCCTAAAATGAAGGTTAAAAATAAAACTAACCATATAGAATATTCCTTCATAAAGTAGTATTGTATAAATTTTGCTAAAAGTATAGTAAGTAAAACATCTACAACAGCTATATTTAAATATCTTACACTATGAACACCTTCTTTTGGTTTACCAAGCATATATCTATATTTACAAAACCACATATATATTATTATCTTATTTAAAATCTACACCATAAGATAATAACATTTTCCTTATTTCATTTTCTATTCCTTCACCAAATATCATTTCAGTCATTTTTCTATGATGCTCAGATAATTCTTTTCTAATACGATTAAATTTTTGTCTAATAACTTTGGAAGATAGTTTAATGGCGTCAATAATTTCTTTTTTATTAAAATCTATATTTGTTTTAATAATACCCATAAGTAATTCGATAGCAACTTTCAATTTATTATTATTATTATTAGTTTTATGTAACATTATTATTGGTTTTCCTTTACATATTTCAATACAGAAATCTTCCCGATTTGCTATGCCGGATTTTTGACTACATAATATACCACCTTGTATATCTGTATTATTTTCTATATCTCTATAAAATTTATCTATTTCTTTTTTTGGTACATTTCGTGAATAATTCTTATTTTCAATCATCAAATTTATATTTTGATAATTGAAAAAGAAATCTCCTCTACCGGCTTCAGCGTGTGTATCTTCAATTTTTGCTGCTGGAAATAATATTGTTAAAATAGATAAACATATTTCTTCCCCATCAGCACCTATGAGAGAAGAATTTTGTTGCCTCAATAAATGTTTCTCTGTTTTTTTTCTCTCTTCTTCTATCTTTTTATCTTTTTCCTTTCTTAAATTTTCCATCCGTTCCATCCAAATTCTCTCCATTTCTTTTCTTTTAGAATCTATTTCATTATATTTATTTTCTCTTATACTATTAATTTGTTCATTTTTTTGATTTATTTGTTTATTTAATTCTTCTATTTTATTTCTTAGAGTATTAATTTTTTCTGTATAAATTATTTTTGTTCCTTCTTTAATTTCGCGCTCAACAACTTGGATTCGGTCAATATACCTATCTTCAATTGTTGATCTCATTTGTCTTTCACCTTCTATAGTTAATTCTAATTCTTGTTTTTTATTATGATATTTTTCTTTCAACATTTCTATTGCTTTTTTATGATTTTCATCTGTCATACATTGAACGGTTTCAATGCTTTTATTATACATTTCCTTAGCTATTTTTAACCACTTAACTTTTACATCATCATTAAGTTTTATAAATTCTAAACATATTTTATCATTTGGCAAAGATATTTCTAAACGTGACATTTATAAACTTAATATTATTGTCTTTATTATTTTTATATAACATATATGAGAAAATGGATAATAAAAAAAACACTACATAGTATAGTAAGAATGAAATTAGGTCAACCAAAGCAAAAAGAAAGGAGTGATATGATTTTGGAACCATTACAAGTGATGATTCAACTTGGATTATTAAGTCATTGCCCAATAGGAACAAAGGTAAGTGTATCCGAAAATTTATTACATATACAACAACCGACATATTTGCAAGGTGTTTGGAGATATTGGAATAAAGATAATAAAGATGATTTATATTATTTATTTCATGCTATCAGAAGATATTATAAATGGTATAAACCTCAAAATACAAAAATATTTAATTATATATTAGCTTTAGCAATAAAGGGATTGTCAAAATTAATTGAAACTTATAGCAAAGATACGGACAAATCATCAATAACACACACGTTAAGTTTATATAGAAATGTTTTAGAATTAGAAAATCCAGATTTATTTAAAGACGCAGAAAAAGATGCGGTAAGTATAGATACAGTATTTGCTTCTATTATTACTGAATATGATGATAGGTTATTAAAGGCAGTCTTTAATATATTAAAATTATTAAATGATGAAACAAATGATGAAAATAAGCAACGTTATTTAAGATGTATAGATCATATGTTAACGCCAACCAACAATCTATTACGCAAATGGATTCACGATAAATTAACTGTATAATTATCTATATTTATTATATCATGAGTGGAGTTGAAGACAAGGGAAATCCAAAAGTCGATGACGATGACGATGAAGAAGAAATACTTCTACAAGCAATGCCACAAAAAGAAAAAACAAAAGCAATAGAAATAATTAATGAAAAAGAAATAAAAGCAATTAATACATTATTACAATCAGTGAGGAGTATATCAAAAAGATCAAGTAAGAAGTGAATTCAATACCTTAATAAATTCTTGTTTGGATATTGAACGTGGTCCAACAGTATTATTATGTTTCCAATTATGTTTATTATAATATTCACCAACATCTAGGTTTTTATTTTGTTCTAATTTAATAAAATAATGACTCTGCTCACTTTTGTTATCAATTTGAATTGTTATCGTTCCAGCATATACACCAACTCTTCTTAAGGCATAATCAGGTGATTCATTCTTTTTAACAAATGAATATCCTATTGGTTCTAGTTTTTCTGGAACATATCTATCTGTTTCTTTTTTCTCCCATATTTGAAATACACAAGGAACATTGTGTTTTTTCTTACCCAATAGGAAAGCATTATCTGTTACGTCTGCTTCTTGAACCAGATGATATTTTAATGGAAATACTTTTTGAAGACTCAATTTTTTAAAGCTTTTGGGTAATATAAAACTAACACTACGCGTTTTATGACAAGAACATATATGTTTAATAAATTTCCTAGCTATAGATGATTGCCTACCAAATGGTGGATTACCAATGAAATGTAAATCTTGATCAAATTGATTAAGATCTACTTGAAGAAAATCTGCTTTAATTATTCCCTTACCTTCTGGAGCTATATCATATGATATATGATTTGTCAAATTAGAACTGAATGCTCCGTTGCCAGCGCTAGGTTCAATTACAACATCATCTTCTTTTATATCTAGTGTTTGTTTCCAAAGATAAATACATTGTTCAGCCACAGCGGGTATGGTGTAGAATTTATCAATGGTATTACGTGTCTTACCTGTAGTTTGCATTTATATAAATAATCAAAAAATCTATTTAAATCAATTTAAAAAGGAACTGAAAAAAAAGAACTGAAAAAAGGGAACTAAATCCACCATATTTTTTTCTAAAACTAAATGAAAATTTGCAAAATGGACATTTATAAAATGTCCAAAATCGTATATAGGAAACTTTTGTTGTTTGAAAAACGGCTGGATTATTTTGGTTTGTCTTGATATAGTAGGGAAATAGCATTAATTTGAAAAAAAAAAGCTACCTACATATAAAAAAAAAGGAACTGAAAAAACGGAACTAAATCCAATTATTGTTAAAAATACTTAAAAATATTTCTGGACATTTATATAAATGAGTCCAAAAGTTGCAAAAAGTTGCGCAAAAATACCAAAAATAAATAGCAGGTTTATTTGTGAGGAATGTGACTATATAACGTGTAGAAAAAGTAGTTATGACAAACACCTCCTTACCAAGAAACATTTACAGAACAAGGGTCCATTTGCGGTCCAAAAGTTGCAAAAAGTTGCAAAATTATATGTTTGTGAAAATTGTGATAAAGAATATCAGACGAGGGGAGGTTTGAGAAAACATAAAAAAAAATGTAAAAATGAAAATGCGATTACACCAGAATTGGCGAAAGAAATTATGAAATTAGCGGGAACTACTAACAATATCAATAAGCAAATAAATAACAATATCAATATTAATCTGTTTCTGAATGAACATTGTAAAGATGCTTTAAACCTGAGCGATTTCGTAGATAATATCAAACTTCAATTAGAGGATGTATTACAAACTCACAATTTAGGAAGTATAGAGGATGGAACAACTAATATAATTTTGAATCAATTAAATGATATATCTATGAATGAGCGTCCGATCCATTGTACGGATAAGAAGCGTAAGAAATTTTATATTAAGGAAAATGATACTTGGAAAAAAGAGGATGGAAAAAAGATAGGGGACGTGGTAGACAAAATGCAACACAAGCATTGTATAGCATTAGAAGAATGGGAGAATCTCCACCCGCATTATATGGATGTAGGACATAAGGATAATAATACTTGGCAGAGAATGATAAATACCTTAACTAGTCCAGTGACAGAAAAGAAAAAGGAAAAGGTGATCAAGGAGATAGCTTCACAAGTATCCTTAAAAGAGGCGATGGATGAAATAAAATCTTAACATCATGTAAATGATGAGTTGTTGGAAAATATTTTGTAGTGTAAGGGATAAGGATTCAAAAACAAATAAACTACCGCGCGTAGAATATAAAGAGATGACGGAATTAAAAAAAACAGCAAAAAAAGCACTAGAAACTGAAAAAAAGGCACCAGATGAGGATATGGAATATTTGGAAGAAATAGAAATATAAATATAAAATCTTATAATAAATTATAATGACAAATGCGATATCCAAATATGCTTGCATATTATAGAAATGAATTGAAAAACGAATTTCCGAAAAGGAGAAAGTTGGAAAAAGGTGATGTAAAAAATGGAGAGAAAGTGAAAAGATTTAGACAACAAGAAGAATTTGGTCCAAAAAAATTTATAAAGCCGTGACGTACGGGAACAAAAAGCCAGCAACAAATTCCACCACGTGGACAAAAAAAAGGATTCCGCGGAACAACGTTGTCCAAAAAATAAGTAAACTGAAAATACATAGAATGACGGACGATATAATAAATATGTGTATATTGTCCTGACGTGTATTATGTTTATCTGAAAATAATATATTCTCAAATTAATGTATGTGTAACTGGAAAAAATATTTGTGTTTTTGTATTTACATAATAGAGGAGAGAGAAAAGACGGAAACTAAAAAAATTTATAAAGCATTATATACAGAGGATTTTGATGATAGCGAAATAGTTATAAATTTATAATAATTTAAAAACAAATTTTTTAATTATTTTATAATATGCCTTTAAAAGTAGCGCAAATGAGAAGTGTATTAGAATATGTCTGGCAGGATGCTGACGGACATTATAGATCCAAAACGAAAGTTATGCCAACTGTATTATGGGAAGATACAATAGAAACAGCCCCAATGTGGAATTTTGATGGGAGTTCAACTGGACAAGCGTCCACGGAAGATTCCGAAGTATATTTGAGACCATATTATAAATGTATGGATGTAAGAAGAACAATTTCAAATCAGAAATATGCCCAATTGGTATTTTGTGATTTATGGATTCCGGATAAAGATAACAATGGAGAATATCAATATGAAGATGGATTTGCAAAAACGATGAGTGGAAAATCAACAACTGTAAGAGAAGAAGTTTCAAATTATATTCATCAACAAGATTTGGAAGCTAGGGAACAAGAATTGGACGGAATTTATGGAAATTTGAAAGGTAGAAGAATTAAACTGAAACCACATCCATCAAATACGAGAGAAGCCGCCCGTAAGATATTTGAACAGGCTGTGGTAAAACAATCAGATCCGTGGTTTGGATTTGAACAAGAATTTTTCTTTTATGATTTGAAAACAATGGATATTGTGGGATTTGGAAATGAAGTACAACCAGATGGCAAATTTTATTGTGGTGTGGGAAGAAGTCACGCTGTATCTAAAGTGAGAGAGTTGGCGGAAACAGTCATGAAGGATGTGATTTCCATCAAAGGACATTTGGATTGTTGTGGTTGGAATATGGAAGTAGCACCTGGCCAATGTGAATTTCAGATTAGAGGCAGTGGAATAAATGCTGCTGATAATTTAACTGTATTCAGATATGTTTTACAGAGAGCATCGGAATATAATGGGTATGGAGTAACTTTTCATCCAAAACCAAAAAGTGCGTGGAATGGTAGTGGATTACATATCAATTATAGTACGAATAAAATGAGAGAAGCAAATGGATATGGTTTTATTGAAACCGCTGTAAAAGATTTGGAGAGAAATCATAATCAACACATGAAAGTGTATGGCAAAGATAATGAAATGAGAATGACGGGAAAACAAGAAACAGCAGCATATGACAAATTTACGTGGGGCGTAGCAGATAGAACCGTATCAGTAAGAATTCCGCGTAATGTTTTTGTAGAACAGAGTGGATATTTGGAGGATAGACGTCCCGGAGCGAATGCTGATCCATATGAGGTGAGTGCTAGATTAATTCAGACAACAGTTGTGGAATCTCTGGCATATGAAGAAGTAACGGAACCAGCCCCTCCTGTAACATTTGGAGGTCTTTTGAATGCTGTAGCTGAGGAGACGAATACAAAACACAGCTATTTTGCTGAGACAAGTGATAATGGTAAATAAATAATTTAGGAGTAATTGGATAAAAAACGTATATTTTTTTATTTTATAAATATAAATGGATTTTTATATGTATAAATCTATATGCCCGAGTTGGTATAGTTACGGAAATCGTGTAGACATACGTCATGTGGTGGTTCCCCAAAATACTGCCGAAGAGAAAGTTGTGAAATTAGCAAAAGATAAGGCGGATTATGCCTCAGGATCTTCAACCTGTAGAGTTCAACTACTTCAAAAATATCTGATGTCAATAGAAGCGAAAAAAAGCTATGTAGGACTAACCAGTCTACAATTTGACGGGGATAGTATAGTAACATCACTACACGATGATATGTGAGCATAAATGGTCACATAAATTCAAATACTTATTTGTTGAAACATAATCAACACAAATTTATTACCATAGAACATAATCCATATAATCACACAAGAGCATATATGGTAACAATATGAACATAATACAATATCCTTGAATATACAGAACATAAGACTGAAAATGTGTATAATGAAGATAAAAATTATGTTTGAGATGGTATATGGTAAGGAGATTATGTTTCAACAAAATGTAAAACTGTTGAAAGTGATTTTTTCTCCAATTTTACTGAAAAAAAAGAACTATAATTATTAAATACTGAAAAAAAAGAACTATTTTTCACTTAATTTTATTACTTATTAATAATAAGATTATGTTATTTA
>Ga0233432_10003570_pt1 | contig 14020 bp, 23 predicted proteins | sample SI_122_August201_6_FD_179870 | JGI IMG/M metagenome (GOLD analysis project Ga0233432, IMG submission 179870) | Seawater microbial communities from Saanich Inlet, British Columbia, Canada - SI_122_August2016_10_MG | ecosystem: Environmental > Aquatic > Marine > Inlet | place: Canada: British...
GGCTATGTTCTCTATTCTGATCTATATCAGTATGAGGGAATACATCTTTCTCTGTACTATCAGCAGTGTTAAAACCAGTTGATCTAAACTGATAATGTGGATGTACCTTTCTATGTTGAGATAAAATGGGATCATATATCTCTTCATATCCCGTAGGTTTACCAGTCATATTAAACTCTAATGAATAACTTTCAAATGGCGTCTTACCAAATACATTAAAGTCCTCACCGGCTCTTGCTCCTTTTACTTTCTCATATAGATCAAGTAATAGTTCGTGTTGAGGATCAACATCAACGTATTCTGCAATTCCTGGTATCATAACACACCTTCAATAAACGGATCAGAATATTCTTTTACAAACTTGCCATCTTGTAACAACATAGCATACCGTTTACATCTAATGCCCATATAATCACCAAAGTCTATATCTTTACCGATACTCTTACTAAACACAGCTAATGGATCTGCAGCTGCATCAATGTGAGGATGACCATATAATACATTCCATGCATGCATAACACTTGGATCATTAACCGCAACAAATACAACTTTAGCATCTAACTTATCTAAATTCTTTGCAAATCCAGGGAGATGCCGTTTAGTACAACCAGGAGTAAATGCTCCAGGTACTCCGCATATGATAACCTTTCCCATTGGTATTTTATATGGCACATAGTCGTCATTACTTAGTACATACAAACCTTTATTACTTATTTCCATTTTTCATTCCACTTAATATATTCATTTTTAAAATAGTCTTTGTTGTCTGATTTATATAGTAGGTAATTATTTATTTTATCTGAAGCATCTACAAAATATGCTTCGTTGCCAGGTATAACATGCTTCCAACCATATGTAAACACATCAGTATGTATAACATTAGCCCCAAGTTTTTTAAATATGTCTTTAGTCTGAGCCATATGTCTACTGCCTCCTTCTTTACCACTAGGAGTAAATGTCAATAGTATCACATGTTTATCTGACCAAGGATAACCTTTCCCATGATCTAAATTCATATTTGATATTACTACAGCCCAGTCTAATAGGTTCTTTGTGCTTGAGCTCATCATACCAGTAAACTCTGGTATTGCAAATACAAACTTATCAAACTTATTCATCATATCAAATACAGCAGTTACATCTTCAGGTATAGCTGCATCCATACCATTTACATTTACTACAGGTATATCATAATCAGCCAAGGAATCTATTCGATCAAACTCACAGCTGAGTAGTTGTAAACCTCTATAGTTAATACTGTTAGGAGCCTGTGATGTACTCAGCGCTAATATCATAATGTAACATCTACCACTAACCTGCGACCAGCAAATATATCAAGGTCAAGTTTATATTCTTTAAATTCATTATATGTATCTTTATATGACTGCATGTCATCAGAGATTCTATTTAAAACCAGACCAGCTTTCCAATGACGTTGCCATGGCATTGGCTCTTGAATAATAGCATTTCTACTTCCGTACAATTCATTTGTTATCTTATTAAAGAAATCAAAATGATCGTCTGGTCGATATAATAGAACACCGCTCCATACTACCATGTCAACATCAAAATCAACAAAGAAAGTTTCAGCTTCATTCCAACTTTCATTTCGAAATTCTATGTTATCGTAATCTTTCCATTTCTCTGATGCTATTTCTATTGGCTCAGATGAAGTATCGAATCCCATATATTTAAAGTCAGTATAACCTTTTGAGTAAAGAATATCAAGTATAGGACCATGTCTACAACCTACATCTATAATGCCTTTACACTGTTTCTTTATAATAATGTCAGCTTGCAATTCAAATAAAGGATAAGCCTCTTTAGAATCAAGGTAGGCCATATCATTAAATTCATAATCTTCCTTTAATGGCACCCTTTGACCGTTGTCTATTTTTGTTTTAATAATCGGCCATGGAATATTTTTAGATGTTTTTTTATAATCAAAAGCTGTTCTCCACAATTGTCTATTTTTATTTTTAACAGCAGATCTTCTGTGACTAGTTAGTAGCTGATCCATAAAAAGTAGATCACCCTTTCTAAATACGTGATGACTCATATATTTTGACCTAGTTATTTTACTATTTAGAATCTCATAGAAGTGTTCGAAGTCTTCTATCTCTATATTGTTATGCCACGCTTTTGTTAAGTATATAAACATAGGATAAAAGTATTCACGACCAGAGACAGGATGCTTTGCTACTAATGGTCTACGATCAATATTTTCTTTGTAATGTTCTTGGCCTGTCCTAAAATTTTGTTCACCTTGGTTTTTATAAGCTTTTGAATACTCTCCGTCATCTCTCCAAATTCTAGCACGAGGTCCATTATTATCAAGGTGTATTTCTATACCTCTATAATATTCTTTATCTTCTTCAGATAATTCTTCGAATGCTTTACATTGGTCGACTAATGATAATACAGTATCAATGCATTCCTCTTCGCAATATAAACCTACACAAATTTCGTCAAAGTTATATCTACCAGTGCCGTTTGCATGCCATTCTAATTCAGTAGGACCGAACATTCCTATGGCTTTACCATCTACCATCTTACCTGAAACTATACTAATTTGAGGACTATCCTTTGGATTCATGAAATAATCAAGTTCTTCAATATCTCCAAATCTTGAGCAAACCTCTGCTAGTTGCTGTCTAGTAAGATCTTGATCGTGTAATACAATAGAGCCATTCTTTAAGATCTTCCTGGTAACTTCTTCAAGTTCTTTTTGAGTATAATCCATTAATTGTTTAGTCATGTTAATATTCCTTCAAACAGCGGCGTCAAACAAATTCTAGCTGCATCATTCCACTTCATTCTTCTTTGTCTTATATAGTATTTGTCATAGGTTGTAGCTAGATAGAATACATCTGATGGTGTAAATCCGTATTCTTTACATAAGCTTTTCTGCTTATAACTATATCTATTATACATTTCATCAACAGGAAAATTATCCATAATCAGTTGCATAGTTCTAACGCCGCCATAATTCCAGTTTTCATACTCTTTTAATCTATGTAATGTTGGGTGAGGTTCTTTAGTATATACTAATCCTAATCTTTGACCTACTAATCCAAATCCTTTTGAGAAAGAAAAGAATATTTGTTCTGTAGTCTTTGGTACTTCTATTGTTTTTATAGCTGTTGAAGATACATAAGTACAATCTAAAATAACTGGAGGATTATTCTTCCAGTTATCAACATTAGGATTAAATATATTTCCATCTGCTGCAGATGGTATTGAGATGTATAGAGGTTTTTTAGGATCTATAAATCCAGGAAGAGCTGCTTTATGATTGTCATTCATATATTGACCAGGCACATCACATGTTACACTGCCTTTGCTACCTATTAAATCACGATAACCATATTCTCCATAACATAATTTTTGCCAGCTTCTCTTATCAGACATTTCCCAGTGATGAATAGCATCTGTTACACCGTGCACATAATAACAATGTTTAAACTCAGATAAATCAATCATTTTGCTTACCCATTCTCTATGAGTAACTTCTACATGATTTAATTCTTTAGTAGCTTCTCCACTACCACGACTAAAGTACGTTGCAGAAGCAAGTTGAGTATGAAGAAAGGCTTCTACATCTCTTACACGCGGCACATTTACATAAGGGAATTTTCTAAGAACAGACTTTTGTGTAGTCACCTGCAGCTCTCCATAACATACGGTCTCCCATCACTGGCGTGCGCCTGTGCAGAGAAGTCAATTGATCCATTAAAAGCATATCACCCTTTTGAAAGATATGGTGTGCTTGATATTTACTCTGAAAGATAATAGGCTTTAATCTTTCTATAAGTTCATTATGATCTATGCGAGTTGTACCAAGCCATGCTTTACATATAAAATGATATGGAAAATAAAAATAATACTTATATGTATGAGGATGTCTACCAACTAATGGTCGAATAGAACCTTTGTTCTTACTCATAAACTCAAGTTCTGGATCGTCATCATCTAACTCATACATTGTATTGTTTTTAAATTTAAGACGTATTCTTACATTTTTAAAATACTCTTGATCCTCTTCAGACAAGTCATAGAAAGGATCTGAAGTATTACATATAGATAATGTAGTATTAGGATCACCTTCAACACAATAAAGGCTGATTAATATCTTATCTATTTTGTGCCTGCTATTACCATTAGAGTGCCAGCCTAATTCACCACCACCGAACATACCAATTTTCTGTCCAGACTCATCTCGTTTATCAGTAACATAAAATAGTTCTGGCACTTCCTTTGAGTTCATAAACAACTCATGTCGTTCAAGTTCTCCAAAGGCTTTCATATAATCAATGTAAGATTGTTCTGTAAACTCTTGGTTATAGAATATCTTATGACCCTTTACTTGTACTTCACGTGCAATAGGCCAAAGGTGTGATCTGTTATAATTCTCTTTACTATCGCAAGTCATCTGTACCATCCAAACTAAACATTAGTGCTATTCTAGGTTTATCACTCATATTTACAACAGCATGAGGATACCCTATATTTAGAAAGTATGCAGTACCGCATTTAAGATTATATGCTTCTAGTTTACCATTACGTTTAAATAAGTTAACAGTATTATTGTCTCCATATATTGGTACAATACAACGTACTGCATATGATACATCATAGTCCACATGGAATGGAATGGTTTTACCTGGGGCAAGTTTAGTAATACGAATACGACTTGCTGGCGCTTTACATTGTGTTACTACTTTTTCAATGTAAGAATACCTATAATCATCTGTAAGCACATTATATAAATGTTCTTCTCTGCGTCTTAATCTTTCTTTAATAGATGATGTATGAGGTAATATTTCAGATGGTGTTGTAAGATTAATCTGTTCAAAGTTATCATAGACATCTTTTACAAGGTCTTCATGATTCATACAAAGGCCAGGATTAGCTGTTCTTACATCAACAAACTTATCTTCACCGTGAAGTATATCACAGTTTTTTCTTAGTTTATCTAAATCAATATTAATATTCAATTTCATAATTGTTGGTAATTGACTTTTCTTCATCTATTTTCCTTTAACAAATAATCTTTCAGCAATCCATCCTGCTGTATCATATCTATGTAGTCTTATTTTTTTAAAGTTATCATGATGATTTTTATGATATCCTTCACCTGCAATAAATAAATTTAACCATGGTACATTTGAAGGACCATTGCTATGACCTACAGTATTTAATAAACCAAATCCAATCTTAGCAAAGATAAATGGTACAAGAGCAAATGATATAAAGAAATATGGAGAGATAATATAAGATATAGCCCAAACAGAAATTAATATTTTAAGCCAATGATTATGACAGAATACTAATTTTGGATTTTTATATAAGTCTCTTGCATACTTTATAGGTATTGTTGGTATAGTCCAAGTTGTGGTTAATACTTTTAAATAACCTACATGTTTAGGAGCATGAGGGTCTTCAGGTCCATCACTATGAGTATGATGCATTCTATGAGATGCAATCCAACCAATAGGTGTTCTAATACATGCTATCATTAGCATTGCTAATCCCATTGTCTCAAACCACCCAGGCACTTTAAACTGTTTGTGACAATAATATCTATGTAATAATATGGAAGCACCAAAGTGTGATATGACTTGTGACCATATTAATCCAATTACTATTGACGTTAGAAGCATTACTATTCCTCAATAAACTCTTTAACATCAACACCACCGAATATTTGCCAGTTACAACCAAGGCTTTCAAAACCGTGTGTATTTTCTAGCCATTCAAATCTACTAAGCCAATCACCTTCTAAGTTTTTTTCATACTCTTCATCTAATGCTTGTTGTTCGTCTTCAGTAAAGTGATTACCAAAGTGTACAAAGTCCTCAGAGCAACCGTCATATGAATCATAAAGTTCAACATTATTATAACTCTCGTAATCCCAATCATCTGGTTCATTATTAGTTTCTTCATCATAAACACAGTCTTGTAAATCCAATTGCTCTATCTCATTTTCAATATGAACAATAAATGTACCATTGCGCCAACAAATTTCAGTATTTAAAGCACGACCGTCTTTATGTTTAAACATTTCTATTTCGTATAAACTTTTTTTCCAGCTTGCTGTTATCTCGTAAGATTTTCCTATTTCAATTTTCATATTAACCTCTATAGATTTTAGTAATCATTGTTTCAAATTGTTCTACTTTATCCAAACGATTTGGCCAGAGAATGTAATCTTTCTCTGGATTCTTTTTTAGATTAGTAAGAAGTGGTATGACTGAGTTGTAAAGATTGTCTAATCTTTCTTGTACAGAATTAGCTTCATCAACTGCTTGAGTTGCTTTAGCTACAGCTTTCTGAGAATATTCTAATTCATCCTCAGTAACTGCAGTAAAGCCGAAATCAAATATATCACTCATGGTTTTTTCCTATATGTAACCTTCTGTAATGTATTTATAGATTTCTTTCCAGTTTTTAGCTGATTTAGATACAGATTTTGCATCTTCACGATTTCTATTGAAAGGGTGTTCGATCATAATACAATTAAGACCCATATTAGAACCAGTGATAACATTCTCTGGTTTATCTTCGATCCACCAACATCCACTATCTTTGTACTTTAACAAAGCATCATCTTTATCTGCACCACATGGTAGAGATACTAAACTTTCAAATGCTGTTGGACCAAATAGTTGATCGAGATTATACTTACGAGCTTTATATGCAGACTCGTTAGTATTCATACTTGTGATACAATGGAAAACATATCCATGCTCTTCATGTAACTTGCGTACATATTTAATTGCATCACGTTCTGGTTTCATATAACCAATTGCTGAAGATAAGTTAAATGCCTCAACATACTTCTTAGCTTCAGGTGCAGACATTCCCATTGCCTTACCAAGATCATATTCATCAGGGCTTACACCACTGATTCCATGTTCTTCTTTCATCCATCTACCGAATGAGTATAGCCAATCTACTAAGACGCCATCGCAGTCTGTTAATATAATTTTTTCATTTAATGTATTCATAATATAATCCTTATTTTATTGTTTCTATATGTATTATAGCACATATTAAAACAAATGTAAACAACTATTATACATTATTTTCTTTTAATTTAATACAAACTGCTTGTGTACCTGTATCAAAATAACCACCACCTTTTCCGTGGTATTCACTGAGTGCTTCTCTTGCTAGAAAACAATTCTCCATTGTATCGGCAACAGTTACTTTTTCCACGTACGGCATAGTTTCATAAAAATATATAAAGACAAGTACCCACATTATAAATCCTCACAGTGCATTAGTAAATCACTAAAACCTATTTGTAATACACTATATTCGTTCAGCTCACTTTTAAACTCTTCAATTTGTGAAATTTGTTCTTTAGTGAGTTGCTCGATTTCTTCGATACCATAATACTGAAATATATATCCATAAACACTGTCTATGATACTACGTTCAAAGTTTTCTTCATACTTATGTATTCTAGGCCAAATAAATTCTTTAGTCATTTATTTAACATCCTTGTACAAGTTAGAAATGAATTCTCAGCAAGACAATCTTGCCATTGATATGTACCTATTGCCAGTAAAAGCCCAACAACAATTGCAAGAATTATATTATTCATGCTCTCCTCCTTCACCTCTTGAAGTGTAGAAGATTTGTGGTTTACGTTTAGCAGCTTCGAATACTGATACGGTTATAAAGATACCGCATAGTAATAGAGCGTGAAATAGAATATTAATTCCTAAGTACATCCAAGTACCAGTCATTGCAGTAAACACTATACACCACATCCATGCAAGAATTTGCATAACCAAGTGACGTACTCTTAAATCTTTGATGTTAGACAATGGATTCTTTTCATGATCCATTATTAAATTCCACCAATCCATTATAAAACTTGTCATATTTTTTCCTTAATTATTGGTCAGGGTAGCTGGACTTGAACCAACGACCTTCGCATTCCAAGTGCGACACTCTACCAGACTGAGCTATACCCTGCTTTATTAATTTACACTAGCTGCAAAATACTCTTCACGAATTTCCTTAGCAACTCGCATGTATTCTTTACCAGCCTGTACCCAAGATGTTGAGTTAGAATTATCTGCTTCTATAGCATCTTTTATTCTACGAGCATTTGATTCAAATTTTGTTTCCATAATATAACCTTACTTAGTATAAGTTTCAGAATATGTTACACCATTTTGTGTCCAAGTAATGATAGAATAATCATAAACTGTGCGCTCAACATCTTTATAGTATGTGACATTATCACATCTATTTTCTTGCTTGTGACCAATTACAGTTTGTTTTGATTTAGGCTGAGCACCTTTATCGGCTCCTACTAAACCACCAAATACAGCACCAGCGGCAGCACCACCATCATCTCCGGTAACACCTTTACCAATAAGACCACCTATGATCATACCTAACAAAGCACCACCAGCGGCATCACCTTGTTGTGTAGTATTTCCATAGACAGGGACATTGACTGTTACACATTCTTTCTTAGTGTAAGGCTCAACCTCAACTATGATCTTATAACGATCAGCAACTACTGCATTTACATTTTCTGCTAATGCCGCACTTGATGACATAGCCATTGCTGTAATTAATAATATATTCTTCATAATAACTCCTTTAACAAATTTCTTCACCAACCCAAGCATTTATGTGTACTACTACACCTTCATGCCTAGTAATCATATATTCAACTTTACAGTCAAGTAATGCTTTTTTTAAATTATCTAATTTTGTTTTACTAACAACATAATTCATATCTTGACTGTTCATAATCATCTCCATTTGATATAACAATAATAACACATTTTAATTAAGATGTAAAGTGTTTTCTTTACTTTTTTTAATTTATTTTTTGAACCTTATATCTCTTACAGCACCTTGAACAAGTGATGGATATTCACCAAGATATGTACCAGCTTCTAGCATATCTTTTGTTAGTAATTCTTTATGAACATGTTCTACATCATCAAAGACTTTTAATAGCTTTTTAGCAAGTCTATCAAACATAACATCTTCTAATATTGGTTCATCTTCTACATAGTAAGCATATGCAGCCATTAGATACCATGGAATTAACATATTTGAATTCTTATCAATAGTATCCATAAACATCTTTTCTATTTCAGAAAGACTGTGTTTCTTTTTGTTTTGATCTATCATAGCGAGATCCTTTTCTTTACCTAGTAGAATATTTATTATAAACTATAATTCTACTAATGTAAAGTGTTAAGGAGTAACTATTTTAACATTTTTTGGTAATTTCATCTTAATGTTATCATGTTTATGATAGACACTGAACTGTGTATCTGAGAATTCTTCAAACATCTGAGGCCATATACCTCTCCAGTTATTAGCAAGTCTATTATTATTACTATCACTACGATCTGATTCCAAGTAAAAATCTGTACAGCTACTCATATCAAAATCAAACATAGAGTTAAAACCATACATATGACATTCTTCTGGTTTAAACTTTGAGAGACCATAATGTGTTGCCATATGACCACAATTAAAGTCTGTAGCGTTAGAAGCATACTTAGGAACATCAAGGTAGAAACCTCTGATCTGCTGAGCGTGTTTCATATAGAAGCTAGGATTCTTTTGCATATGAATCTTTGGTCTGTTACCTAATATCCATTTCCCTGGAACATCTACACTACCTTCTTGAATGGCTCTCATCATTTTAAAATCTACCATACAAGTTGCAAATACATTATCTATAGTCATAGGAGGCAAGTTGCATGTAATTCTTACACCTTTGGAATCATCTTTAAAATAACCTGCGGATTTACCATTACCTATTATATGTAAAATTTTAGACATTCATCATCTCTTTTATAACTTCTTTGCCTTTATTGCCAGTCCAATGTACAATCTTAGCTTTATCAAAATTAGGGTACTTATCTTGTATATCTAGTCTTAAAAAATTATACATTGGTGGAAGAGTATTCATATGAGTAATTTCTCTTATAGGATCTCCACCTAACATCCAATTTAATACTTCTTGATCACCGACTTCATTTGTTAAGCCGTCTTTTATATATCTAGCCCATTCACTAAGAACAGGTGGAATACCTTCAAAGCCTACAACACCAGAATTGTACCAAGTACCACGATCACCACGGCGTGTAGTCCATGGTCTATCAATTGCCATAGTTAATTTTTTAGATTGTATGTAATTAAAAATACCATCTAAGTTACCTTTAATCTCACAGTCAGTATCTAACCAGACAACTTGATCTGCTATTCCTGAAGCATCCATCATTGCAGCTGGTTTCTTAAACCAACCTTTTAATTCTGGCGCAAATGTATCAAACTCATATACAGCAAGTTGAGCATCTGGATTATGCTTAGTAAAGTTTTCTTCAAACCAAGGTAGCAGCCATTCAGTTTTTTTATCAGCACCTGTGATGTATAATTTGTTAAATTGTTTCTTAGATAATTGCATATTGTTTACCATAATTATGTTTAGCAAGACAGCCAGTTTCATTCTGTATTGTAGTAAATTCATCTTTACACTCAACTGGCCATGGATAGTATTCTTCTAACCAAGGAAACAATCTATTATTAATAAAGACATCAGTTGGTCCAGCATTAAATATAGTTTGTTCTATTATAGCTTGAGCACCTTTTGGTGTAATACCATATGCGTGAGCACCAGGTAGATACTGTTTTGATATTAGTTTACCTAGACCCAGTGTTGGTGTTTTAAATTTACCATAGCTTGGGGCTCCTAGATTAACCAATCCATTAAAAGGTAGTTTAGGAATTTTATTTGTTACTACTGCATCATGTTCAAATATAATAATTGATTCATCTAGTTCAACACATTTCTTCCATAAACTAAAATGTGACATAAAGGCAGAAACAACTCTATCATACCGAGAATACTTTTCACGAAAATTGTGTAAAGGTATCTTATGAGACTGAGCCAAAGCAAAAGGATCTTGTTCTGGTGTAACAGCAGAAAACTTTTCTATATTATTATTACAGTGTTTCTTATATGATTTAATACATCTATCAGACATTTCTACAGACTTTGGATTGTCTTTTATAGTAATAACAAATGCTCTCATAGTGTAGTTGTACTCCTAGTACGTTGAATATCAGTATAGTATTTCTTTGTAACACCAAGGTTAGATATAATCTGACGACACATAATTGCATCATTAGGCCATAGTCCAAATTTATATGATGCTTTCATAAGAGCTTCAGCTCCATCTGGTGTAAGTATATATGCACTATTTCCAGCGATACCTTGAGGTATAAATGTATTATCAATAACAGGGCAAGATTGTAAATCATTCTTACTACTCTGAATAGTGTTATGAAAAACTTGTGATTTACGTGTTGCGCCAAGAGGTGAGTTTAGACCAATAATATCATAGCCTCTATTCAAATATTTATCTGGATCAAGTTTATATTTAAATACAGCATCGTGTTCAAGAACTATAATAGGTTGATTTCTTGTAGAACATAAGTACCACAATCTAAAGTGACTTAAAGAACAACCTACACGTGCTAATCTATTTGCGGTTTGATATGCAGACTTTTTTAAACCAGAAGCCATATCATGTAACTCACCTTCCCAAGGCCAGTTCCATTTTAGTTTATAATCTTTTAAAGTTTTCTCTGCTATGTCTGGTGTTGTAGCCCAAAATTTCTTAACAGAAAAATCATTATTCTTTTTCCATGATGATTCAATACAAACTTGAGCGGCTTCTTCAGATATAGCATTACCGCCTATAGTAATAACATATGCGTCCATTATAAAATTCCTTTATCAACCAATGCTTGATAATTCTTAATCTTTTCTTGTTTAGGTCCTTGTGGTGTAATCTTAGTACGAATGTGTATCATACCAGCATATTGTGGATAATCTAAGTAGTTATCATAACACCATTTAGGGTGTAGCATTTGATCTTGATTTATTCTTAGACCTGTTTTAAAAGCAAGTGTATGAAATATACCTTCATCTTCCCACTGATACGGTTGGTTATATGCATTCATCCAACCCTCATTACCACCAAGACCAGCCCTTAACTTTTGTCTTAGTTTTCTATCCATCTTGTAGATAGCACCACCCCAGTAAGGAGTATCCATTGATCCTTGGAATGGATTTTTATTTACTAACTTACTATGCAATCTTTGTTGAATAGGATTATATAGTCCAACACCAACTTGATCAAATATATTAACTTTCATATTCTTAGGAACAAACATATCTATGTCTAGCATTAGAACATCATCATATTCATCATACTTTTCATCTAACATAAATACTTTTTGACAAGGTGATGTTAAATGTTTTCTAAAAGGTTTACCCTTGACTAACTCATATTCTGCACCACATTGGTCAGCATATTCCATAATATTATTTTTAGATAGTTTATCTAACTCACGTAGTTCACCATCAAAATGTTGTAGTATTATATTAGGCATTTTTCTTCAGTACTGTATAACCTACATTTACAGTACCACGTTCATGGACTGACCACTCTGGATATTGCTTACAAAAATCCTCTAAACACTTATGCAATTCTGGACAAGACCAAGTATCATGAGCCACAATATATTTCTTAGTTGATGGTCCGTGTAGTTGTAACTCTTGTGACATATGAAATGCTTTATGTAATGAATCTATAAGAAGCATATCAACAGCTTTACCAATAGAACCTAAACCAATAGAATCAGTTTGGACAATCTTTAACTGTATTCCATTTTCTTTAGCATATCTTTCTGCGTGTGGTTTTAGAAATCTATGATACCTACTCATATCAATATCAACACCTTCAACATATGTAAATCCAGATAATAGAGCATTAGCAAGAGTGCCGCCCTGATGTGTACCTAGTTCACGATATGATTCACACTCAGCACCAAACTTTTTAATTGCATCATGTTGCTGGCAGTATTCGTCACCGTGTTCGCCTTCTTGACCCTCACGAATATCTTTATAAAATTCTACCACATCTTTCACATGGCCTAGTTCAACATTTATCATATTATTTCCTTGATGCTATTAAAAACCATGCTTTATTATAAATGTGACATGGAAAGTGATTTACAGTATAATCTTCTTTTAGTTTCTCTGCTATACCTTTAAAATATTCAATGTTATCTATACCCTCATAAACACGATTATGTGCAATAAAGATATAATCATAGTTAATCATATTATTTTCAATATGTACTCTATCAGATAAAGGCATCTCATTCATACTAAAAGTTGCTTGAAGTAAATCTGTAGTGCCCCAACAATCTTGTAATGATTTCATATTAACATTGTTTGTATTTGATGTACGTTTTAAATATTCACGTTGGACTTTATGTAGTTCTTTAAAGTCTGCTATGGTATATGTACCAGTATGACCTTGACTCTTATAGATACGGCAAGCATTACCATAACCACCACCTATTTCAAGTATTGTATTAAAACTACTTTTACCCCAGTGCTTATTCATTAAGTACATATAATACATTTGTTGAATAGTTACACTAGTTTTGTTCATATGGCTGATAGTAGGGTTACCAAAATTATGTTCTACTACACTAGGTAACCAATTACTACCCATTTCATTATAATAATTTACTGCTATATCTTTTTGATATGGACATAAGCATAATCTAAATGTCCTTTGAGAAAGAAAATTAAAAGGGTTTTCTTCATATTCTTTTTTAATATTAGCTTTAAATCCGTCCCATAAAGTCATAGATTCCATTGTCCCTGTGGTTTATTAGTTATTCTATCTATCTTATCATCTTCAAAGTAATCAGCACCACTTAATTGTATATGTACAAGTTGTGGATCACTACCTCTACCATCGTGTATAGGAGTGGTTATACCTAAAGGTCCTCTTACATAATGTATATAACAATTCCAATCATTATCCATTTCGGTATAGTCTAAATGTGCCACCATCATAGCATGGAAATAATTCTGATCTACAGTATAGAACCTACCTAATCCACAACTCCTCATGGTATCAATATATGACTGGAATTCTAC
>Ga0233432_10003572_pt1 | contig 14019 bp, 13 predicted proteins | sample SI_122_August201_6_FD_179870 | JGI IMG/M metagenome (GOLD analysis project Ga0233432, IMG submission 179870) | Seawater microbial communities from Saanich Inlet, British Columbia, Canada - SI_122_August2016_10_MG | ecosystem: Environmental > Aquatic > Marine > Inlet | place: Canada: British...
GGTGTAGTGGCAATCAGGATAATTCTTTTACCATCCTTTTCGTCTTGCGTTTTTTTCGCACTAAGGAGACTTGAAAGTGTCGCTGCACGATCACATGATCGCTCAAAGGCATCTGGGTTTGATTCAAGGGGAGGGTCATCAAAGGTTTGAAAATCGATCGAAACTGAAGTTGACATTTCCTCGATCAAAGCTGCTGTGTCCTCCGCCCATTCTTCGGCCTTCGGTAGATTTTCCTCTAATAGAATGGCAATTGGGTTGCCCTGTCTTAGGATTTCGTTGGCTGCCAAGGCCGAGGTTGCAGATTCGGGTAAAGAGGGAGCGAAGCTGGCGTTTTCGACTCCTGGCAGGAGAATTCGTTTCACGCAGAACCAGAGTTTACAGAGTGATTGTCTTGGACCAATGACTCAAGTGCCTCTATAGCAGCTTTTTCTTCAGCTTCCTTTTTACTTTTTCCTTTTCCCCAGCCCAACTCTTTTTCCCCTATCATGACCTTGATACTGAATGTCCTAAGGTGGGGTGGACCACTTTCCTTTTCGAGTTTATAGCGAATTTTATCTTTCGGATGTTTTGCCTGGATAAGCTCCTGAAGTTGTCCTTTGGGGTTGAATTTCACTTGGGTATTTTCCAAGAGGTTGCTCAGGTTTCCCATCCAGGATAGCACGCAATCACGTGCAGATTCCATTCCGCCATCAAGGTAAATAGCACCAATAAGAGCCTCGATTGCATCTTCTAGAGAGGAGTTTCTTTGGTCGCCCTTATTTTTTTTCTCGGATGAGCTCATCCGAAGAACTGATCCAAGTTCAATGCTCCTCGCTAACTCTGCCAGGAAAGTACCTCGGGCAAGTACGGCTCGGTTTCTGCTTAAAGTTCCTTCATCCCCTTGAGGGAAAAGGTGGAAGAGTTCTTCTGCAAGAATTGCTCCGAGAATGGAGTCCCCAAGAAACTCGAGCCTTTGGTTGTTTGGTTTTTGCCTTTTGTGTTCGTGAAAAGATGGATGAGTGAGGGCCTCGGTCAAAAGAATTTCATCTTTGAATTCATAACCAATTCGTTGCTGAAAACTCAGGAGTGTCTTCCCTTGGGTCTTTTTTGGTCTTGGCTTCTTCTTTCGTAAGAAAGGCACGAGATTCCGAATGAACCTCATTCCCGTTCATTCGGTTTGAAAAACCGGGATCGCACTTCCTTCGCGAAGGCCAAATAGGCTTTTGATCCTTGTCCATTTGGGTCATATTCAAAAATAGTCTGACCAAAACTTGGGGCTTCGCTCAGGCGAACCGTACGGGGTATTGCTGTACGAAAGATTTCCTTAGGGTAATGCTGGTTAACTTCCTGCCAAACTTCATAAGAGAGGCGCGTTCTGTTATCATACATCGTCATGACGATCCCACCCAATTGGAGCCCCGGATTTGCTCCGGACTCTTTGAGTTGACTCACCACGCCAGCAATTTGACCTAGTCCCTCAAGTGCGAGGTATTCGGATTGCAGCGTAACAAGCAGGTAGTCTGCTGCACAAAGTGAGTTCATCGAAAGCAGACCCAGAGTAGGGGGGCAATCAATCAGAATGGCTGCCAATCCGTAATTTTGAGATAATGCACTGAGTGATGAGCGCAATTTTACCAGGTAGTTAGGCTGTCCGCTTAGTTCAAGCTCGGCAGCAGCAAGATCCAGTTCCGAGGGTACGATCCACAAGTTTTTCCTGCGCGTTGAAATTACACGGTTGGCCAAGTCGCTTCCCGAGAGTAAAGGTTCGTAAATCCCGGCCCCAGCTTTCTTTTCCAGACCAAGGCAACTGGTTGCGTTGGCTTGAGGGTCCATATCGACGATCAAGGTAGGCAGACCGAAGGAGGCAAGGGCATCCGCCAAGTTTACGGTGGTCGTGGTTTTTCCCACTCCTCCTTTTTGGTTCGCAATCGCAATGGTTGTGGCCGGCATTAGAGCTTGAAAACTAAGATCGTTCCCTTTTCTGTCGAGAAGGAAAAGTCTATCATGATATGATCGCCTCCCCGTCGACTTTTCTCAACTTGAGTTTTTTATCGAAAGAAGGATTTTTAGAAATTTCGGATTCCCTCCCTGCGCTTTCTAGGAGGAACCACTCAATCGAGTGCAGACCCGCGGCCAAAGCCAATGGGCTTGCCCCTCCGAGACGCGGGTTGATCTCGACCAAATGAAGATTTTGGTTGGAGTCGACTATTACCTGTCCCAATACATGACCCGACAGCCCGCGGATAGCCTCAAAAGATTCTCTCATGCTCTGTTCCCACTCACTATGTTCGAAGATTTCTGACTCATGAGCTTCTCCATCCACTACCTTTGAGCGCCAGCGTAATAGTATGCCTTGGCATTGTCCTGATAAATTAATCCAGGATTCGGCACTAAATTCGCGTCCGTGGGTCATGGGTTGAAAGATAGGTTGCTTGAGCCTCTCGGCATGCTTCATTGCTTTCTCTGCCTTAAGATTTAACCCAATCGATCTGGAGGCGGAACCTGACCTCTCCTTAACAGTAAAGTGATCACCGGGGAGGGTTGATAAATTATCTGAGGAGGAAATGGGAGGAATGGCTAAACTCTGGAGCGTGCGTGAGAAAACAAGTTTGTCTTGGCAGGTTTCGATTGCACTTTTATTGGAAACCATGACCTGGATTCCATTTTTCCTTAGCTGATTGGATTTGGCTGCCCAAAAAACCAGTTCATCGTCCCGTGTGGGGATGACATGAGTCACATTCAATTCCTGACAGTATTTCGTAAGTTTAACCAAATCCATTTCCTTAAGATGGGGAATGGGGGCAAATTCCTCAACCATTCGAGCCGCCGGGCAGTTAGGATTGCTGTCAACACCGATAAGCCGAGCCTGCTTGTCAAACCTTCGGGCTGATTGAAGAACTTTTTCGTAAAGGGAAATCTTGGCAGATAAGCTTGAAAAAAGAATAATGGGAGAGGGGGCAGTCATTCCTTCCCGACTCTAATAAGTTGAAGGTATTCGGATTTTAGGCAGGAAGCAACGACTGCGTCTGTCCATTCGCCATTCACTCGCGTTTGTTCTCGCAATACGCCTTCCCGAGTGAAGCCTGATGATTCAAGGGCCTGGATATGGAAACCCCTATGAGAATAAGCCTCCGTACTTATCTTGTTCAAATTGAGCGTGACGAAGGCACACTTCATCAACAACTTCATGAATATTTTACATTCCTGCAGGTACAAGTTTGGGTTTTCAGCTCTTTCAGGTTCAAGCAGAAAAGAGACTTCGCCTCTTGCGTCTTCCCAGTTCATGTGAACGAGCCCTCCGTATCCAATTAGTTTGTCTTCATGGGTTAACCTCAGAAGAACTTGGCTTGGTTTTTCCAGAGAAAACTGGGGCCGGACGGTTTCCTCGAAGTAGGTAAGTTGATCTTCTTCGGTGAGAGGTTTATTCTGCCTCAAGGCACTGATTTGATTGTTCCTCCATGTCATAATGGGGATCGAATCTTTCATCTTTATTGAGCTGACCTCATAGGCCATGTCTTGTTCCCGAAAGCCTTTCAAGCATGAGTATTCGGAGTGCAGGGTTTCCGAAAAGCCGGACCTTTCCGTTTTCATGCGAATTGATTGACGAAAAGACCGAGTTCCTCGATCACCCGATCCTGTTGGTTTTCAGATAATTGCGGGTAAAGAGGTATACTCAAGCAACCCTCGAAAAAGCTTTCTGCTCCGGGGAGTCGTATCTTCCCCATCATCCTTTCGAAATAGGGATGCCTGTAAAGAGGGACATAGTGAACTTGCGTCAGGATATTTTTCTCTTTGAGGAATTTATAAGCCAAGTCTCTTTTTCCCTTTTGTTTAAAGCGAATAATGAATAAATGCCAAGCGTTCCCTGGGTCAACCTCAGGGATATCGAAATGATCGGAAAATGGCTTCTCCTTCAAGACCTTAAGGTACCTGCTTGCGAGTGATCTTCTTTGGGTTAGGAAATCATCAAGTCTTTTTAGTTGAGAGAGTCCGAGAGCTGCTTGCAAGTCAGTTAATCTGTAGTTCCATCCAAGATCTTCCTGTTCATATCTCCAGGGAGTTTCATGGTTTTCTCCATGCGGGCGGGAAATGCCATGACTTCTAAGCTTTTTGGCAGACTCGGCCAATTTTCCTGAATTTGTCAGAACTGCTCCTCCTTCGCCGCAACATATATGCTTAACTGGATGAAAGCTCAAAGTCGCTGCATCCTCCCACTTTCCTGATGCACTTTTAGCTACAGTTTGAGACTGGTTTTCTTTCCACGCTCCAGGGGAGTGAGATGCATCCTCTATCATTCTGAACCCGTGAGCCTTGGCTAAAGTATTGCATTGCTCCAAAGCGGCAACAGAACCGGCAAATGATACTGGAGTAATGACATTTGTTTTCTCCTTTTGTTCATCGCTGATTTTTTCGAGGCAGTGGCCGAGTGATTCTGGGTCAATCAACCCGGTTTCAGGAAATACATCGCAAAACGAAACTTTTGCCGATTGATATTTAAGGGCATTGGCCGTTGCGGAAAAAGTAATGGCCGGAACTATTCCTAGGCTCTCTTCGTTCACGCCTGCAGCGGCGTAAGCTAAATGAAGGGCTGCCGTCCCACTTGAGCAAACGACGGCATGCTCGACGCCAAACCATGCTGAAAGAGCTGCTTCGAAATCTTGCACAAAGGGGCCTTGGGTGAGAAAGTCCGATCTGATTACCCGATTAATCGAAGATACATCTTCGTCGCTTATGCTTTGTTTGGAATATGGAATTAAGCCCATCTCCTATTACAAAACCAAAAGAATCGAATCATTCCAAGCTGAAACCTACCGAGTACATCCGTCTTGCAAGCTAGCTCGGACTTGAGATAGGTTAATAATATGAAAGTCGTCGGTTCCGTAATTGCTAGGATAGGAAGCAAACGCTTAACCTACAAAAACCTCCTTCCATACAAAGGAGAACCCTTGGTCTTGCGTGCTGTCCGCAAACTTATTGCATGCCCGGAAGTTCATGAAGTCGTTCTTTCTACAGATAGCGAATTGATTGCAAGGACTTGCATAGAAGAAGATGTTTGCATTCTCTGGCGTCCAAAAAGTCTTGCTGGTGATCAAGTTGCCTCTATTCCCGTTTTCCAGCATATCGTTGAACACCATCCCTGTGATTTACATGTGAATTACAATTGTAACTTTCCCGAATGCGACGAGTCGGTGATTTCACAGGCAATCGATCTTGCTTTGGAAAGCGGAGAGTCGTTGTCGGACCCTTATGCGGTCTGGGCTCAAACTTGCGAATGCCTTTCGAATTATGGAAACCCTTTTGATATCACGGCTAAAACCTTTGAGGCACTAGGGATTCACCCTCTTGATGTTCATACAATGGAGGATCTTCTCGCCGTTCATCGGGATAATCAGCCTGCTATTAAACGACCGGCCTAAAAAAAATGTCGATTTTTAGTAAAGTTTGGTAAAATCGCTCCGATAATATGATTTGATTAATCATTCCATGGAAAAAACTAATTATAAACTACCGACTAGGATTCCTAATGCATTGGGAGTCTTTTTCCTGTTTTACGGCCTTGCATTGAACGGATTAGAAACCAAACGCTTCGATGCTCCTCCACCCAAAAGACCTACCTACTTATCTTTTGCAAAACCGGCACCCCTTCGTTTTTCAATCTCACCTCTTCCGGTGGATCGAAATAATATTGCCCTTCCTGCCCGCAATCCCCAATTCCAAAACCCGTCCCTTTCACAGGTTACTGCAGATATAAACCAAACTGCTTCATCCCCCCTGCCTTCTCTTCCCTCAGGTTATGATCAAAACTCCTCGAGTGTACCGAGTCTCCGGCCTCCGAATCAACCCCCACCACCATTTCTCCCGCAACTTGCACCACCTAGCGTTCTGCCTTTGTCCGACCCCTTTCAGAATTTAAATGCCTTTGGTGCGGATTCTACGGATGAACTTCTCCAGATCCTCGAAAATTCTGATGTGGGTACTTCGGGTTCGTCTTTTCAAGTTTCCCCTTTTGTTCCCCCCTACACTGTCGCACCGGACGGTTTAAGGATGCGGTCCAAGGCAACCTACAGGAGAATTAAACGCTGAAAGGATCCTCGATGAAATCATTTTATTTATTAGTTTCGTTCCTTGTTCTTGGTTTTTTTCTACGGACAAACGGCCAGAATTTACCAAGTTCCATGCCAGTTCAAGAAAAGTCCCTTGAAGAAGTAATCGAAGGTATCGACGATCTTCTTGACGATATCGAGAGTTCTTCTGATAAAGAAGTACCACCTGTTTCCGAATCACCTACTGTCTCGCCCACACAAGAATATTCTCCGCCTTTGGTTCCTGAAGACAATGGTAGGGATCAATCCTTCAGGTTGAAGAACGAGCTTGTTCCTGATAATCTACTCAACAGGGTAAACGATTCACCGGCAGTTACCCCTTTGGCTAACGAAAGAGACTTGGATAATCCTACCCTTATGCCCCAAAGTCCACCGCGACCAAGCTATACCCCTACCACCCGACAGCCTACATCCATAATTCCCAAGTCTGTTACACCCGTCCAACCGCAAAAGCCACTGGATCGCATCCGTTCAATCGCCCCAATGCCAAAAGTTGATTACACCAACGCTACACTCGAAGATCTTCTTCGTGAGGTTGACTTGCTTGAGCTTCCTGAATTTGTTTCTCCTCTTCGTTCTCCGACTCCTGCAGAGGATCTCGTGAACCCCCTTCCAACGCGTGCACCAGAGTCCTTTGAACCCGTCGATATCGTTGAGTCGGGCGTTCTTAGCCAAAGACCAGAAGACCGAAAGCCTACTGATATAGGAGAATATACTGTGTTGGGTGAACGTATTGACGAAGAACTTAAAGCCAAAATTTTAGAAGCAATTATGCACACTCGGCATGCGTCCGGTGGAACTAATCAGCCTTGGGTTACAAAATCGGTATTCAAAGCAAACTCATACTGTAATCGCGTTTTGGGGCGATTAAACGCACCTCACCACAAACGCTATCGCAGAGACATATTGCTCTCCCTTATCGGCATGCATGAGCGTAATCAAGCTTGGGTTGATGCAGCCAAGACCTATGAGCGGTATCTTGAAGAGTTTGCCTCTGATGATCGTTATCCCTTCGAGGACCACGAGGATGCCCCTGGGATTCCTGATCTAAAGTCTTCTTTGGGGTCCGTTACAAAGTGGCTCGAAGGCAGGAAAAGGGGAGCCCCAACTATTCCCGAGACTCACATCAGGTTAGGAAAGATTTACAGGACTCTTGGGGCTCATCGCATGGCACTAAACAAATTTTACAATGCCATCAATGCAACTCTTACCCTTCCTCGCAACGAAGCCTTCGAACTAGCTGAGAAGCAAAAGGGGAAACGTTTGGAGACACGATCTGATGCGGAGTCAAACCAGGCGATGTTCGAAATTGCAGAAACCTTCATGGATGCCGAGGATTATGATAACGCAACCAAGTTTTTCTCCCGCCTATTCAAGCTTGAGCAATTAGAAGATACTGATCGCGGTTTTGTTCAATTCAAACAAGGCTTGGCTCACTATCGACGAGCAACGGAAAGCCTTCGCAAGCTTGAAAAATTGAATCGTCTTCCTCCTGAACAAAGGACCGATGTAGAGCTAGACTTCGACAAGACACCAAGAGCTGACTTCGCTAAGGTAAAGGAAGTTTTACGTTCCTACGGAACTCTGTATCCGCAGAGTCCTTATGTCCCTGAGGCTCATTACTTGCTTGCTTTAACCTACGAGCAACTTGGGGATGATGAAGCATCTGTTAATGAACTCTTACTTTTGCTCAAGGAATCCGATTTCAATCCCGAAATGATTTTGAATTTGGAACAAGGCCGTTCTGTTAGAGACAGGGATGAAGTCGCAATTAGAAACTTAAAGAGTGTTTGGAATTTTTGGAAAAAGAAAACTGGTAACTACCTAGCCAATAAATTCTTCGAGGATAGTGAGTACTTCAATGCATACAGAATCTATTCGGCTTTGCGTGAGATTGATAATTCTCCTTCTTGGCAGATCCCCGTCCTCTACCAAATCGCTCTTTGCGAAGAGAAGTTGGGCAATTATGTCCAAGCCATGGAAACCTACTCTTCAATCGAGGAATATGTGAACTCGGACGAAGCACGGGAGGGCATGGCTAACAACAAGTATTTGAATTTTGTTTTTGGCATGGCCAAGTGGAGAAGAGAGCAACTTGAGGACACGCGAGCTATCAGGCAAGCTGTAAACAGGTACGGTATTTATACTCCTGTGCAAAATGCAGAGGCCGAATAATCCAACTTCCTAATGATTAGCATAGTTTCCTTCTTAGTCTTCAGTTTGAATGGAACCTAGAGACATTATCAAAGATCATCTTCTCCTGTGTGAGAAAGTTCACGACCTTCTTCTTGAAGAAAATACATGGTTGAAGACTAAGAAATGTGCTCCTGATATGGCTTTTATTGAGCGAAAGCAAAAGTTACTCCCACAGCTTGACGAGTCTCTGGCAAGCCTTAAGAAGTTGAAACCAGAATACTTTTCGCCCTTTGATGATTCAAAGAAATTAGTGAATGATTCGCATTCGAAACTCCTGCAAGTTTTTTATCTTGATCGGGAAAATGAAGAATTACTCCTCAAGCTTACTCAGTCTGCGGAAAGACAGACATTTAACCGTTTTACGACTCCTCCAGAGGAGTTAGGAGAAATACATGATAGATTGCCGGATGATCAAAGTGATATGGGCCAAGAACCGCCAAGGGATGGTGATGGCAATAGCAATTGATTAATTGCAACAGGCAAAACTAATCGTAGAATTTATCGTTTGATATGGTTTGTTCTTCTTTACCCGATTTGTAAGTCATTCGAAAAAATTCTGAGCCGTCGGTTCGGTAATATAGCCACAATCCCTCCTTTTTCCCATCGAGGTACGATCCTTCCTCTCGCTTCTCACCATTTTCGTATCTTTCTATGATGAATTCCATCCTCGATAGGGGCTTTGTGTCTTCTGTTTGCCTCTCATCGTAAAATACAAGAACCCCGACCCCGTTGACCACTTTGGTTGATGGACAGCGTTCTCCATTGGGTTTCCATCCCATTGCGTTGACTATTTTTCCTGAAATAAAAGTTTGAATCGAACTTTTATTACCATTCTCGTACCAGGTGGTACAAATTCCATCCAACTTGCCCTCATTAAAAAACTGTTCCTTTGTGCATTTCAAACTTTTACTCCAATAAGAAAATACACCGTGTTTTTTTCCTTCCTTGTATTTTCCTTGATGAAACTTAGCCCCGTTTTTTCGCCAACTGAAAATACTCCCGTGAAGTTTTCCATTTGAAAACCGCCGAAGATTTCTAAGCGTCCCGTTGTCGTCCCACTGACCGTACCAACCTGTAAAGGCTTCCTCGTTAAAAAGCAAATATTGAAGGCCGTTCCTTTGCTTGTATTCATCGAAGGGAAGAGTTTTGTTAACATGCAATTGCCATTTTCCCTTAACAGAGTTCCGTAAAACTTGAGCCAAAGCAACTCGGTTATCGATGTCGAAATCTTCACTGTCCTCAACTTGGCTATGAAGATTGATCGTTAAAAGTATAAAGTTTAAAAAGATAATCCTCAACATTCTCAAAGACAAATTTGAGTCTAGGAAATAGTCAACAACGGAGCATCCCTTTCTATCACCTAAGAATTCATTCAAGGAGTAGTATGATTGTAAAGGACGGTTTTGAACGCTTTTAATTCAGAACCTTTTTTCAACCGATATGCCATTCACTTACGGAATCACTAATTTCGTGTTTAAATTGGCGGAAGGAGAGGGATTCGAACCCCCGGAACCATTTCTGGTTCAGCGGTTTTCAAGACCGCCGCATTCGACCACTCTGCCATCCTTCCAGAATATGTTTACATTAGTAAATGAAAGAAGATTTTACAAGATTGAAGATGGTTTGCTTTTATGACGCCAAGAAAATTCGGAAAGGCGATGGAACTAAAATCCTTTGGGGGGATCCAGTAAACTAGGTTTTTACCATTCGGGTCTTTTTCCCTCTCCATCATAATCTTTGGCCAGTCCCTCCTCTTTTAAGAGTTCGGCCAAGGGTTTGTCATCAACCCAAACCTCAGCAACAATACGAAAATATTTTCCTCTTTCGGGGTTCCTTAGCTCAATTTGCTTGGCATTTTTTAATGTACTCTCGGTAAATTCACGTGCTTGCTCTGCAAGAACTTTAATCTCCTCGCTAGTACCTCTCATTTCGGGCGTATCGATCCCTTTTAGGCGCACAGGAAGCCTTTTGCCCAAAAGTGGGTGTACCCCTAATAGGTCAATCTTGAAGGTGTCACCGTCGTATACTTCTACCACTTGTTCGGGCTTAATCTTGAGAATGCCAGTAGGTGCTCGACTTTGTTCAATTACAGATACTTCGTTCTGCTTTAGAAAAAAATAGGTAGGAATAACCGTTAGGGAGAAAATGAGAGCTAATGAACTAACAAGGATGAAGGCTTTTTTAAAGATATTGAGCCCCTTGGATAAGTTGTTCGTTTTGGATTTGGGGGTTGTTTTTTCTTCTCTAACACCTGGTACATCCTTAAGAGAGATCCAGTTGGTCCCGTCATGACAAGCCAAGTCGTCTTCTTTGAAACAGCCTTGTGCCAGATACGGACGTAATTGGGCAATCGAATAAGGGCCCAAGTTTTGTCCTTCTCTGTGTACATAGACCGTCATTTTCAAATCATTCGCGAAATTCTTTGTTTTTAGGGAATTTCATTGAGGTGGCTTTGTATATCTCAATGATCTTTATGGGTTTTAAATATTTTACTCTTTTTGAGCAAAAGGCAACGGTTCTGTCTGGTCAAGTAGAAGCTTAGTGAGCTGACTATTCGCTTCATTCAATTCATCGATAAAGACATTGTCGAAACCAGTAATGTGTCAAAATACGAAAAAACGAAATCTTGAAAGACACAAGAGCTCGTGCTAACCATATTACATGGGTCTTGCAGAGAAATATTGGGTAACTAAAGATGGAGAAAATAAAGGGCCTTTTTCCTTGGAAGAAATTCGCGATGAGGTTGATCGTTTTTCACTTTCTGCAACTGATCATGCCTGTGAAGTGGGTGCGACTGAATGGTTAAGTATTGGGGAAATCTTGAACCCTTCGTCTTCGGAGGAAGTTGAATCAGAAGATTTTCCAGAGAAAGTAAACGAGCCTAAGCAAACAGTCCTTGAAGGAAGATCAACTGGTTCTTTAAACCTAGGCCTAACCATATTGCTTGGATTGCTCGTCATTGCTTGCGTCTTTGTCTTTCTTTGGCCTAAGAAATCTCGGGAAGGGATTGGCATCGCTGAAGTCGTCGATGCCGATCGGGTAGATGCATCCCAAATTCCCGATTTTGTTGCCATAGAGGAAAAGGCAACAGAATGGTCTGCATTGAGCGTTATAAATACCTTGGTTCATAGACCAGATGGTTCCCTATTTACCGGGTGGACTGTCGCAAGATACCAGAATTCAGACCAAGTCAGTAGCTTAATTCGCCATGAACAAGGGAATTCGCTTCATGGTTTCACATGGAAACCAAACGGGGATCGTTGTGATGAAACTACTCTTTTTGAGGGGAACGGTATTATTGTGACATACCACACGAATGGTGATAGAGAAAGCGAATCTATTTTCAGACAGGGTTTGCGGGACGGGAACTGCAAAACTTGGTTCAAAGGAGGCAAGAACAAGGGAGAGGCTCAGTACCAGAATGGAAAACTTCATGGTCGCTTGGTGTCTTTTCACCTCAGTGGTCAGAGAACCAAGGAGATCTTCTATCTCAATGGGAAACAAGATGGTCCCTATGAGCTATTGACCGAAGAGGGGCAGAAGTACGACATAGGAAGTTATAAGGACGGGGAGAGGCATGGTATTCGTTCTCAATGGTCACCCGAAGGTACTCGGTTGGATGATGAGATTTATGAGAATGGTGAGCTTATTGCTCCTGTAATGGTACAGAAGGATCCTTCAGGCATAGAGTCCGACATCAGTACCTTAGATGAGACAGGAGTCCATAAGCCTCCTCTAATGTTCGATACGAGGGATGTAGGTCCAGATGTAAAAGTTGTTGCCGATGCGCTTTCTCGGAGCGTCATAAAGGTGCGGGAACGATTTTCTATCGAGAATGTATCCGGCTACCAAAGATTTGAGGCCTTGGCCGTTGCTTCGTATGAGTACATGGTTTCAAAAGGGACACAATTGGAAAAAGAATCCTTTGTTCCTCTACGTGAGGCTTTTGTTGCCTTCAGAAATACTTGGGGTATGTCTGCTGACCTTGTTGATGAAGATGGCTTTGCTTTGAGCGTACCACCCTTATCTGTTTCTTATGGTCCGATGACCCTGTCTCGCGATGAATTCGGAGGATTGCCTGTAAACCATAGTATGGAGGATATCGATTTCATCCTCGGAGAAACCGAGAGCCTATTCAATTCAGTTGGATTGGACCTCCAACTCAATGATACCTTCATTCGCCAAGAGGTTTCTATGTCGATTTGGAAAAAACTATGGGAGCAAGGTGGGAAAGCTGAGTCAGCAAATCTTTTAGTACAGGGCAATAGCCTATCATTCTCTGTTGTGGAGCCCTACAAAAAGAAGAGTTTAGATCGTAATGGGAATTCGGTCTTTACGGATGAGCAAAGAGAAGTCGAACTCACTTTTTCAACTGCGGCCGTAGACAAGACTCTGGGCAACTATGCAAATGTATTACTCTTAGCCCAAGCTCGTACCGAAGATTTTCCTAGCCCCCAGAATCCCAAGCTTACTATTAGAAAGTTTTTTGGCATCGTGATACGCTCCGGTGCTATACTTTATCCTGAAGTTTCCGTGATGATTGCATGTGCCTCTCCTTTGAATGAGAAGAGCCTCATTCGTGGTCTTAAGGTCGAATTAGGGAAGCCATTGCCGGAACCAGTTCTCAAATAAATATATTTAACCCGTAGGGCAGGGGGGCAAATAAGTGCAATGGTAAATATTCGACGACGAACCCGTTATGCGGGTTCATTTATTCGTCTCCTTTACCAAATGCCCACATCTGAAGGTTATCATTGGTTGGGGCATCTCCAATTAATGCATTAAACTTACCCTTTAAGCGTATCTGTTGAGCATAAATCGCTAAGGAGATTCTCTTCATAGTGGGAAGTGGAGTAGGGAAAGAACTGATCAAGCGACTTGATTTTAACATGAGTAGTAAATCGATGTCATATGCATTACCCAATTTAGATGGGGAAGCTATGACCATGGTAAGTCGTCCTCTCTTAATCTCTTTTGATTCTCCTTGATCGGGAGTAATCCAGCCCTTGCCTTCCAGCGGTATAAACTTAAACCCTCCGTTGCTTGTACAGTCTACGATTGCTGTTACTTTCCCCTTAACCTTAAGTGATGATTTTTCGGAAGTAATAATAATTTCCGATTCCTGAGGCAGGCATATGAGCATACTACCTGAAAAGATTTTGATCGATTTGGCTGTAACGGATTGTATGACTGATCTCGCACCGAGACGGATAAGGACAGACTCGTTTTTAAGTTCAGTCAGTGACTTTTCGCCAGTGCAAAGTAGGGTATTAAGAGGAAGTGTAGAGTTTACTTCCAAGTTCGCTATGGCGTTAGAACCGACAAGCTTTTTGCTGATTAACTCAACTTTACCTTCAGTATATGTACAATTGAGTTCAAATCTCTTGTGGCTCGCTCCACTTGCAAAAAAAAGCATTCCCGTGCAAAGCAGGGGAATGCCGAGTATGAAAATTCTGGGGTACAATGAAATTAAAAAGTCATGTACAATCCGAGGGAAATACCCCCATCTGTACTTTCGAAATCATAGTCAATGACTCCTGCATCTTGCAACACGCCACCACTCGAGTCTCTACTGGAATAGCCTCCGAACAAACTGGCTTTGAGGTGCTGATTTATTGGGTAATCAATCTTGAGAGTTATGGATTGTATGATTTCGTCTCTGCCATTATTAACCGACTCAACCCCTTCTGTGTAATCTTTATAGGTTACGCTGTATCGGGGGGAAAAGACAAAGTTCTCA
>Ga0233432_10003582_pt1 | contig 13994 bp, 17 predicted proteins | sample SI_122_August201_6_FD_179870 | JGI IMG/M metagenome (GOLD analysis project Ga0233432, IMG submission 179870) | Seawater microbial communities from Saanich Inlet, British Columbia, Canada - SI_122_August2016_10_MG | ecosystem: Environmental > Aquatic > Marine > Inlet | place: Canada: British...
GGGCACACCCAGTATCAGCTCACCATTGTGCATTAACGCGATCTGAGTTGAGAAAAAAGGATATTGGCGCACGAATCCCTTAGTGCCGTCGATCGGGTCGACCAACCAAAGATACTCGGCGCTGAGATCAGTCTGACCAGACTCTTCTCCATAAAAGCCATGCTCTGGATAGACGTTGAGAATCAGGTCGCGAATGGCCTCCTCACACTCGACATCCGCCTGGGTAACCGGCGTCATGTCAGCCTTGGTGGTGACTGTAAAATTACCCGCGAAATAACTGCGACTTATGTCGGCCGCTTTATCCGCCGCTGCCAACGCGACCTTGAGATAATCCGAAGCATTTTGTGCATTAAAGCTTTCCACCTGAGCGCTCGATCCTGATATTCCAATAGATGTTGTAACTATGGCCGCTGCAGTTCAGAGAAACAAGCATCGCATCTTGACAGTACGCCGCGGCCTACCTATCGTCATCTCATGGGAAATAGACTCAGTAAAATTTACACCCGCACCGGAGACGACGGAACAACAGGACTCGGCGATGGCAGTCGCGTTGCAAAAGATTCCATCCGCGTCGAAGCCTATGGCACTGTCGACGAAGCAAACTCGGCCATTGGCTTGGTACTGGCGGCCCAGTCTTTGCCCGATGAAGTGCGCACCTGCTTAACCGAGGTCCAGCACGACCTGTTCGAACTCGGTGGTGAGCTCTGCATCCCGGGGCACACTGCGGTAAGCCAAGAATTCATCGATCGGCTCGAGGCGGACCTCGACAAATTTAACGAAGATCTGCCGATGCTTAAGGAATTCATCTTGCCAGGAGGCGGCCCAGCAGCAGCCGCTTGCCACCTCGCACGAACGATTGTACGTCGCGCGGAACGCCGCGTTGGGACGCTCGCGGGCGTCGAAGCAATCCGACCAGAAGCTGGAAAATACCTAAATCGACTATCCGACCTGATATTCGTAATCGCGCGAGTACTCGCTCGTGTCGAGTCCGGTCAAGAGGTTCTTTGGAACCGCAAAAGATAGAACCACCCAGCGGCCCGAATGAATAAACGATTGCTACTCGAGCTTCTCGCGACGACAGCCTTAAGCGCCTGTAACACTCGTAAGAATACTGCTAAAAACCTTCGTCTGGTCATCGTTGGCGCTGGAATTATCTGAGAGGAATATTGTCGATCGACTTGACGAGTTCCATTCAGATCGCAACCGCAAGTTAATTAAGCGCTACTGAGGCCCTTCACACTGTGATTTTCCGCGTCGGAGGTTAAAAACTAGGTCAGACTGAAGGAGTCCCGTTTCGCCGAGCGTATCGTCAAACTTAACGCGTCGAGCCGTACAAGGTCAGCGCTGCTATTATGACGGCCCAGATAAGTAACAGGCGAAACACGAGTTTGTTGGCCGCCATCGCGCCACGAATTCCACGTTCATTAATTGACTCATCGCTGTTGTCTTGAAGTGCCAACGCCGCAACACCAACACGAGCTAGCAGATGTTCGCTGTGCTCCGATATCGTTGCGTCGCGATCTTCCATTGGCGCGCGGAATGCGGCAATCGCATCATCCGCATGACCTGCAGTTGCGTAGCCCAAAGCGGTAAGTCGAGCCGGTACCCATGCCATTAAGCCATGCACAAACGCCGCCGCGTCACGCATTCGAGCTAAACCACCAGAGTCTTCCTCAAATGCTGCGCTGAACACAGCTCGACGCCGAACAAGGTCTGTGACGCGATAAGTCCAGGCGGCCAGAGGCCCGATCGAGCCCGCAAATGCGCCCAGAACAACAAACCAGAACACGACTGTGAACAAGCGGTTATTTGCTTGCACGCAGACAGCTTCCTCAACACGCGCGATCCGCTCGCGCGCATCGGCAGGAACCTCATCTTCGATAATGGCTTTCGCTGCGATTTGGATCTGCTCTTCATCCTCGGCTTTAAGTGCTTTGCAGTACTCATCGACCTCTTCGCCAATATCCTTCGGTCCGATCGAAAAAAACAGCACGACTACCGAGAGGATCAAATACGTAAAGCCCTGCAAGGTATCTCCAAGGCTATAAATGATCCCGAATACAGGCAGTGCCAGCAGGACAATAAGGATGATTACCGGAATAATTGCAGGCCAGCTTCCGAGTCGCTCCGCTTGACGAAATCCGGCATCAATAATTCGATCCAGCCAGCGCATGCGACGCCAAGGAAACAACTGTGTTGCAAGTCGCTCAATAGTGAGCCCGATGAGTAAAGCAATCAGGTGCATTAGTCTTTTTTCTCTCTTGATTCTTCAACTGCATCATACAAGCGTAACCAGTCGAAAGCAGGTCCTGGATCGCTCTTCCGGCCAGGAGCGACATCCGAGTGGCCAGCGAGTTCACGCATTGTCAGTTGTGGGTAGGTCACCATCAGAGCCTTTAATACAGCGGACAACACATTGTACTGACGATCATTATAGTTGGTCTCATCTTCGCCCTCCAATTCGATACCGATCGAAAAGTCGTTGCATCTCGAACGACCACGAAAATGCGATTGGCCGGCATGCCATGCGCGTTCATTGAAAGGCACGAACTGTACAAGATCGCCATCACGTCGAATAAGCAGGTGGGCGGAAACCTCCATTCCACGGATCTCGACAAAGTACGGGTGGGCACCCCAATCAAGCTCGTTCAAAAAAAACGCCTCTATTTCCGGACCGCCAAACTGACCGGGAGGCAGACTGATGCCATGCAGTATGATCAATTCGAGGGCACCAACGCCTGGTCGCGCATCTCGATTTGGACTAGGGCACAACCGGGCTGGATTAATCAGCCCGGTTTCCGGATTCACTGTAAAGTCGCCAGTCATGATGACTTCAGGCATGATTTCAAAGACATGAGTACGAGGCTATTTGTTTCCAGCGCATTGAGCAACGGTGTCGAGCTGGAACTTGACGGGGATCGAGCGAAATACCTCGGCAAAGTGCTGCGCGCGCGTGTTGGCGACACGTTGACGATATTCAATGGGGACGGCCCAGAATGGCCTGCCACGATCACGAGTATTAGTAAAAGTAGCGTCAATCTGGCGCTCGGCATGAGTATCGATCCAGGCACCGAATCACCGCTAAAAATTCATCTTGTACAGGGTATATCGCGCGGTGATCGCATGGATTTCGTCGTGCAAAAAGCCACTGAGCTTGGTGTGAAACGTATTACACCAGTCTTGACGGAATACGGCGTCGTCAAATTAAAATCTGATCGAGCCGAAAAACGGCGCGATCACTGGCAAAAAATTGCTGACAACGCATGCGAACAATCAGGACGCACACGCCAGCCGTTGATCGACATGCCAATACCTTTGAAAAACTGGTTCGGAAGCAAACCGCCGAAAGTCGATGCCGAAGTTGTTCTCGTACCCAATGCCGCTGCGCCGCTAGCTCTGATTCCGGCGCCGGAAACCAAAATCTGCGTGTTAATCGGACCAGAAGGTGGCTTTAGCGAAACTGAGTATGGCGACGCCGAGGTTTCTGGATTTCAAGCTGTGTCCTTGGGGCCGCGGGTATTACGTACGGAATCAGCAGCTATTGCGACGCTCTCCGTCTTGCAGTCAATGTGGGGCGATTTACGCTAGACGCTAGTCACGCCTGCATCGATCGCTATGAATATTTAGCAACTCTCTTTTGACAAAAGTGTTTCTGCTGCTTGGCGGATAGTTTTGCTGTCGTCCACGACGAGTATTTTTAGCCCATTAAGGCTCCCCGATACGCTAGCTGACAACAAAATTTCCACATTGGAAACCAACTTTTACTATATTGATATAACCTCTACTATGAAATACGCCGCGTTATGCGAAATCATCAGAATTCGGATGCTTACAGTGGATTTCACGGTATAGTTGACCGCTTCCGTTCGAAACAACTCCCGAAACGCAAAACATGGCAGAAAACCCGTTAAAAGTTGGCATTGTGATGGATCCGATCGGATCCATCACGCCGAAAAAGGACTCCTCACTCGCTATGCTGCTCGAAGCAACTCGGCGTGATGCTGAGCTCCATTATTTTGAGCAGCGGGATTTGCGCATGCTTTCGGGAAAGGCTATCGGCGTGTCAACGCGCCTCACGGTTCACGACGATGACAAGGATTGGTACGATCTCGGCGAACGGCAAGAAATCGATCTAGGCGATTTAGACGTGATACTGATGCGCAAGGATCCGCCCTTTGACATGGAGTATGTCTACGCCACCTATATATTAGATCGAGCAAAACTCGCTGGCGCACTTATCGTCAACGCGCCACAGGCGTTGCGTGACATGAATGAAAAGGTCTATACGGCCTGGTTCCCAGAATGCACTCCCCTGACACTCGTAACGCGATCCATGGATGAGATAAAATCCTTCCTCGCCGAGCATCAGCGAATTGTAGTTAAGCCTCTGGACGGAATGGGTGGGCGCTCAATATTTGTGGTGCGAAAAGGCGATAACAACGCTAACGTTATTTTTGAAACCCTCACAGATTACGGACGGCGCTTCGCGATGGCACAGGTTTTCATTCCGGAAATCGCGGACGGCGACAAACGCATCCTGCTGATTGACGGCGAGCCAGTCCCCTATGCGCTCGCACGCATTCCAACCGGCGACGATAACCGTGGCAACATTGTGGCCGGGGCTACGACACGAGGCCAGGAGCTATCGGCTGCGGATATGCGCATCTGTGCGCAGGTGGGCCCGGTGCTCAAAGAACAGGGGGTGCTGTTCGCAGGGATAGATGTAATCGGTGACTATATGACTGAAGTCAACGTGACGAGCCCGACGGGTATCCGCGAACTAGATCGGCAATTTGATCTCAACATTGCAGGCCTGATGTTTGATGCGATCGAGCGCGCCTTGCCGTGAGCGGGCGGCCACCAGAAAGAGTCGTTGGGAACTAGTCCCTTTATTTATGTAAGAAAAATGGCGGATTATTTGCGCAAATATGGCCAATTTAGTACTGCATACTGACCCCCTCGAAAAGATGCGACTTGACTCGCCGTCCGTACCCGATCGACTGCCCGCTATGCTTTTCCTAGCAGCGCTTGTGCACGGCATTCTGATCATCGGCATCACCTTTAATCCCGAGCTCGAGAATCAGTTCGCGAGCGCTATTTCACTTGAAGTCACGATCGTTGCCGATACGAACCAACAGATCGATCGGCCTGATGCGGCCGCTTATCTCGCGCAAGCGAGCCAGGAAGGTGGTGGCAATACGACCGAACAGGTGCGACCAACCGCACCACTGCAGAGCGCCGTGCTGATCGATAATGGAGGTCAGGATGATGGAACGTCTGTATTGGATGCGAAGGAACATGTACGTTCGGCTGATGAGTTGCTTGCAACGTCTGATTCAACGGACCGGCAAGTTGACATCGATCCACGATCAGACCCGCGGCTTGAGACCAGCATGGCAATCATCATGGAGGCTGGTAGTGAAGTAACGCTGCCGCTGCCGCAGGACGACCAGGCAACAATGTTGATCAGTGACGACAAGCTACGACAGCTCATTGTCAGTGCTGACACACGCGAATCCGTAATCGCCGCGTATCTCGATAACTGGAAGCGTCGAATTGAGGCTGTCGGCGAGTCTTATATCCCGCAGCTGGTCGAGCTCGATGACATCACTGGTAGCCCGACCTTGATGGTGGCCATCGACGCATCGGGCGAATTGACGGAGGCTGTCATTCGAAAATCCAGTAGCTCAACAATCCTGGATCTGGCCGCACTCGACATTTTACAACGGGCCTCGCCATTTGATCCCCTCCCCGCTGAAGTAATGGCCGAACATGACATCGTACGTTTCGAGTATAAATGGCTATTCGGTAATCAGGAATAATGCTGACTTGTGTCACGGGACGTGAGCGCCGATACTAGGATCATGAATTCGGATAGCTTGCTTACAAATCAACTGCTTATCGCCATGCCTGGCATGGAAGATCCGAATTTCAGCTCGACCGTTACCTTGATCTGTGATCATAACGATGACGGCGCACTCGGCATCATCATAAACCGCCCTCTAAGCCTAAAACTCTCCGGCCTTTTCGACCAACTTTCGGCTGAAGATGTCGACCCGGTCGCTGCAAATAATCCCGTTATGTCCGGAGGACCTATTGGCACCGAGCGCGGATTCGTTTTGCATGACAAGACGCATAGCTTTGAGAACACACTTTCAGTGTCCGATGATATTCAGTTGACCTTATCGCGCGACGTTATCGACGCAATGGCGACAGGTATTGGTCCGCAAAAATCACTAATTGCGATCGGCTATGCCGGATGGGATTCAGGACAGCTCGAAGAAGAGATGCTGGCCAATTGTTGGCTCAACGTCACGGCGACCCCGGAATTGGTATTCAGTACACCTTTTGCGGATCGATGGGATTCCGCGGCGCGTCTTCTGGGCGTCGATCTCGCTAGTATTTCGCCAGAAGCCGGCCACGCCTGATTTGTCGCAACCCAGAACAATACTCGCATTTGATTTCGGCCTGCGCCGGATAGGCGTTGCCATCGGTCAGGATGTCACCAGTTCCGCTTCCCCGCTTGGGATTGTTAGCAATCGCAACGAGAGTGTCGACCACGCAGCAATCGCAGCTATTATCAAGGAATGGCGCCCGACCGGTATCGTCGTCGGCATGCCCAGCCATGCCGACGGATCGCCAAGCGAAATGCAAAAACCAGTCGAGTCTTTCATTAAAGAACTACGCCGCTACGAGCTTGATATAGACACAGTCGATGAGCGTTATACCTCAGTCGAGGCAAAGCAGGCTCTGAAATCGGCGCGAGCAGCAGGTACGCGCGGCCGAATCTCCAAGGAAATGATAGATAGCGCTGCGGCAGTATTTATAGCTGAAAGATACCTCTCATCTGGGTAGAATGCCCCGCGATGCAACCAGATGACACCAAATTGCAGTTCGACGAGAGGGGCAACCTGCGACATTTTTTATCACTCAAGGGTATCGGGGCAGAGCTGTTAACCCAATTGTTGGACGACGCCGAAAGATACCTAGCAGCACCAGGCTCTTTGCCGATACGCAGCCAGTCCCTTGCCGGCCGCACAGTTGGCAACCTCTTTTTCGAGCCTAGCACTCGTACTCGCGCGTCATTCGACCTAGCAGGTCGACGGCTTGGTGCGGATGTCTTGAATTTGGATGTGAACACGTCATCACGCAAGAAAGGCGAAAGCATTCTTGACACGATTTACACCCTAGAAGCCATGCATGTCGATGTGATGGTCGTTCGCGATGCCAGCGATGGTGTGCCAGCCTATATAGCCCGTCATGTTAATGACCACATCAGTGTTCTGAACGCTGGCGAATCTGATGTGTCGCATCCGACGCAAGGTTTGCTTGATCTAATGACGATTCGTCAGCATAACGATGACTTTGGGAATATGACGGTAGCTATCGTTGGCGATATCCAACATTCGCGTGTTGCCATGTCAGCATCTGAAGCATTGCAGACAATGGGGATCGGGGAGTTACGACTTGTTTCACCGGCTGCTCTGGCGCCCGACGCGGATCGCTTCCCAGGCGCGCACATCGTCGACAATCTGGCGGATGGCCTAAAGGATGCTGATGTCGTCATGGCATTACGCATTCAGCGCGAACGCATCGGTAATCTTGACGGTGTGCCAGGTATTAATGAGTACTTCGCCAACTATGGCATTAGTCACGACAGCCTTGTGTATGCGAAACCCGATGCGATTGTGATGCATCCGGGTCCGATGAATCGTGGCATCGAAATTGAGGGCACACTCGCTGATGGCCCACGCTCTGTGATCACGAAACAGGTGACGAATGGCGTTGCAGTTCGAATGGCCGTACTTGACCGCATAGGCAAGATGATGAACGCACGGTGACGACTGCCGATCAAAAAAACGCGCAGCGAAATCGTAATACAATTTACGTCGAAAGCGGCGAGATAATTAATGTCGATGAATTTCCTGGCAACCAGTTCATCATGCGTATTCGCGCACCGAAGTGTGCGGCAAAAGCAGAGCCCGGTAGTTTCGTGCACATTACATGTGACGAAGCATTGCCGATGCGCCGCCCTTTATCGATCATGCGTGTCGAAGACGACTGTCTTGACATCCTCTACAAAATCGTCGGCCACGGACTTCAGAGCTTATCGACGAAAGGTCCGGGGGATGCTGTCAGCGTACTCGGGCCGATCGGACAGCCATTTCGTCTATCTAAAGAGCGACCGAGAGCCTTACTAATAGGCGGTGGTGTCGGAATTCCCCCGATAGTACACATCGCGGATCATCTGAGACGGCAAGGAAGTGATTGGGCGCCGCTTGCGATTCTCGGCTCTGAGCTACCGTTCCCGTTCAAGCTGCAGCGCTCAAATATTAAAACACCATGGCTTGACGATGAAATCACTGCAACGGTGCCGCTCATGGAGGACTGGGGTATTTCCTGCCGACTCGCGACTCTTGCCGGGTTCGACGGTTGTTACGACGGCTACGTCACCGACCTTGCTGACCGATGGCTATCGACCTTGTCCAGCGATGAACTCACCGAAGTCGGAATATTCTCTTGTGGCCCAACACCGATGCTGAGAGCTGTGGCATCACTTGCTGAAAGATATGGCGTGCCATGCCAAGTGTCTTTGGAAGAGTTTATGGCTTGCGCTGTTGGTGGATGTGCCGGTTGCACAGTCAAAATCAGTACACCTGACGGCGATGCCATGAAGCGAGTCTGTGTCGACGGACCAGTTTTCGATGCCGCTACAGTGGTTTGGTAGCGGCAGAAATTCTTCGTAATTCTTACGCTACTTGTCATTCATGATGTCGTACACCATGCTATTGACGTCTTTGTGGGTGAGCGTCGGCATATTAACTCACTTTATGTCGCCATCAACGTGAATCATAAGCGGCACGCCCCCAGACAAATGCAGGTCCGAGACGTTGCTCTATATCGTGAACGACAAAAGATGAGCTACGTCGACGGCCATATTTCTCCCTCTTTTGACGAGGCAGGACTTATCATAACCCGGCGCAGAATTGAGCCTAATATAGTGAAGCAATAGGACTAAAGCGTGATTGGAATCACGGAAAACCTAGCAATAATCAAAGATTTTCTGGCATCTTCAGCTATTGAGGTCGATCGCGACCCTCAAGCTGTAAAATTGCTCGCTGTGAGCAAGAAACAGTCTATTTCGAAGATTATCGATGCTGCCAACGCAGGCCAGCGCGATTTCGGCGAAAATTTCGTCCAAGAGGGACTCGAAAAAATTGCACAGACAAGAAATATGGATCTAGTCTGGCACTTTATCGGGCGTCTGCAGAACAATAAAACACGTAGCGTGGCTGAGAACTTTGACTGGGTTCACACTGTCGATAATTCGAAAACGGCGCGACGCCTGAGCGAACAGCGGCCAGAATCACTCGGCCCGTTGAATATTTGCCTGCAAATCAATATTGATAAGGAGCTGGGGAAATCTGGCACCGATGTGTCGACACTGTCCGAGTTGGCCTATATCTGTACACAATTACCGAACATCGCGTTGCGCGGCTTGATGTGCTTGCCGGCCGTACGGACTGAGTTTACTGATCAGCGAGTACCTTTCAAACAGCTAAAAGAGTTGGCAGATGAGTTACGTTCTGGCGGAATAGACACCGACACATTATCGATGGGTATGAGTGGCGACTACCGAGCCGCCATTTTCGAAGGCTCAACCATTGTACGAATCGGTACCGCATTGTTTGGCGAAAGATACTAGAGGATGGATGCAAAAATGGACTACGGAAAGGTCGCTTTTATCGGCGGTGGCAATATGGCTCGAGCCTTAGCCGGTGGAATGCTGGTTGCAGGCTACGAGCCCTCACATATTTTGATTTCGGATCCACTCGCACAAAACCGCGATCGCCTGGCTAATGAATTTCCGGGAACTATTATTCGAGCAGACAATCTGGATGTTGCAAAACAAGCTGAATGTCTAGTACTAGCCGTAAAACCGCAGATCCTATCTACGGTTTGTAAGCCGCTCAGAGATGCCGTGCAAATCACAAGACCGCTAATTATCTCGATAGCTGCTGGCGTGCGTAGCGGTGATATCGATACATGGCTGGGCGGTGGACTCTCAGTCGTACGAGTCATGCCTAACCAGCCGGCTTTATTGCGCTTAGGCATTTCCGGCATGTATGCCAATGAGCGAACTTCCGAAGAAGAACGGAATGCAGCGAGCTGCATTATCTCAACCACTGGGCCGGTTATTTCTGTATCGACTGAGGATGATATTGATACGGTAACGGCTGTTTCCGGAAGCGGGCCGGCTTATTTTTACCTGCTGGTAGACATGCTAGTGACAGTAGCAAAAGACATGGGGCTCGACTCTAAATCAGCACTCGCTCTCGTGCTCGAAACTGCGCGCGGCGCCAGTGAAATGGCCGAGCAATCGGGTGAAACTATGGATACGCTGATCGCCCGCGTACGTTCACCGGGTGGCACTACGGCCGCAGCGTTTGACTATCTCGATAACACTAATTTTCGTGATACCTTCACGGCCGCCGTTACCGCAGCACGTGATCGGGCGAAAGATCTCGCGGACCAAGCTCATGAAGATGCCAAGGATTAATTGATGCCCACAAATGTTTCCACGGCTTTAGTCTATATCGTAAACGCGTTAACCAGCCTCTATGTACTCGTTCTACTGCTGAGGTTCTGGCTGCCACTGCTGCGCGCAGATTTCAGGAATCCATTGGCGCAAGGGATCTTTAAACTCACGTCACCGCTAGTACTTCCGCTGCGTCGACTCATCCCCGCCATTGGCCGACTAGATACAGCCACTGTTCTCGTGACGGTCACTTTTCAATGCCTCGCAATTTTTCTAGTCTTGCTCATCGTCGGTGGACGCGCTAGTGCATCGAGCATTTTTGTGTCGGCAATCGTAAAATTAGCAATGCTCTCGGTAAATATTTTTGCTTACGCGATTCTGATCCGAGCCGTACTCAGTTGGATGTCTCCAGGGCAGTATAATCCGGCCACGGCAATTATCGGAACGTTAACGGATCCTGTATTGCGACCTTTGCAGCGATTGATCCCTCCGTTGGGTGGAATCGATCTAACGCCAATGCTCGCAATCATTGGCTTATTCGCATTTAATATTCTGATTGGTGGGCTCCTGCCGTCGAACGTCTAGTTGCAGCACAATTAGTAATTTCGCATCCGGGTGTAATGGTTTATTAGTATTTTTAGACTAAGGGGTGGGCATGAACAAAGGAACGCTATTAACTTCTCTGTCGCTGCTCGCGCTGCTTTCGGCGTGCGGTGGCCTTGGTAATTCGGCTGATATACCTGAGGCACAACCTGCGGGTGCGACATCCGCGGACATCGGGAACCACATCATATACTTCAGTGCCCAGTCAACCGACCAGTTGCTTCCTGCAGTCGCCCGCGAATACGACATCGTTCGCAGCAAGAATCGGGCGATGCTCAATGTTTCGATAATTCGAGAATCTGACAACTTACCAGTTATGGCCGAGGTCATCGTAAAGGCGGTCAATCTTGCCGGTCAACTGAAAAATATCACCATGCGCAAGATTGAAGAACCCGATGATGTTATCGCTATTTATTATATCGGTGACACCACCGTAGCGAATCGCGAAGTATTGGTGTTTGATATCGGCATCAAACCCGAAGGCGAGGATGCGCCTTCTACAGTACGATTCGAACGGCAGTTCTACAGCGACTAGATCAATTCGTACTACTCTAAAAAGGCCTTAATTAAAAGGCCTTTTTTCTATTATACATATTGAAAACATGTGTTATCGTCGCGCAGAATTCATCGAGGGTATAAGCCCAGTTTATTATTTTTTAGGAGTCATTTTTTCATGGCAGCAAACACCAAGAAGCCACCAACCAAATCCGAAATCTACGCACAGATTGTTGACGACACCGGTTTGACGCGCAAGGACGTAATAGCAGTTTTCGAATCACTGAATGGACAGATTCAGAAGAATCTCGGTAGCCGCGGTGCCGCAGGCATGTTCACAGTCCCAGGTCTATTAAAAATGCGTGTTGTGAAAAAGCCAGCCACCAAAGCTCGCAAGGGAACCAACCCATTCACCGGTGAAGAAATGATATTCAAGGCAAAGCCTGCATCGAAAGTTATTAAGGTTTCTACCCTTAAGGGCTTGAAAGATATGGTCTGAAGTGTAAATTCCCTCTTCAAACTGAAAAGCCGGGGTCGCCCGGCTTTTTTATGTCTGCGATTCGATGACGAACTCTGCGACCGCTTCGCGCAATTCAACCAACCTACCGTGAAAAAAATGCTCGGCACCGGAAATGATCAATAGTTCGGGCCCAGGCAGCAGGCCGTTTACCCATTCAACGGTTTTCTCGACATCGACAAGCTCATCCTGATCACCCTGAACGATTAGCCATGGGCACTCTGGTTGAGCCAGAGGACCTGATGCGCATCGAGTGATTGCAGGCGCGACACTCACGAGACCGTCGACAGTGGTATCGATAGCAGCATCTACAGCGATCGCGGCGCCGAAAGAAAACCCCGCAAGCCACAGTCTCGTGCCGGGATCCCGAGCGCGCATCCATGAAATGGCGGCCAAAGCGTCATCAAGTTCTCCCACACCTTCGTCATACTCACCTTCACTGCTTTCTATTCCCCGGAAGTTGAAACGAAGCACGGCATACCCTAACCGGACGAACGCGCGAGCCAAAGTATGGGCAACCTTATTGTGCATAGTACCGCCATGTTGCGGGTGTGGATGGCAAACAACGACGCTACCGAGTGGTGAGTGCTCAGCCGAAAGCTCCAAAATTGCCTCTAAGCGGCCGGCAGGGCCATCAATAAACAGTCTTTCGGAATAAGGTCGTTTGGACATCGGGCTTTCCAGAGTGGATAGATTCGTGAATATTGCTGTAAAATTATGACCTTATGTAATGTCGGAATCAATTGATGCTTGAACTCAATGTTCTACACATCACGGTAATCGCTGTTATGGCTGTTATCGGTACCATCGTCGGATGGGTTCTCCGAGATCGTCGTTCACGCTTAGAAAAATTCGCGGTCAACATCATGGACGATGTCCAAGCAGCCGTACGTGATAATGGATCGGCCGTCGAAGATGGACCAATTGCTGATTCTGCTAATGATATGCGCGACAAGTTGCAAGCGATAAAAGGTGTCGGACCGGCAATCGAAAAAACACTCAATGAGATGGGTATATTTCGATTTCAGCAAATCGCTGAGATGAGTGAGTATGATATCGACCGTATCGCCAGGTGCTTAAAGGGACTTCGCAGCCGCATTTATCGCGAAGACTGGTTAGGACAGGCACGGGAATTACGTGATCAAAATATCAGTATTTAGGTGTATTGCCATCGTCCTACTTATCGGTGGTCTGGCCACAGCTCCAAAGCTAAACTTCGATGCCACGTTCGACAGATCGAACAACACTGCGCTGCCCGCTCCTACACCGCGTTTTGACTTTCGGTGGCAGCGTGGGACATTGCGGCTTGCTGGCCATACAGCGTCCGCGAATCACGAACAGAGTCTGCTACAAGTTGCAGCAGCATCCTTTTCAGAGCACTCACTTGAAACAGACTTTATGCCGCTTGGCATTGTTCCCGACCAGTGGGAGGACTTGAGTATGAAAGTACTTTATCTGCTGGCTGAGTCAAACTCTTCAGAGGCAGTGCTTACAAATAATGAGATCGACATCCGGGGAGTGACGACCAAGGAAGTCGTATGGAAGAGCCATCTAGAGGCCCTCCGAATAGTCCTTCCAGAAGGGGTATCTGTTAGCGCGAACATGCTCTATATCGACCCGACGATAGACACTAAACAGGCCTGTACAATGGCAGCCAAGGCGCTTGTCACCGGAGCGATAAATTTTGAGGAATCCACCGCTGAATTTCTGGACTCAGCCTACCCTCGCCTCAATCGAGTCGTCGCGCTGGCTGACGTCTGTACGGCAACGATGATCTCCATTACGGGTCATACCGACTCGTCCGGAAGCGACGAATGGAATCAACGACTAAGCTTGAAA
>Ga0233432_10003586_pt1 | contig 13989 bp, 15 predicted proteins | sample SI_122_August201_6_FD_179870 | JGI IMG/M metagenome (GOLD analysis project Ga0233432, IMG submission 179870) | Seawater microbial communities from Saanich Inlet, British Columbia, Canada - SI_122_August2016_10_MG | ecosystem: Environmental > Aquatic > Marine > Inlet | place: Canada: British...
TCTTGATATTTTTGCGCACTGGGGTCTAACTCGGAATCGACAAAGGCAGAAATAACTCTTCTTACTTCGCTCCGGGCCTGCTTGGTCAATAAATAAAATCCAATAGAATTTATTCCATGCTTCTCTCGCAGAACTTTAATGAGACTTTTAGATGCAGACAAGCCACTAAGTCCATATGAAGAACTTTTGCTGGACAGATCATAAGTTTCGTTGGTGGAGGAGTCTCTCAAGAAAACCTTAGAATAATATCTTGTAGTTTCTACGGATAAACGAGTGCTAGTAGATTTGCTATTTCGGAATTCGATAGTATCTGTAGGCTCTCCATCGGTCAAAAGAACCAAGTTCACCTTTTCCAGCGAGGACTCTTTCTTAAATTTAGGAATAATTCTATCCAGCAAAATAAGGGCATTATTAGTGGGGGTAGAGCCAAATTTATCTTGTTCAAATGCACTTTCAATTTGAGAATATCGAATATATCTTCCTATTTTACCAGATATCGAAGCTGCAACATTCAAATAGTTCTGACAAGATTGACTAAACTCTCTAGAGTTCATTCTACTAGATAACGTATTGCGCAATGCAATATCGCCTAATGCTACATCGCCATCAGAAAGATAGCTGTAATCTATCGCTTCTGAAATTTTTCTATTCACGCTAGTAAAGTTATATACCTCAAAATTAATTCCGACCCTTCTACAGAATGACGCGAGAATTACAGCCTGCTTTACTGTATTTACAATAGTGCTCGCCATCGATCCGCTCCAGTCTACTACCATGATCATCCCATGATTTTTCCCCTCCGGAGAATTTGCCTTTCTGAGGAAAACGTCATCGTTGACCTGATAACTCCACAACTTAGAACTATTAATTGTACCGGTCTTCGACTCAGAACTCAGAGAATGAGCTCTAGCAGCTTTTTTCATTTCGAATTCTTTCACAAGATACGAAATAGTTTTTGCATTGTCATTCATTAATTCTTTCAGCGACATCATCTCTCCGAAAGAGTGATCTTCAGAACTGTTTACTAACGAAGTTAACTGAGTCTCAAAATCCGACTGAACTTCTTTGTAATCGTGAACGTAATCATTAAGAGAATACTTATCATTAAGCGTAACATAGACAACGGAGCTTCTGGCGGCCGAAACCATTCCTTCCATATTTTCGGCAAGCGAGTGGCTAGTTTTTGAAGAAAATTCGTCTGGGACGCCGTCAGCAAGAGTTTTATCACTGGCATCTTCGGCTTCTTCATACTCTTCAGAGATAGAAGACTGATCAGTTTTCGCTAATTGTCCGGACTCGCCATCAAAGTCTTCAGAATGATCGGTCAGTGGCATTAGGGGTTCTGAGCTCATCGCATCAGAAGATTCTGCAGTAACCTCATCAAGCCTGCCTGGTTCGTCGTGAGAAGAATTTTCTTGATGCCGATTTTGTTGTTCATCTGAGAGATACTTGTAAAGATCTTCGCAGATATTTGCAACTTCGCCATAAGTTTCGACGGCATCAATTCTTCTAATAAATTCCATTTCTTTTGCGTTAAATAGCGATGGCGCATACAGGTTTAGCGCATATCGAAGTTTAAAAAAAAAGATTAATGCGATCTATTAGATTTCGAGATTTAATATGCTCTCCTTCCAGACCAAAAAAATCTTTCTCATGTAATTCACTGTAAGCATTTTTAAATGGGGCCTGAAGGCCTTGAAATTTTCTTTTCATCAACTTCTCGATGCGAGCATCTTCTACCACATTGAGAAATGCGTGGTTAGATCGGCTTTGAGCTTCGACAAGAAGTGTTAGGTCGCTAGGAGTAAAAAGCGCATGGCCGACTTCATGTCCCACGAATAGATCATACAAATCTGGAGTATAAATATCATCTTTCCAGATCGGAAGAAGGAGAAGGCGAGATTCGAGATTAAAGCTCGCAGTCGTAACTTCGGCGGAATGTTCGACTCGGATGTTTTCTTCTGCTAATAATCTGGCGAGAAGACTCTTGGAATTCTTAGAAACAGTAATTTCTGACATTCGACTCTCTATCAACGATTTATATAGCTATATTATAGGGCTATAGACAGAATGTCAACCGATCTTTTCTTATTTAAAGAACATTTCAGAATATGTATATAACTTTTAGTTATAAAAAGTCTAAAATACTATTGGAACCAGATTTTGTAGAAACTACGTACCAGTCTTTACACATATCCATTACTCTATGTCTTCTTTTATAATTTACCTCTGGATTCTCCAGAAGAGTCTCGAACAGCGTATCAATACCACTCCCCAACTGAAGATTGATATGGGGCTTGACTTTCCCAAACAGATCTTCAATATTAAATTCTTCGCGGATTATATTTTTTTGTTTTGGTTTGTTGAGCTCTTCCCACGAGAACTTCATAAAGAACTCGCGGGCCCGTGGGTCTAGATATGGAGTGACATGCACCTTACCATATTTCTCTGCGAGGTTAGTGTGTTGTTGATACCCAGCACAGTCACCGTCTAGATAGGCATTGCGGAACTCATTCCAGTTAACTCTCTTCTGGTTATGTTCTTTACAGTACTTGACGTAGTTGCGCTTCTTTTTAAAAGAAGAGTATCTGATCATTGCTTTCTTACTGCAACCGAAGTAGGCGTCTGCACCCCATCCAGTAATACAGTATTCTTCTGACATGTTTTCATAACAATAGAGGAAGGGAAACACTGCGGCTTCGTAGTGGGATTTCTTGCGACAACCATGCTTGACTAGTCGGTGCCAGTCTTCAACTAGATTATCAATAGGGACAATAATAGTGGTGAACTCCCACCCCATGAGTTCTGCGACTTCTTTTGCCTTCGCATGGTCATAAGATGGTTGTCCTTCGAGATAGAAACTATACGCGTGTACAGTCTTTCCAGCATCCTGTGCTGCGATTGCCGCACTGATACTATCAACACCACCAGAAAGAAGTACCGCAACCTTATCGTGCGGCACCTCTTCTGTTATGTGGTCAGAGAGAATTTCTCTAATCATGCAGAACGTCTACTTTGGACGTAATCATTCAGGTTCATGGAACCCATTTCTAGGTTGTAGACACTTCTAACCATTGCTAGGTTACTGAACTGAGTTTCGCCACCTTTAGAGTGGGCAACGATATGAGCAGCGTGAGCATCCTTCCACTTTAGAACCTTACCATCAATAGCGCAACGAAACTTCTGTCCTGCAAGTTTTGCTTCTTTCTCTAGGACATTGAAGTCACGCTTGTGGTCTCTTACGTTGATAAGAGTTTCTAGGTCAGGCATCTCACCAATCAAGTAAGAAATGGCAGTCTTGATTTTGGTCGTACTCCAAGGTGCGTTAATGAACTTCTTATACATCACTTCCACAGTATAACCAGAAGGGGAGTGTAAAGTTTTAGAGAAAGGGCCATCTTTTTGCATAAGTGAAACGTTGGCTGTGGCATATGCCTTATAGAACTCTTCGGCATCCTTAATCTCAAACGACTTGTAAGTGTCCAGCATATACATGTATAGGTAAGACAAAGTCTTGAAGTCATGCGTAGTAAGACCGTTCTTGAAAAGAACCTTTCTGAAACCTCCCATTTGACGAAGGAAGTTAAAGTGTCGCTTCATCTTAGGCACAACTGCCGCAATCTCTTTTTCACCAATCGAAGGATCTTCGTACATAGTTGCTATATCAGAATCCGCACTACCACCTAATAAACTAGTTGGTGAAGTTATGTATCGGTAAGTCAACCGAGCCACTGCGTGGTCTTGCTTCAAACGATCATTATTGAATGACAAGTATCGGTAGTTTGGTTCCTTCTTAGAATTAAGGCTATATTCAAACAATTCATTATGAGCATTATCGATCTGCTTTACCGTTCGGACAATTTCACGAACATAGTTAGCAAGTGGGATATCTCCGTAAGAGTTCACCATCTCAATAAAATTGACATCAGTAGTCTTATTTAAGTTGCGGAAGATATGCCCCTTAACCGCAGCATCTAGTTCAGTGTAGACAGTGACACTAAGTTCTATGTCTAAGAAGTCTTGTTTTTCCACATCACTGAGTTCAGAGAAGAACTTTCCGTTGACAGAAAACTCATCAGTGCAGTATGCATATATGCATCGCTTGCGGTGGCCGCCGTCAATACTTTCTAGTTCAAAGACCTTAGCACCCGAAGCTTCGGCGGCACGTCTTTGTTGTCTATTAAGAGTAGTGATTGTGATAGTACCGATATCGATACCTTCAAGCATAGTAGTGATTATGCCTATGTTCTTTTCGTTATTGGGGGAATATACTGGTAGACGTTGACCGACAGGCATACAGTCGATAGTGTGGTAAACTGCTAAAAAATTTTCTACTGACATTGGGGTTTTCTTATATAGTAACTTCATGGTGTCCTCCTAGGACTAAATTGAACACTGGGGATTGTTCCCTCTCGTTCGAATCAAGTGATATTATACCAATATTGGTGCCCAGTGTCAAGGGCTTAATTTACTTTATTGCGATTGCTCCGACAAACAGATGATTCATCCAGAACGGCTGAATCTTTGTTGAATCAAAACCAACTGAGGTCAGTAGACTGATAAGGTCATTCCAAGTCATTGGTTTCAACATAGTTCGGAGAGTCTTCTCTTTCTCCATAATATCTTCATAGGTAAAGTGCTGTGACTTGTACTCATAGAACGTAGAGGTCATCATATCTTGGATACGTGAGTTTTCCGCATAAGTCTTCTCGGCAAAGATAAATGCACCACCTTCGTTAAGACCATTATATATGTTCGCCAGAACTCTTTGTCTCCACAATGGCTGCATGAACTGCAGCGTAAAGATAGATGTTACCAGAGAACAGTTCTCGAATGAGTGATGAATAATGTTCTTGTTTTGGAAAAAGACATGATGGCCGGCTTCGTTAAGTCTTGTCTGTCTAGCAGTCATTTCGTCCTGAAACACATCAGCATACTCAACGCCGCAGTAAAGTGCATTGGGCGCAGTAGGATGATTCTGCTCAATCATTGCTTCGATAGTCTTGCCGGTGCTACAACCAATATCGACAACCTCGGTATCGTTCTCTACGAAGTAACGAGATAGATTTACCACATCATCATGAAGCGTGGAGTAGTGACGAATTGAAGCATCGATATGATTATCGAAACCTTCTTTGCGGTGACCAAACGTAAAGTCTTTATATTTATCTCTATCTTGCATTATATACCTCCAATACATTACTATAGACCGATTCTGCAACATGTTTCATCATCATTGGAGGAACCATTCTACCGATTCTTTCAGATTTTTGATTCCACTTTCCTGTCAACTTAAAATCATCAGGAAGACTTTGAATTCTTTTTAGCTCGCCCAGGGTCAGCTTTCTAGGATCACTCCAGTGGAAAGCGCCAGCGGTCGTGTCAGCGCTACCCATCGCAGTCAATGTGGGGGAAGGAACATACCTAGAAACTCGCTTGAGATTGAAATGATGCCCTTTTGGATGGAAGTCCCCGCCATTCTCAACTTTTTTGGGATCTATTGGCATATTAATTCCAGTATCTTTCCAATAGGCAGTCTTGGTGAATTTTTCTATCAGATAATCTACTTCTTCCTGATCATACTCTAACCCCTCTAACGCGTCCATTAACGGAACTACCGTATTAAATGGCTGGGGGAAAATATTTCCAACAGTCATAAAGTTCAGCCCTACCCTTTCAGTGACATCATTACGAACGGCAATAAAAATAACTCTAGATCTGGTTTGCGAAACGCCGTAGTACCGAGAATCCATAACCCGAGAAGATACGTCATATCCTATATTTTCAAACTCATTAAGAATTTTGTTGTAATATTGTTTTGCTTCGCCTATGGTCAATCCCTTAACATTCTCAGCAACAATAACTTTTGGGCGGATATCATTTGCGACCCGCAAAAAATCAAAGAAAAGATCTTCAATATTTTCTACTATTTTCCCATCAGAATAGCTTTTAGTCTGCCCCCAGCCATCCGAATGTTTCCCCGAAACATTAACAGTAACGGTTTCTCCAAATAAGTCTACTACATCTTCCTTTTTGGTGTTATGGGACAGCTTTCCAGCAACAGAGAATGCAGAACACGGAGGAGAACCATCAAGAATATCTAATTCGCCAACACCAATACCAGCTAAATCTAAAAAATCGGAACCCTTTAATGTTTTTATATCGCCCGGCAAAATTGGAGTGTTTGGATAATTTTCGGCGTAGGTATTCTGTGCCTCTTCGACAAATTCGTTAACACACAAAATATTCCCACCGGCTAGCCGATACCCTGTACTAGATCCGCCACCTCCGGCGAAAGTAGAAATAACATTAAACTTGTTTTGCGATGATGCGTCAAAAACATCTTTCAAACTATAAGGCTTATACATAACAGATATTATCTCAGATTTTTTAGTCATTGTCAAGTTTAATTTCTACAGAAAACTTGCTGATATATTCTTTCATATATCCACGAATTTCTCTAGAGGCACTAGTGTCATTGAGCGCACAAAGCGCGATAAATTTTTTCTTCTCTTCTTTATTAACCTTTATTAAAAGAGTAGAATCCTTTATCTTTACCCCCAGATCTACACCATCCATCACTTCTCTTCCACTATTTTACTGAAGTTTTTAACCTTATCAAACTTAATAATGCTACGGAATTTGTCGTACAAAATTTCTCCTTTATGGGAAATAACAAATACATTATTCCCCCCGAGCTCGTTTAATAGCTTCAAAAACTCATCAGTCCCGTTGCTGTCCAAAGAACTATCAAAGACTTCGTCCAATATGAGCAAGTTCGTATTTACGCTATTCTTCATCTTTGCAATCTCTCTCCAAGTAAATAAAAGAGCAAGATCAATTCTCATTTTCTCTCCCTCGGAGAAAGAGCTATAAGAGAAATTTTCTCGGTTACGGGATTTGATATTTTCTGAAAAATTCTCATCCATCGTAAAATTGACGTAGAAATCCATTTGATGTAGATATTTGTTTATCAATCCATTCATGATAGGCAAATAATATTTTGCGATGGAGGTTTTAATCCCTCCATCTTTTAAGAGAGACGCGGCAACATTTAGATATTCTCGCTCAGATAACAATTCTTCCCGAGTCGCTTCTATCATACTTTTTTCGTCAATGATTTTTTTAAGATCTCTTTTCATTTTGACAGTAGACGTATCAGAATTTTCCAAATCTTCTATTTGCACTTCGCAGTCTTTGATAGAACTTCTTAGGCCCCGATTGTGGGACGCCATCGCGGACACATCGGAACTCAAAGAGGCAATATCGCTCTGGATTGAAATCATTTTTGACACATCAGAGCTTATGGTGGCATATTCTATATCAAAATCACCCAAAGCATTAGCAATTTCTTGCTCTTTATGGTTTTTTTCGGATATCATCATATCTTTATGAGAGCAGTCTACATCTTGTTTACATGTGGGACAATTATCTATATCCTGAAAAAACTCTTGGTCCTGCTTTAGAATTTTAATTTTAGACATTAGCCCAGATTTAATTCCGTCCATCTTAGAGATTTTTTTCTGCAGCTGAGGAAGATTTGTAGCAGAAACCGTCAACGAAACTATCTGGTCATTGATTTTTTCGATCTGATTTTCATTGCTTTCGATATTTCGATCATATTCTAGAATCTTATTCTTGGCAGATTCTATAAGTTTTTTTCTATCCTTTTTTATTTCCTCCATGCTAGATTCATGAAGATGAATCTTGTTGTCGATAATATTTCGATGGGTATTATTCGTCAACAAAGATTCTTTATGATCCGCTATTCTAGTCTTAAGTATATCATTCATAGAGGAAAATATTTTAATATCTAAGAGATCTTCAATAATGTCCCTGCGATCTTTTGCAGATAATTGCATAAACGGGACAAAGGTCGCAGAACCCAAAATCACTGTTTGAGTAAATGACTTAAAGTTCAATTTAAGAATAGTATCTTCGAGATACTTCTGATAATCCTTTATCTTAGAATCTTGATTTATCATTTTATTATTATGATAAATTTCAAAGATCGCGGGTTTGATGCCTCGGCGGATCATGTACTTAGTTTTTCCCAGCACAAACTCGATTTCTATAAGACAGTCTTTTTCATTCACGGTGTTTGGAAGCTGTGGCTTATTGATCTTTCGGAAAGGCTTTCCGAATAGCCCGAAAGTTAGAGCGTCTAATACAGTAGATTTCCCCGCGCCGTTGTCCCCCAAAATTAATGTGGTCGGAGAACGGTTCAAATATATTTCAGTGAATTTATCTCCAGTAGAAAGGAAGTTTTTCCAACGAATACTTTGAAATTCTAACACTATGCGGGCTCTCTTAATGCAGTAATATACAAATCTTGTATCAAACCTTTCAGTCGATTTTTGTCCAAATCTAAATTATAGCCATCTATATAAGATGACAATAAGGTTATGGTGTCTTCTACCGATTGAGTTTCGTCCATGCCCTCAAATTCATAGGTATCGTCTACGACAGAAACGTCAACAACGTCACTATTATACAACTCATCGATCAAATTGTCAAGAAGATGTTGCTTTGTTTTATTCTTAACAATAACCTTGACATATTTTTTATGATATACTGAGTAGTCTATTTCGTTTAATTTAGATTCGTCATAATAAATTTTATGGAACATGCGGTATGGATTCACTATAAACTCGAGCTCATTCGTCTCGGTATCATACACATGAAATCCTCGCGTGTCGTTATAGTCAATCCAAGTCAGCTCATAAGGATTTCCCAAATAGTGAATATTTCCATTATTAGATTTGTGATGAAAGTGACCAGAGCAAACAAGATCGAATTTGCGAAACATTTCAATGTCGAGGCCGTCTTCGCATCTAATTCCCTTATTCATCTCGAACCCAGAAATTTCCAGATGACCGAAAAGCACGGATGCAGAAGTATTTTTTATATGATCGCGACACTCTACAAAATTTCCAGAATTTATCCAAGGCATTATGCAAAGATCTCTTCCATCAAAGCTTATGGTGGTAGGATCGGAGTATACCTTCGGAGAATATTTGTGATTAAAGTCGATCAATTCGTTCATAGAATTGATATCATTAGTATTTTTGAAGTAAGTATCATGATTTCCAATGATCACATGAGACTCTATTTGTTCATCCTGAAGCCGCTGAATAAATTTAGTCTTCATTCCATGAAGAATATTAAAATTAATAAATTTGCGCCTATCTACAACGTCTCCGAGATGGATCATCGTTTTAATATTATTCTCTGCCAAGTATGGAAAAAATACATTGTCATAAAATTCCATCATATAATCAAAGAAGACTAGGGAATCGCCCCTAGCACCAAAATGAGTATCAGTCAATAGGGCTATTTTCATCACTTTCCTTATCTTTTTTTGCTTTAGCTCGTGTCTTTTTAGTTTTTTGAGTCTTTTCGAACTCCTCAATAAACCCTGACATATTGTTCTGCATAAATTCTAAGTAACTTTTTTTAGTAGCGCCTCCAGCCTCAAGAATGTCATCTTCCAAAACATAAGTTTCGAGAGCCTTATACTTGACATAGGTTTGCTTTTTTTCTTTCTGCATTCTTCTCAGAAATGCATAGTAAATTATTTGAGTAAAATACGCAAAAGGATTTTTAGATTTTTCTGGATTAAAGTTATCGATATAGAGAAGACAATTTTCTATCCCATCAGAAATCATTTCTTCTTTATATGTATAGTTAATGAAGTTAGGTCTATAGGACAAGTGATTAGATATCTTCATAATACACTCGCCAATATAGTTGGGAATTCTTGGTCTTGGCTCATCTTTTTCTTTTGCTTCGATAACAGAATTGCGAAATTCTACCATCGCGGCGAAAAGCTTCTTGTTATCTACGTAATGGGCGTTCTTCTTTTTTTCTGTCATATAATCCTCTTAGGTTGAGCATATTGTATCAAATAACGAGAAGGTTGTCAATAGCTATCTTTTTTGGAATGAGCCCTTGACAAAGGGGAGCTAGATGTGTATAATAAATTTGTTGTCCTTTAAGAACTATTATATCTAGTGTTTAGTAGAGTTATCGAGGTTCTTGAGGATATCCATATAGTCTTCTTTAGGATCTTTTTCTAATTCTTCAATTTCATTCAATACATCACGAAAGGTTTTGAATGACACCTTTGAATTTTTAGACTCAAGTAAATCTAAGTAAAATTGAATAATTTCTTCTTTGCAAGATACTGCAGCCAAAACATCACATTTCTTAATTTTGTAATCTTTTTCGTTTGTGTATGGGATCCACTCAGCAAATGTTAAGTATGCATCTGAAGCTTGCAAGCCAACTGGAACCTTAGTTAGCTGCCATGGGTTATGCGCCTGATAGTACAGATCTGTTTCGCCCTCGATCAAGGCTATCAAGTCGTCACCATTATGTAGTTTAAGTATTCTATAATCCATCTTTATACATTCTTATTTCATTAATTTTGAAGTCAAACTTTTCTTCGTTATATATATTTATACGTTCAAAAAAATGTCTTAGAGCGAAGTTAGTATGAGATTTGTGTTTTAAATCGTCAACTATATCGTACAGTACGGCACTTTCTTTGTTTTCCCCTCTCCTAAGACCTCTTCCTATTGATTGCAAATTTCTTATTTTGCTTTTAGATGGAGACGCAAAAACTACATTGTGTAAATTTTTTATGTTGATCCCTGTGGAAAATGTTCCATAAGATGCAACGATTATTGCATTATTTGAAATTTCTGTGGCTTTTCTTACATGCTCACGGTCATCTACTTTGGTCTCGCCACTGACATAAAAGACAGACCGCTCTGCGTCTACTTTGTTTTGTAGTTTTGCAAATAGAGGCTTACCATGCTTTTCGACATAGTTAAAGAGTACAAGTGTATTACCTTTTAAGCTCTTTGTCAAATTAACTATGAAATTATTTCTTTTCTCGTTTGTGACTATCCAGTCTATTTCGTCTTGATACGGAAGCTTTTTAATATTTTTGCATTGCTCTTCCGGATATTTTAACACCAGGCACTCGATCTTAAAACTAGAAAGTGTGTCATTGTCTATGAGCTTTCTTGTAGTCGTAACCTTTTTCACGTCGCCAAACAGTCCAGTTAAGACTAGCTTGTGAGTTTTTGTTCCGTCCAGAGTTCCGGTAGTCCCAAATCTATATTTGCAATCGACCATCTTTTCCATAATTTTGGTGAGAGAGTTGGCCTTAAATAGATGACACTCATCTCCTATCACGACACCAAATTGATCGAAATAGCTTTTGGGTTCTTTATAGATCGACTGCCAAGTAGAGATTATAACTCGCTTACTGGTGTTTTTTGATTGTCCTTGATATATTACGTGACATTTATTTTTAGCATCGAAGCCATAATCCGCAAAATCCCCGAACATCTGCGAAACTAGTGAAGTAGTAGGAACTACTATCAAAATTTTCTTTTGTGAGAGCTCGGGATGTAATAGATAAAATCTTGTCAAAGTATAGATTATCAAAGATTTCCCCGAAGCAGTTGGAGATAGCAACAAACATCTATCTTTATTGATTGCGGTATGTATCGCCTCCAGCTGATAGTCTCTGTATGTGAGGGGAGCTCCTCTCGATTGCGGGGAAACATAGTCCGCCAATTCTTTCAGGTTTTCTTCATTAAATAATTTTTTCTTTGGATCTTCGCATATAAATTCATATTCATTTCTATCGCAAAAATTCTGAACTTGGCTGATTAGCCCGGCATATATCTTTCGGTTAGTTGGATTGAATAGCCGAATCTTGCCATCCCAGACTCGATTCTTGAATGACGGCATAAATTTAGCGCCAGGAACTTCGTATGTGAAGTAGTCTACAAGCTCTTTAAGAATAAACAACTCATCGGAATCTAGTATATAATGTACTTCGTTGAGTTTGTGTGCAATTATAGATTGCATTAACCGCCCTCTAGGAACTTTCGGACATTAATCAAATCTTTGATTAGCCACTTGTTACTGTCTAAAAGATCCATCTGCCGTTCTATGAATGTCAGAATTTCTTTTTGGTGTGCTAGCTTCTGGGCATCCATGATGAGCTCATCATCATCGTCTAGCCACATATGAACATCGCCCTTCAAGACCTTGTATCCATCAGATTCCCAGCCAAGTCGATTCATTTCATCTTCTGTAAGCTTCCCGAGATAGTATTTCTTTTTCTTTGCTTCTAGTTTTTTATACTTGAATTGGGTCAAGCTGACTATTGACGCCTGCTCAATGCGATAGTTGTGCCATTTAGAGCACAACATAGAAAGATTGAGAATTGAGGTTTCGATATCGGTTCTATCAATTCTGAGGTCCTCACTGGCCTCTTCTTTGAGTTCACTTAGTTTCATATTTTAATCTATCTTTTTAATTTCATATCCGGTATATTGGAAATCTGCTGTGGTCGCAATCGGCTCATCGCCAGTCTCCATCGAGGATAGGGGGATATCGCCTAACGCAATTGGAAACAGATCCTTAAATACTGCTTCGTATATTGGAGCTCCTTGGTTATTATATATTAACAGCGATCCATCCGAGTATACATCCGAACCTATGAGCTGTCGTCCTCTAGAAAAATTTCGATATTGGCCAAAGCTTTCGGGAAATCCAAGACCCCGAATCCAGTCATAGACCTCCATCCAAGCACTCATCTCTTCATCCACCAAAAAATTCACAGAAAGAACTGAAAATATTATTTTATCTCCAGGCTCCTTTCTATCGGCAAAAGGCGTTCCTAGCAAAGCTTCTCCGAAGGTCATGCCAGGCAAGCTAACTCCCTGTACAAATGGACTCAATGAAGGACACTTAAGAATGCTCAGTTGGAATGACTGATTACTTAGATAGTTTGGATTTTCAAAATCAACATTTAACGCCACAATAGATACTCCGTAATAGTATTATTTATATCAAAAAAAAGGACTCATTGAAGTCCTTTTTCGGTTACTTTGCTCGATACTACAGACCGCCATATAGTGTACTGCTAGTATCGCCAATTTATTTAATTATGAAATATACTTAAATATTAGTTTTTTACCTGAGCAAAGTTTAGTCAGCAAGCGGGTTGTCCAGCACAGTTTGTATCTTTTTGTTCAGTCGATCTTCAAGCGCGTTGATCTTTAACTCTGTATCGGTCTGGAGGCTTTCGCGCTTAGAGTCAAACCGCTCCCTCGCCTTGTCGATCATTTCACTAACGTCGTCTTCCATGTCTCTGTTTTTATCTTCGACGCGATCGACGTTCGATTCCATGCGGTTGAAATCATCTCGAAGGTCGTTCTTAATGCTACGCGAATAGTCGATTGCTTCGTTAACTGATGTTTGTACTGCCTCGAGCTTTAATTCTATCTGTGCGTTTCTGTTTTCTATTTCTGTTGTATCGATGTTCTCAATTATTTCTTTCATGCTCATATAGTCCGAGTAGAATTCGAATGCGCCATATGACGCTCCGCCGAATGTAGATAGAGCAGTTAACATGACTGCAATCTTCCCCCCACGAAATGTCGCTCCCGCAAATTCGAACTCTGCCATCAGTTATCTCCCTCAAACTGAAGCGCTCTCAGGTTAGCGACTTCTGCTTTCAGCCGTTGAATTTCCATACGTTTCTTTTCCATTTCTAGTTTGAACAGGTCATTACAGTTAATCCTTTCTCTCGGCCCAACCAACGGTATGGTAATCTTAGCATAAACCCCGACATCTTTCACTAGTCCTTCCGGATCGTAATCGCCCCCGGCCGAATTTGACAAATTTTCGAACGGTCCGTTTTGATTAATGATGCCGACAACGCCAAACTCTAAATTAGTAGCAGAACCAATAGCGTTCTGGCATTCAACATCACCCGCCCTAACTCTATCCGAAGCATAACTTCCGTTAGAATTTGGCAACGAAAGGTTCAGCGAACCTGAATCAGCGATGGCAATATTACTTATCACCACCAACAACAACATAACAAACATTTTCATTTTAACTCACTTGATCTTAGAACATATTCTCGTCGCCAATGCCGCGATTGAATTTCCTTCT
>Ga0233432_10003587_pt1 | contig 13988 bp, 6 predicted proteins | sample SI_122_August201_6_FD_179870 | JGI IMG/M metagenome (GOLD analysis project Ga0233432, IMG submission 179870) | Seawater microbial communities from Saanich Inlet, British Columbia, Canada - SI_122_August2016_10_MG | ecosystem: Environmental > Aquatic > Marine > Inlet | place: Canada: British...
TGTACTTCCACATGCACCGCGACGGCATCGACACGGTGTTCATCGACCACCCCGCGTACCACGCCGTGGCGGGCGACATCTACGCCGGCGACCGCCGAGCCGCCAACTTCCGCAACGCCATGCTGTGCCAAGCCGCCATCGAGGCGGTGTGGCACGTCCCGTGCGAGGACTTAAACGGCAAAGCAAACCCCTACGGCGACAGCGACCTGGTGTACATGGCCAACGACTGGCACACGTCTCTGTTACCGGTGTATTTGCAGGCGTTTTACCAGGACCACGGGAAACTCCCCTACGCGCGCTCCGTGTTCGTGATCCACAACATGGCGTTCCAAGGGAGAGGTCCTTTGGACGAGTTTAACCAGCTCGGTATACCCGATCACTACAGGGAGCACTTCTTCCTGGACGACCCCTTCGGCGGCGAGTGCATGAACTGCATGCAGGCTGGTTTGCGGCTCGCCACGAAGGTTATCGCCGTCTCGGCGGGGTACGCGTGGGAGATCACCACGGACATGGGCGGCTGGGGTCTCGCGCCTCTTCTGCGCGAGTTCGGGGACGCGAAGCTCACCGGCGTGGCGAACGGTATCGACTTAGACGAGTGGTCCCCCGAGAAGGACACGTTCCTGGACACCGACGGCTACTCGCGGTACCAGCCGGACCCGAGCGGTTTCGACGGGAAACTCGAGTGTAAGCGCGCGTTACAGAAACAGCTCGGGCTCCCCGTGCGCGACGACGTGCCTCTTCTCGGGTTTATCGGAAGATTGGACCACCAGAAGGGCGTGGACCTCATCACGGACGCCGCGGGGTGGTTGATGGGCCAGGACGTGCAACTGATCATGCTCGGCTCGGGACGCGCGGACCTCGAGGAGTCTTTAAGAGGCATGGAGAACGATCACCGTGACAAGTGCCGTTGCTGGGTTGGTTTTTCGGTGGAGATGGCGCACCGGATCACCGCCGGGTGCGATATTCTGCTCATGCCTTCGCGTTTCGAGCCGTGCGGTTTGAACCAGCTGTACGCCATGCGATACGGTACCGTGCCGGTGGTGCACGCCGTGGGCGGGCTGCGCGAGACGGTCACGCCGTACGACCCGAACGGCGACACCGGCACGGGGTGGCAGTTTGACGAGGCGGTGACGCACAAGTTTATCGACACGCTCGGCTACGCCATCGGCACGTTCAGGGACCACCCCGCGGCGTTCAAGCGGATCATGGCCAACGGGATGAGCCAGGACCTGAGCTGGGAGCTCGCCGCGGAGAGGTACGAGCAGAAGCTCATCGAGGCCAAGTACAGCTGGTGAAAGAAAAAAGAGGAGGAGGAGGTACGACAAAGAGAGCGTCCGAGTCTTTTTGGAACATCGGTCGTTTTCTTCGAGCCGACGCGCCTTTGACGCGATCGGAGGGAAAGGCGGCGTGGCATGTTATGTTGTTTACACACATTTTTGGAGAGTACGACGCCGTGGCGCGCGCGGGACCGCGCGACGTGGCGTCCGGAAGGAGAGCATTTTAACAGCGAAAGTTTACACACCGCGGCGAGTCGACGTTTGCGCGCTTCGCTTCGCGCTCGTTTTGTCTTCACCAAACGGAGGCTCTTCGAGGCGGATCTTTTCATGCTGAAATGTGAAGACTCCCGGGTTCACGAACCCTCGATCGCGCCGACGAAAACGCCGCGCGTTTTCCGAGAGGCGGCGGCGGCGACCGCGCCGACCACTCGAGCCGCGCACGTCGCGCGCTCACGCCTCGCGGCCCGCTCGGCGTGCCCTCGGCGACACCCCGCGAGAAGCGCGTTCGCGCGAGATCGTCGCGAGCGGAGCATCTCGCCCGGCGCACGCACCAGGCGGCGGCATCCGAGACTGAGGCCTCTCCGCCGACACATCGCGTTCGGATCCACATTCCCTCGGAGCGGGCGTTGACCCCCCCTCACCGCCGCGATGTCGTCCTCCGTGGACCAGATCGTCGCCGTCCTGCGCGCGACGCTGAGCGCGGACCTTGGCATGCGCAAGCAGGCCGAGGACTACCTCACGCAGCACGCGTACGGCAAAGGCCACGTCGTGGGCCTGATGCAGGTGGCGGTCGCGCCCCAGGCTGAGCTCCCCATGCGCCAGGCGGCGGCCATCCACTTCAAGAACATCGTGGGCAAGGCGTGGGACCCGCGAAAGGAGGAGAGCGCGCGTCTGCACGAGGAGGACAAGGAGACGTGCAAGCAGAACGTCCTGGAGGCGCTGATTCAGAGCCCGGAGGTTGTGCGGTCGCAGCTCACCGAGTGCGTCAAGGTGATGGTCGCCGCGGATTACCCCGAGAAGTGGCCGGCGCTGCTTCCCACGCTGTGCTCGTACCTGCAGACGGACGACGTGCCGCGCGTCACGGGCGCGGTGCACGTCATCATGCTGCTCTGCCGCAAGTACGAGTACAAGGACAAGGAGGAGAGGAAAACGCTCGCGCCGGTGATTGACCAGACCTTCCCGAGACTGCTCGCCATGCTGCAAAGTCTGATTGGCATGACGGATCGACGATCGGACGTCGCGCTCGCCGGTTTGGTGAAGCTGATCGTCAAGACGTACTGGTCCGCGACGTACCTTGATGTCCCACCGGTTCTGATGCAGGCTCCAAGCTTCGGCGCCTGGATCACGTGCATGCACCAGATCATCACCATGGACCTTCCGTTTGAGGGCGCCAACGCGGAGGGCGTGGAAAAGTCGGAGCGCAAAAACTACCCCTGGTGGAAAGCCAAGAAGTGGAGCCTGCACATCGCCAACCGCATGTTCAGCCGGTACGGCAACCCCAAGATGTGCAAGCCCGAGTACAAGGAGTTCGCCACCGCGTTCAAGAGCGAGTGCGCGGGGGCGTTTTTGGAAACCACGCTGGGTTTGCTCAGCGCGGTTTCCAAAAATTTATTCGTCCCGGACCGCGTCGTGAATTTGGCGCTGCAGTACCTCACGACGGCGGTGAGCTCGGCGTTGACGTACAAGCAACTCAAGCCGCACATGCAGAGTGTGTTGTTTTCCATCGTGTTCCCGCTGGTGTGCCACAGCGCGGAGGACCAGGAGCTGTGGGAAAACGACCCGCACGAGTTCATCCGCAAGGGGTACGACATCATCGAGGACATGTACTCGCCTAGAACCGCCGCGGTGAACTTCCTCATCGAGCTCTGCTCGAAACGCGCCAAGGAAAATCTGCCCGTGGTGATGGGCTTCTTGGTGCAAATCCTGAACAAGTGCCAGGACAGCGCCGTGCGTTTATTGCCGCCGCACGAGCAGCCGCACGCCGAGCTGGGAGGCGCGCTGCACTGTATTGGAAGCCTGCAGGAGAAGCTCAAGAGCACGCCCGGGTACAAAGAGCAGCTCGAGCCCATGCTCGTGCAGCACGTGCTCCCCGCGTTCGCGAGCCCGCACGGACACGTCCGCGCGAAAGCCGCGTGGTGCGCGGGTGTGTTCGCGGAGATTGATTTTACCGACAAAAACGCTTTCCAGAGCCTGTTCGGCCAAGTGGTGAGCGCGTTGAAAGACACGGAGCTTCCCGTGAAGGTGGACGCGGTTGTCTCGCTCGCTTCCTTCGTGGAAGCCGCCGAGGACATCTCGCAGCTGCGGCCGATTTTGCCGCAGCTCCTGGACGAGTTTTTCAAGTTGATGAACGAGGTGGAGAGCGAGGACATGGTGTTCACGCTGGAAACGATCGTGGAGAAGCTGGGCGAGGAGATCGCGCCGTACGCCATGGGGCTCACCGCTAACTTGGCGGCGGCGTTTTGGAAACTCAACGCCGAGGACGACAAGGACGACGACGACATGGGCGGCGCTTTGGCGTCCGTGGGGTGCTTACGCGCGATCGCCACTATTTTAGAGAGCGTGTCGTCTTTACCGCACCTGTACCCGCAGCTAGAACAGCCTCTGTTGCCTATTATGCGGAAGATGTTAACGCAAGAGGGGTACGACGTGTACGAAGAAGTGCTGGAGATTTGCAGTTACATGACGTACTTCGCGCCGGCGGTGACTCCGGCGATGTGGGAGCTGTGGCCGGTGATGGTGCACGCGCTGGAGACGTGGGCGGTGCAGTACTTCGAGAACGTGCTGGTTCCCATGGACAACTACATCAGCCGCGGCACGGAGACCTTCCTCGCGCACCCCACCTGCAAGAACGACGTGTTGAAGCTCGCGGGCATGGTGCTGATGAACGCGGAGATGCCCGACCCCGAGTGCCTGCCGGCGGCGAAGCTGCTGGAGTGCGTGCTCGCGAATTGCCGCGGCCGCGTCGACGAACTCGTGCCCACCATGCTGGCGATGTCCCTCGAGCGGCTCGGGAAAACCGAGCTGAGTTACCTGCAGGACCTGCTCATGCAGGTGGTCGCGAACTGCCTGTACTACGACGCCGCGCTCGCGCTGGACATCCTGAACAAAAACGGGCGCACCGCCTCGACCCTCGCCAAGTGGTTCGAGATGCTCGGCGCGCGCACGAAGAGCGGAAAGCGGCGACACCACCGACGCGAGCACGACAAGAAAATTTGCGCGCTCGGTTTGTTGGCGTTGTTGTCCGCGCCCGCGGCGGCGCTTCCGCCGGAATGCCAGGCGGCGTACGGGCAAATGGCGTCGGCGCTCGTGTCGCTTCTGTCGGACCTGAAGACGCAAATCGCCGAGCGCAAAGAGATGGAGGCGAACGACGACGGGCGAGGGGGTTGGCCCGCCGGTTGGTCCGACGACGACGAGTTCGACGAGGAGCTCGGGGAGGACCAGGACGAAGGGGACGAGCCCGTGGGTTTGGACGAGGCTGCGCTCGCGAAGCTCGCCGCGAAAGCTCGCGCGGTGAACCCGTTCGGGGGACATAACCGGTACGGAAACCACGACAGCGACGACAGCGACGACGACGGGATGTTGACGGATGACGAAAACGTGACGTCGCCTTTAGACGCCGTCGACCCTTTCGTCTCATTCGCGGAGATGATGTCTTTGACGGCTTCCGCGGACGCCGCTAAGTTCGCCGCGCTCAACGCGGGCATGGACCAGCAAACCGCGCAGGCGCTCATGATGCACGCGGACGTGCGCAGGAAAGAGATCGTGGAGGAAAAGCAAGAAGAGGAGCGGAAGAAAGCGGAGCGCGCCGCGAAACTGGGCGCCGGCGCGGTGTGATTTTTTTGTCGAAACGACGATACCATGCTCTCTCCGACGGACTCTCTCCGACACTCCCCCTTCTTATCGGTCATTCCCCTTCCCCCTTGTCGTCCGGCATGAGCTCCAGGTCCCTCGGGAGGTTCAATCCGTGACACAGCCACACGAGGTGCTTGAACGGGACTTCTTTCTTGCCCTTCTTGAACACGAAGCACCGCCGCGGGACGAGCGCTTGCGTTTTCTTCGCGTCCAGGATGCGCCGGATCGACGCGCCGTGCAAAACGCCGATCGGTAACAGCAGACAGAACGGCACGTCCGCTTCGACGAGCGCCCGCAGCACTTTCTCCTTCATGCCCTTCCCGGTGTACGGCGGGTTGTCGATGACGACGTCCACAGACCGCGTGAACCCAGAGTCCCTTACGCGCTCGAAAAAATCCTCGCGCCGATGCACGACGCGCTCAAACCCGGCGCTCTTCAGTCGCGCTCCGGCTTCGCCGTCGTAGTAAAAGGGCATCCACACCTTCTTCTTTTGGTACTTCGAGAGGTACGGCGACAGAGCTCGCCACGTGCGCTCGGAAGTGGCCCACTCGTCGTCCTCGAGGCTCATGCGCCCGTCCGATCGGCCGTAGTTCCCGAACGAACCCGCGCGACGCACCGTCTCGACGTCCGTATTGTCGGGCGGCGAATCGGAATCGTCTCGTTTTCGCGTCTCGACACCTCTTCGCGACGTGATGAGGAAACGCGTCGCGTCGCCGTCGCCTTCCTCATCGTCCGATTTCCCGGCGTCCTCGTCGTCATCGGTGTCGCCGCCATCGTCCAGGAACATCCCCACGTACTCGTACGGCTCGTCGGGCATCAAGTCGGGCCCGTCCGCCGGGTCGCTCGTCGTCGTGCCCGCCGCGCGGCCGCGGCGGTCGTCGTCGCGACCGCCGTCGGCGGGCGCGCCCGCGGCGATGGCGTGCTTCTCGACGCGTTTCTTCTCGCGACGGTCGCGTTGCTTCGCCGCGCGTCGCTCGGCGACCGACAGAGCCCCGCTCTTGGGTTTCGCGGTACCGACGTCGTCGGCCGAGACGCCGCGGCGCTCGTGCCGCGCCACCATCGCGGAGCACACCGCGCGGGGACCCTGAGCCGTGGGTGAAGTCCGCCGACGCTTTTCGTGCGCTTTTTGCCTCGAAATCGCGGCGGCGCGCCGTCGGCGTGCCGACGCTCGTCGCTTTTTCTGCAGAAGGATAAGCGCGCGCGCACCGCACGCGCCAGACGCCATGGGCGACGTCGCGCGCTCGGACGAGACTCTCGAGTACGGCGGCGTGGTGAATCCCGCCGCGCTGGTGTTCGGTACGTCCGTCGCTGGCTTTTCCCCGACCGCGACGACGCGCGCGACGCCCCGGCGTTCGGACGGCACCCTTTCCTCCATCTCGCTCACCGCTTTTCCGCCTTCTCCGACTGGCTTCAGACTGCGACGGCACGCTGGTGGACACCATGGGGCCCTTCTACGTGGCTGACCTGCAGACGTGCGAAGAGTTCGGCATGACGATGACCCTCACGCAGTTCTACGACCTCGCGGGCGTGCCCATTCGCGAGATCTTCGCCATACTGGCGAAGGAGCAGAACGTCCAGCCCGACCTCGACGCCATGGCCGCCAGATGCAAGGAACTCGCGGACGCGCTCATGAAGGACGGCCCGAACCTCATCGAGCCTGTGATCGAAATAGCGCGCCATGCGCACTCGAAGGGCATACCGATCGCGGTGGCGTCCAGCGGCGTGAAGCCCACGGTCACGGGTCACCTGCGCGGCCACGGCGTGCTCGACATGTTCCAGGCGGTGGTGACGTGCGAGGACGTGAAGCAGGGGAAACCCGCGCCCGACTTGTACTTGCTCGCGGCGGAGAAGCTGGGGGTCGACCCGACCAAGTGCGTGGCGTACGAGGACGCCGAGCTTGGGATGGAGAGCGCCAGGCGAGCGGGGATGACGGTGGTCGACGTGCGTGATATCGAAGGCGTCCCGGACCCGCGAAAGGACCGATGATGGATGGGATGAGCACCTTCAGTGCACATGAACATAATGGTATTTTTATTAGTCATACATATGTGTAAACTATCGTTTATCCAAAAACGTATGCACTTCAGTCTGGCAACTTTTCAAAAGCAGTTTTCGGGAGCTGCTGCGCGGCGTTTGAAAAATCCCGACGCGCGTTCGGGACACCGCGCCGCGCGCACGCGCAGCACTGTCGCGCGCGCAAGACTCGCCCGCCGCTCTCGGACTCGAGTCCGAGCCCGCCCGACCGCACCGCGAGCGTCTCCTCGCGAGAGACCGCGGGCCTTTTCGACGCGGCGAGCGCGCCTCGACGGGGTGCCTGATTCGCGCGTTCGCGCGGTTCCCGTGATTTGAACGTCCCGACCGCAGTTCACCGGCACTTCACGCGCGCGATGTCCAAGTACTTCGACGTGCACTCGTTCCTGACCGAGCAGGAGACCGTCCCCGTGGTGTTCAACTCGGGGTGCACCGGCCTGGGCAAGGAGATGGATAAGCAGTGCGAGGGGCACGATTTGCCCAGCTACGCGGAGGTGATGTTGCCGTTCTGGCTCGTCCCGAAGCTGTTCGAGCAGAACATGGTGGCGCCGTCGTTGCCCGAGTGCTTCGACGAGCGCGTGTGGATGGTGGTACACGCCGAGCCGCGGAACGTCCCGATTCGCGAGTTCTGCCCGCACTTCTTCCGATTCGGCAAGGCGCTCAACCTGCTGCTGCGGGACGAGGAGCTCGCGAAGAACCTCTCCGAGGCGTTCGGGAGGCGGTACAAGGCGTTGCTGTGCCAAGCGCACGGCACGGGCGAATTCAAACAGAAACATCTGCTGGCGCGCGAGGAGGAACACCTGTTCACCCTGGGGCGGGAATCCATGCTTTCGTTCAACGAGTGGAGGTACAGCACGGCGGAGAAGATAGAGGTGGCGGCGCAGGTCAAGGCGCAGAAGAGGCGCAGGGCGAACGCCGCGGGGGGGAAGGAAAACGCGCAGCCGCAGCGAAGGCGACAGGCGGCGTGATGCGACGAATTCGGGGATGACGAGTCGAGAGGCGCCTTTTTCTTTTCGACGCGGGACGAACGAACGCGTCCGGAGTGAGTCGCGAGGAGTCTTTATAGCGCGCGCGCGTGTGAACGACGAACGACGCGAAGAAAACAACACCACGTCTACATACGTTATTAACATCTTTGTCCTATCGCGCGCGCGACAAGACGCTTTATTATTTATTTTATCCTCACGCCCGAATCGGTCGCGCGAGGTTCTCCGAGTCGAGTACCAGAAACAGCGCCGCCGCGCAAATGAGGGCAAACGCGCCGCTCGCGAGTCGGCTTCGTTCCGGATGCGTGTTTAGACTCGAATTGCCGTCGCGCGGAGGATGAGCATCCGAGGACACACGCGTGTGGTCCACGTTCGTGCGCACGTTACTCAACCCTTCGAGCGGCGAAAAAGAAACGAGCGAGGGGCGTCTTCCTTCCGTCGCGGAAACGCGAGGCTCGTTTGCGTCGCTTGACGGCGCGTCAGTCACGCGACGCCCCGCGAATCGCGCCAGCGGCGCGTACGCCGAGACGAAAACGAGCACGAGCAAGTGCCCGATTCCGGCGACGGTCCACGCGAACGCCGTCAACGCGAGGTCCAGCGTTCGGAAGCACACGCCGCGAGCCACGAAAAACACGCGATATACGATCGAATGTGTCGCGCCGCCGCCGCGGAAGGCGAGAGAAACCGCCGCGCGTTTCGAAGCGGATGTCTCCGCGCCCACCGCTCTTCGCGCGCGCGCGGCGTCCCCCGGCCGGGGGAAGTCATCCGGGACGCATCCCTTGAAGTCCTGCGGGAAGAACGGCACGCGACGCACGGTATCGTACGAGTTGTAGTGCGGATCGACGAAATCGTCTGAGGATTCACGGTCCGACGAACTCGGATCCGATTTCGCGACGAACTCGAACTCGCGGTTCGCAGGGTCGATCGCGAATCCGATGCCCCGCGCGAGGAACTCGAACGTCTCGTCTGAGGAAAACCGAGACAGGTGGCGATACAGCGCCCACGCGACGCAGGGCGCGCCGCCTTTCGCCGCGAGGAACGCGATGCGCGAACGCATGGACGCCTTGAGAACGGTCGAGGCCGGGTCGTGACGGCGACGGCGACCGCGATCGAATCCGGCGACGGCGACCGCGATCGAATGGTCGTCTTCGTCGTCGTCGACGTCGACGTCGACGCGTCGCGACCGCCCCCGCGGGTCGTAGCCGGGGATCGGCGTCGCGCGCATCGCCGGCCACGCCGCCGGATCTTTCGCGTCTCCGTCTCCGTCTTCGCCATCCATCTCGCCGTACCGCCAAACGCTCTCCACGAAGACGCGCAGAGCGCTGTCCACCAGGAACTGGAACCGGTGGCGGTTCACGATCGCGTCGTCGAACCCATCGAACGCTCTTTTGGAATTTTTCCTTCTTCGCCCCGCGGCGTTTCGATCGCGAGACGCCTCCGCCGAATGATGGCGCTCTTTCGTCTCGAGGCGCGCGCTCGCCTCCGCGGCGCGGCACCACGCGATGGCCACCGCCGCCGCCGCCGCAGGGCGCGCGCCACGGAAGTCCTCAAACGCGAGACCGTGCACGGACCGCATGGACCCGACCAAACCGCGGTAGATGCGCGAGAAACGACGCGTGACGCTCGACGCGCTCAGCGCCGCGCCGCGCAGTTCGAGCGCCGCGCCGAGGGGGGGAAGCGGGTTCGCGACGCGCGCAAGCCACCACGCGAGCACCTCCGGACGGTCCGCGCGAGGGCGCTCGCCGGAAAGTGCGAGCAGGTTCTCGGGTTTGCCCCCGTAGCTCCTGCGGAAGTAGTCGCGGGATCCCGCGCCGAGGGATCCCCCGCGCGACCACCGGTTGCGCCTCCTTTCGGGGTTTTCTTCCGCGTTTTCGGCGTCTTCGGCGTCTTCGCCTCCGCTCGCGGTTTTGTTCCAAGCCGGCTCGAGCCGGCGGCCGGCGACGTGCGCCAGCCACACGCGGTGCGCGCCGACGGCACGCTCCAGCCGCAGGCGGAGCCTGCACGCGTCGCGCGCGTCAATGATGCGCGTTTCGGTCACGTCCATGCGATCGTTTCGCCTCCGCCGCGCGACGCCGTCGATAACGCCCATCAGCTGCGTCTGCCAAAACAGCGGATCGACGGCGGCGCCGCGCGCGTCCGCGGGGGACTCGTCCAGGTTGACAAAGGACGCCGCCGTCGCGCGCGCGACGGCGTTCGCCGCGCGTTCGGTTTCGATCGCCGCGCCGGATGACATGTCGGATGACATCGTCGGATTCGAAGCACCGGAAACGCCGTCAAATCCGTCGTCCACCTGCACGACCCTCGCCACGGCGTAGCCCGCCTCGTCCTCGAACGCCGAGAGCACCTTGACGTGCCTGGTGGCGCGGCACCGCACCAAAACGCGCCCGTCGATGCCCTCCTGGAATGCCGTCACGACGCACTCCACGCCGTGGTCCAGGAACGCGAACGGGCCAGCAGGGGGGTCCACGCGCCGACCGACGCCGCGAGACCGATCGCCGGAACTCTCGAGCGCGTCCTCCTCCTCCTCCGAAGACGCGTACACGCGCGCCGCGTCGGCTTCGGTTTCGGTTTCGGTCTCGGCTTCGGTCTCGAGTTTAGGGTTTCGATCCGTGCTCTCCCCCCTCCTGCGCTCGCGCGTGGTCGCCGCGCGCGTCGCGCCCTCGTGGTGCTCGTCCGCGGGCGCGACCATGCCGAAGCGGCGCGTGTGCTGCATGCACCGGCGCACCATTCGCTTGTAGCGCTCCTCGAACACGTTCAGCGTGATCTCCTGCCCGGGGACCATCGGGTCGAGCACGAACAACGGCAGCTCCACCGCGTGCGTTTGTTGGACGGCGGCTCCGGCCGCGCGCTCGTCGACGGACGTCTCCGAAAGGAGCCCGGTGGCGCCGGAAGAGGTGGCGCCGCGCGACGCCGCGCGCCGGCGGAGCCGGTACTGGCTGTCGAACGGCGGAAAATCAAGCGCTGGCTCGCTGTCCCTCGCGTCGCGCAGCGCGTCGTTCAGGAAGCGCTCGCACAGGTCCACGAGCGTGGTGTTCACCGGCCACTGGTGCGGACTCTCGTGGTACAGCGGCGCGCGGCACGTCGGGCACGAGCTCTGTCGCCCGGGCTGGCTCATCCACTTGGCCAGCATGCGACGCGAGAAGGTGTGCCCGCACGTCGCGGTGACGGGATCGACGAACAGCTTGCCGCTGATGGGGCACGTCAGCGCGTCCAGGAGCGCCTCGCGGGGAACGTCAGCCGAGAGGCCGGCGCTCGTCGCGTCCGGCTGAAGCTCGGAGGCGTCCACGGCCTCCACCCCGGAGACCGACCGAGACGCCGACCGCGTGCGGCGTCGCATCGTCGCAGACACGGTGTTATCCGACGACGACGATCGGAGTCGAAACGCTATCCTCGCGAACGCACGCGCACGGCCGGGGGGGCGCCTCGGGGGCCGGGGGCGGGGTGCGAGCCTCCTCGAAAGCGTCCAAAAAGAACCTCTCCGCCGCGGTGCGCGTCTCGCGCTCGCCCCTCGAACTGGCGCGGGCGCGGTACCGTCGCGCGACGACTCTCGGAAATCCCTGACGACGTTCGAGAAAACTCGCGGGAAGATCCCGGCACTTGTGATCAGGCGGTGCGCGTCGAGTCGTGAACCATTCCCGACGGACGCGGCGCCGCGGAAACAGTCGAGAAAATTGGATTCTTGCCACTTGTGGACCGGACCGGCTGTGATTAGCTCGTGTTACTCGCGCTCGCGCGGTCGAACAGCGCGCGCACGACTCGGCGGTTGCGGGTCGAAGCGCTCTGAGGATCGGGACGCGCGCGGCGAGTTCCGGGTAGGCGCCGGCGGGTTCCGGGAGACGGCTCGAGCCACCCGGCGCGTCCGTCGGAGAAGAAGCGCGGGCGTCTCGGTCGAGTCTCGTTTTTAACGGTGCGCGGGGGTGGTCGGCGCGGAGGCGCTCTTCCGCGGCGCGATGATCCCCGCCGCGCCCGCGGTGTTCTTCAAACTGTGGGTCGCGAAGAAGCTCGCCGTGCTCCTGGCGCTGCGCGTGTACGGGCTCAAGAAGCTGTACCGGGGTGGCTTGCGGCTGAACAACCGGTTCGTCACCGACCCGTGGGCGCACGGCAAGGTGCGCGGCGTGATGCACTCCGTGGCTGCGGGCGCGATGAAGATGGGGGACAAGTTCGAGCGACCGGCGCGGCGGTACATGAACAAGATCATGGGGTACGAGGAGAAGCCGACCAAGATGTCGTAGCAGATGAGCGGAGGAGAGCGCGTGGCTGCCCACCACATAGCAAGGGGGGCACGCGCCTAATCAGATCTCGGCGCGCGAGACGCGTTCGGGTCAGAGAACCGGGTGATTCCCAACTCGAGGAATCGAGGGAGCGTGGCGATGACAGCGCGATGGACGCGCGATTTTTTTGAACGAACGAGCGGCGAGTCGAAAGCCATGGGAATCTAATCAAATCACATCACATCACAACAGCGCGCTGGGCGGCACGATGAGCTCGTCGTTGACGTCCGCGCCCAGGTACTGCCGCAGCAATCCCCGCAGCTCTTCGTTCTGCTTCGCCAAACTCGCGGTCTGCTCCATCGCGTCTTTGCGTTTCGTGAGCGTCGCGAGGTACTTCTCCAACCCGCGCTCGAGCGCCGACCACGCTCGGCTGGGTTTCGCGCCCACCACGTTCGCCTGCCGTTGCCAAAACGCGGCTTCGAGCTCGGCGCGCGTTTTGCGAGGCTTCGGCTTGTCCTCTTCCTCCTTCTTCTCCCCGCTCTTATCGTCCGCGCTCGCGCTCACGGCGTTCGCCGCCTTGAGCGCCGCGAGCGCCCTCCCCCCCGCGCTCGCGCCCTTCTCCGACTCCGCGAACGCGATCAGGCGAGGCACGACGTCGTCGTAGTCGGGAACGAAAATCGCATCCAGCGCCGCCGCCGACGCCGACCGCCGCGCCGATCTCGAAAGCGTCTCTTTCGACGCGCCTTCATCCTTCGCGAAAACACCTCCTCCGCTCTTCTTCTTCGCGCGTCTTTGCTCCTCCTCCAAATCATCCTTCTTCACGCCGGATTCGTTCATGGTCATCGCGGCCACGTAGCTGTCGAACGAGGGCGCGTCGCGAACGCCCAACGCGCGCAAAACGCTCTCCGCGCGAAGCTGATTGGCGGCGGCGGCGGTGGCGGCGGCGTCGGCGGCGTCTCCCGCGTCCAACGCGCGCGCCTCCGCGTCGGCGAGCGCGCGCGACGTCGCCGGGTCCACCAGGAAAAAACACGCCTCCGCCGTGACCTCCAGAAGCTCGGCGTACGCGGGGTCGCACAGACGCTTAACGAACGGGTTCTCCTCGGAGTCGGCGATGGAGGGGTTCGCGTTTGGATCCGCCTCGGGACGCAGGGGCGCTTCCGAACCGTCGTCGTCGTCGAATTGGGATTCGTCGGCGACGGCTTCCGCGGCGGCGGCAGCGGCGGCCGCGGCGGCGGCTTCGCGTTTCTTGCGCCCTTCCACCAACGCCAGGTCGTCCGGCTTGAGGAAGACGTCGTCGCTGGGGGGGCGCCAGCGCCAACCGAGCTGCTGCTCGTGGATCACGCGGTCGGCGTCCAGCACGCGCTTGACTTTGGCGGCGACGAGCTCCTCGTGCATCGCCCACACCTCCTCGAACTTCTTCGTATCACCGCGCACGAATCTCTTGTGCTTCATCTGGAGCTCCTTGAACGTCTCGGCGGCGCGCCTGTGCTCCTCCGCGAGCTTAACGTTTTCGGCGGCGAATTTTTTCTCAGCCTCCGCGTGTTTTTGTTTCAGCACCATCAGCTTTTCGCGCGCAAACGCGATTTTTTTGCGCTGCTGCGAGGACGTGCTCTGGTTCTCCGCCTCGCGCT
>Ga0233432_10003593_pt1 | contig 13975 bp, 4 predicted proteins | sample SI_122_August201_6_FD_179870 | JGI IMG/M metagenome (GOLD analysis project Ga0233432, IMG submission 179870) | Seawater microbial communities from Saanich Inlet, British Columbia, Canada - SI_122_August2016_10_MG | ecosystem: Environmental > Aquatic > Marine > Inlet | place: Canada: British...
ATCCACCGTTTTAAGGTTCTGGCTGATTATTCCCGAAATAATGCAGGGTTGTCCGACCAGCACTATCGATCCACTAAAATCCGTTTTGAGAAAGGAGAACTGACCAAGACAGATGTGCATCAAGCGGTCGTCCGTCACAAGACTGCTCTTGCTGTGAAGGATGAATCCTATTCACAGGTTGAGATCGCTCGTCGACGCTTGGAGGAGCTCACACGAGAAGTGGCTCCCGAAGATGTGCCCTTTTTCTCTCTAGAGATCACTCCTCAGTATTTGGAGTCGATCCAAGCTCAAGGAGGTACTCGGCTTCGACCTGATCTCAAAGTGCTGGAGCAGCAAGTGGAGCAAGAGAGGCTTAGAGGTGCGGTTGCTCGTTCTAGACACCTTCCCAAATTGGACCTAACGCTGGAACAAACAAGAAGCTGGGTGGACGATGCCGGAACGACTCCAAACCCCCTCGATGAAACCCGCGTAGCCTTGGATCTTCAATGGAATCTTCTCAATGGAACCTCCAGCTTCCATGAGGTCAGCGAAAGGGATTTGCGCACAGAGCAATTGAGGCTCAAACTTCTTTATCAGAAAAGGGAAGCTGAACGTCTCATCAGTGAGGGGGTCTACAAAGTTGGCATCACTCAGAAACTGGTCGACAATTATGGAGAAGCCGTGAAGGCTGCTGCCAAGGCTCTTCTGGGAATTCAAGAAGAGTTTTTGGTAGGAACTCGTACTTCTCTAGATGCTTTTGATGCACAGAGTGAACTGTTCATTTCTCAAACAAGATGGATCAACGCCAAGGTTGATCATCTCTTGGCAGAGGTGGCTCTACTCAAGGCCAGCGGACATCTGAGATTTGACGTCTTGGCCTCCATTCTTACAGAGGACATGAAGTCAGATGCTCGCTGATAAAGAAAAGAGCAGTTTACTCGAATTTGACGAGAGCGCTTCAGGGCGTTTCTGTTTGTTAGGGACGAGCTTTCTGATTCATTTGCTTGGGCTAGTTCTGCCGCTCACGATGATGCAGGTTTATGACCGAATACTGGTTTATGAGAGCACTTCGACGCTGACTTGGTTGGTGATTGGCTGTATAGTCGCCGTAGTTTTAGAGTGCTTCATGAGATACCTGAGGTCACGATTGGGGCACCTCCTGGCTGCGCGTTTCGATATACGAAGCTCGAAGAAGGTGTCCGAGCATTTATTTAATTCTGACCTCAAGAGTTTTGAAAATGTCTCGGCGGATCTTCATCTGGAAAGAGTGAACTCTCTGTCTGCCCTGAGGAACTTCTACGGAGGACAGATCTATCAGGTACTTCTCGACATCCCTTTTGCTTTACTTTTTTATATCACGATTTGGTACCTTGCAGGCCCAGTGGTGATTCTGCCTCTCTTTGCTGGATTGGCCTACATCGGGCTTGTCTTTTATTGTCGCAGTCGATTCGAGGGTGTTCATCAGGAAGAAGTTGATGCCAATGAGCAGAAGCAGTCATTTCTGATGCAACTTCTGAACAACCTTCCAACCATCAAAGGCCTCAACATGGAAGAGCACCTTCTCCGTCGGTATGAACGCCTTCAGTTCAAAAAGGTGAATGCTCAATCTGGTTCAAATGTTTGGTCCGATATGCCAGGTCAACTTGGCCCGACATTTTCTCAGTTCACCATGTTTGGAACGATTTTACTCTGCGCTCAGAGGGTCTTGGATGGCGATATGACTTTGGGAGGATTGACGGCTTGTATGATGATTTCAGGAAGAGCTCTACAGCCTCTTCAGGCAAGCGCATCGTTTTGGCTCAAACTCCCAGCGATCGACCAGTCTCAAGAAAGGATCAGGAAGATTGAGCAGTTGCCCATGAGCAGCCTCTATGTTGAAGATGCTCATGCCATTGATATCGAGGGCGAGATTCGTTTTAAAGATTTCAGTTTTCGTTATTCAGAAGATACACCATTGGTGCTCGATGGAATTAACCTGCACATTCCTGCTCGGGCGACAATCGGCATCACGGGACCATCTAAAAATGGAAGCACAACTCTCCTCCTGTCGATTCTGAACCAGTTTAGCGCTGAGAGTGGTTCTTTGAGCTTGGATGGTCGGGTAATAGGCGACTTCAGTTCTGACACCCTTAGGGGTAAGATCCAGTACTTGCCGAGAGACGGAGTGCTTTTTAAAGGCTCCATTCTCGACAACCTCACGTCATTCAAGAACCATCGTCAAAGTCTGGCTTTGACGACGTCTCAACTTCTGGGGCTCGACCCGCTTATCACGCATCTGCCTCAGGGATATGAAACACAGGTGGACGCCCGTTCTCGTCTCCCCTCCGATCTGGTGCAACGGATCTCCTTGGTTCGCTCGCTGGTGCGCCGACCCAGAGTTCTTCTCGTTGACAAAACAACGAGTTCAATGGATGTCGCAACGGAAGAGATGTTCGTTGAACTCTTACATAAACTCAGTCCTCTCTGTACGATTGTGATGGTTACTCAGTGGCCTGTTCTGCTTGGCATGTGTGAGCGTGTCTATGAGCTCAAAGAGGGGCGACTGCAAGACACGGGCCGATTGGGAGAGAGTAAGGAGTTGGTGGTCATATGAACGACCATCTCTGGAATCTTTGGCTGATGCAAACAGCGCGCCACTATGGAGACGTGTCATCGATCATCTATGAGACAGGTGTCGACGTACTTGATGATGACCATAGAAAGTTGGTGGGGCAGGTTCTAGAGATCAATCATTTCATCGACAACCTTGATCATCAAAATTTCAGTTTAGAGCTGGTCTATCAGATTGGTGAGCTTTGTGAGCGCTTGAAGCAGAGCACGATTGAGCATTTCAAGAGAGAGGAAGCGATCATTAGGGCACATCATCTTCCCGTCCTGACCGACCATTCAAAAAAACATGAATCCATTTTGGAGGAACTGGACGACATCATTGAGGAGCTAGCTAAGGGAAAGCTGACGGTCACTCACGACCTGAAGTTGGCTGTCCTCGATTGGGTGATCGTTCACATTAATCAGGAAGATGCGAAGGTTTTTAGTGTCGACAGCTTCCGACCTGCTCTCATGAAGAGCAGAGATCCTGTCGAGGTGAAAGAGATGTTTCTCCCCGTGGGCATTCCTGATCTAGATGAAAAACACAAAGAATTCCACCGACGTCTTCTGAACCCTGTTGCGACAAGGGAAGAGTGGAAATCTCTCGGGGAGAGTTTTGAAGAGTTTGTGGCCATAGAAGAGAATCTGATGGAACGTTGGCCCATACCCAATAAAGCTCAACACATGCAGCATCATAGGAGTTTGAGGCAACTGATCTCTCAGGGCCAAGGTCACCCTGAGAGGCTTCTGGAAGCTCTGCGTCGTCAGGTTCTGATTCGTTGGTGTAGCCATCATAATGAAGATCACGTCGGTGCTCTTAGTGCAGAAGTTTGGTTGGCGAATCACCTTCTCAGTACTAGAAGGGCAGCCGAGCTAGACCGTCTGGTTCCTCCTTTAAAGGATGAAGAATTGGCTCAGGCGAGAGGCTTCGCCAATCGGCAGATCTATAAGCTTTTCAATCTATTTAGTAGGTTGGAAGTTGATTTGGAAAATCAGGGCCTCATGAAGGAATTCTTTAAGGCTCAGAAAAAGCTTAGAGGACACCTGAGGTTTCAGTTTGAACTGGAGGAGGACAGCATGGGCGTCGCCGCCTCTGAGGACAAAGAGAAACACGTTAAAGCCCACAAAGATCTACTCTCATCCATTGATTTTTGGAATGTTTTGATGCAGAGTGACCAGATGGAAATGGCGAGTGCTGCGAGACGAAAACTCCTGGGTTCTTGGCTCCACCACATGATGTTCTTTGACCAGAAAGATCTTCAGGGGGAGGTCGACGTTGGTTGAGGTACAGCAAGGGGCGGGGCAGAGTCTGGTAGATAGACTTGGCTTGGACAGTGAAGGGCAGCTCAAGGCTTGCATGGTGCCTCTACTCGACGCTTTGGGCTGGAGAGGAACACCCCTCCAGTTGCACGAAGCCCTTCCTAAAACGAGCACGGAATTCAACCTGGGCAATTTGCTCAACACGATGGCGAACATTCATTATGAGTCCCAGGTGAGCGAGATTCCTCTTGCGGCTCTTGAAGACAGTTTGCTGCCGTGTCTTGTCTGTGATGACGAAGGCAATGCCGCTGTTTTGGTAAAGCGAACAGAGAAGGGCCATCTGCTTTATGATGGTAAGGCTGGAAGTTATTTGGATCAACCGATCAGGGGAGATGAAAAGCAGACGGTGATCCGTTTTGTTCCAATGAAGAAGCAAGAGAGCGTCAATCCACTTCAGAGACAGCCTTTCTGGTTTCTGAATCTTAGTCTTCGTTTCAGGCAGCTCTACATCCTTGGAGGTTTGGTGACTGTCCTGTTGAGCATGTTGGCATTGATCACACCTCTTTTCATCATGGCAATATATTCTCAACTTCAGGTTGCCGGAGCATCGCCTCCTCTTTTGATGATCGGGGCGGGAGTCATGATCTATATGGGGTCGGATTTAATTTTCAGAGTTATCAGAGGACAGATCTTTCTTCACCTGAGTGACCGTATCACCTATCTTCTGAGTACTCAGGTGCTGAGACGCCTACTCTATATGCCACCTTCTCTGACGGAGAACGCAACGACTCAGTCGCAACTGTCTCGGATTAAAGAATTTGAGGGGATTAGCTCATTTTTTAGTGGACCGGCGATCCATGGCATTCTTGACTTGTTGACCACCTTTGTCTTGCTCGGAGCGATGGCTTGGATTGGTGGGGCCATGGTTTGGATCCCCCTGATTGTCTTGGTCATGGCGATGGTGTTTGGCATTTTTATTCGTTCGACTCTATCTAAGGCCACTGCCATGTCCTCCCGCAGTGAGAGTCGTAAGCAGGAACTTCTTTTTGATATGGTGCAGCATTATCGATCGATGCGAACAGGCGGATTCACGTCCCCTCTGCTGAAGCAGTACGAGGAATTGAGTTCTGAAGCAACCCTTAATCAGTTGGACACGACCAAAGTCCATACCATGGTGTCCACGTTTTCTCAAGGCGTGAATCAGATCGCGGGTATTGCAACGATGGTCCTCGGAGTTCATCTGGTCATGTCTGGAGCTCTTCCTGGGTCAGCTCTCCTGGCCTGTATGTTGTTGACGTGGAAAATACTATCACCTGTAAGGAATCTGTTTACCGTGATTTCTCAAATTGAGAAAACGCTCAAAAGCATACAGCAATTGAACAGATTTATGAACCTCCCTCAAGAGATTCAGCCTGAAGTGATGACCACTTTACCCCAACGACTACACGGAGACATTGTTTTTTCTGGAGTCTCGATGAAGCCATCTGCTGACCAGCAGGCATCATTGATGAATATTTCATTTCAGTTGAAGCGAAACGAAATCATGGTGATTTGCGGACATGGTGGTGTCGATGGCCAAAGCGTGCTGGATGCTTTGATGCTGCTTAGAGATTATCAATCGGGAAACATCTCTATCAATGATGTGAATATTAGACAGTTTGACCCGGTCACCCTAAGAAAGTCGTTGGACCTAGTTCCAGCCAAGACTCAACTCTTTCGAGTTTCTCTGCGGGATAATTTGCTTCTCTCTATGCCCACTGCGACAGAAGGAGAAATCGAGCGTGTGGTTCATGAGGCACATCTTGATCCAGATATAGAGAGATTAGCCAATGGTCTTGATACCATGGTGGATGGACGACCAGACCAGTTTTCAGAATCTTTCGTAAAACGATTTTCCTTTGCACGGACTTGGCTGAGAAGGGCTGAGATTCAACTCTACCAGTTACCTGATAAAGGACTGACTAAAAGTCGTGTCCTCGAACTTGGGGAAAAGCTTATGGAACTTAGAGCCTCGCATACGATTCTTGTTGTGACCAATAATCCAGACCTATTTAATTTAGCAGACACTGTGGTGTGGCTGGAGCAAGGTAGGGTTAAAAATATGGGCATGCCTGAAAAAGTTGGGCCAGATTTTTATGGAGGCAGTTGATGTCTGAGAAGGGAGAAAAGCGAAAAGCATCTGCGGACTTGCAACGTTTAGACAGATCTGTTCTCTTGCACGAAGCAGGGGCACCACTGTTTATCCGCTGGACCGTAGGGTCTTCCCTTGCGATTGTTCTCATTCTGATCATTTGGGCCTGTCTGATCGAAGTCGACGAAGTGGCTAAGGCGAAGGGGGAGATGGTCTCCTCCCTTCCCGTTCATCCTGTTCAGCACCTATATGGGGGTACCGTTCAAAGGGTGGAGGTGCGTGAAGGGGAAGACGTTGCTAGGGGGCAGATTCTTCTTCGCCTCAATGAAGAAGAACTGAGCTCTCAACTGAGTGAAACGAAGGTACAGTGGGAGTTGGCTAGGGCTAGACGTGTCCGCCTGGAACATTTTCTTGATGGCAAAAAAGACCTCTCTGCAGAACCATCGGTTAAAAAATTCGATGCTTATCAAGAGGCTCACTTGTTTCAGAATTTGAAGACCTTAGCTTCGACAAAGACGGTGGTCTTTCAACAGATTATTCAGTTGGAGAAAGAGCTCGAGGAGGATCGACTTAAACTCGCTAACTTGAAAGGTTTGTTGAAGATTTCTAAAGAGGAACTGGAACGACACATGGATTCTGGTATGACCAGCGTGACGCTCATGGAAAAGGAGAAGATGTCCTTGGAAGAGGAATTGGATATCCGGGAAGACCTGGTGGATCAGGGGCTCAACTCTGAGATCAAATTCCTGTCATTGAAACGACAGCACCTGCAGATAAAAAAAGATATTCATGAAAAAAAGACTGCTTCGAAAGATCGCCTGGCACTTCTCAGGAAGCAGGTCGAACAGTACGCATCTCAAGCGAAAAGCCTTCCTTTTGTGATTGAGAAAAAGGAAGCAAACATCCTTGAGTTGAGAGGAAGCCTTGATCAGAAGCAGTCAGAACTCATGGAGCAAGCTATGTCAGATCGCGATCTAGCTTTTGAGACTGAGAAGGTTTCATATGAGAGACTGAGAAGACTAAAAGACCGAATTTCCAAATCCGAAATAAAGGCGCCTGTTGCGGGTTCGGTTCATGGACTCAGGGTCTTGGGGCCGAACGCCGTTCTAAAGCCGGGTGAGGTATTCTGTTCCATTGTTCCCAAAGAGGCTCGACTTCTCGCTGAAATCCGTATCGACAATCGTGACGTAGGGCATTTGGAGCTGGATCAGCCGGTAAGGATTAAGATGACCTCCTTTGATTTTTCTCGCTATGGGAGTCTACCTGGGAAACTGTCTCTCATTTCTGCCAACAAGAGTTTAGATGAGCAGGCACAACCTTATTTTTTAGCTCACGCCGAAGTTCTCAGCCTCAGACCTGCTAAAGACAAGAGAGAGATGCCTCTGCGGGTGGGAATGAGTTTGGACGCTGATATTGTCACCGGAAAGAAGACGGTGATGGAATACTTGTTGAAGCCCATTTACGCCTCTACTTTGGGAGCTCTTCAGGAACGTTGATTTTTTTAAGGTTCTGATTTTCAATGTTTTAAAAAAAGTGTCTCAAAAAAGGGGGACACATTGGTGTGTCTCGGCCTTGTTTTTTTTTAGAACCCCGAACAATTGTGAATAGCCTCCGCTGAGAAAAAATCCATGGCCAAGACCGATAGTGAACAAGACCCTAAAGAAGCCAATCAGGTTTTTGGTGAAAGAGCTAAGGTCGAAGAAGAGCTCGGGTCTGGGGAGGGCGACTCAGCGCGTACTGGCGATCAGGGCGATCCATCTTTAGCGGGAGGCATGGCCGGAGAGGTCTTTCAGCAGGAAGAAGCGGGGATAGCAGAGTCCCAAGAGGAGCGTCAGCAGAATGCGAGTGGAGAAGAAGGAGGCTCTGCTACAAGATCTCAAGAAGGAAACGAAACTGGAGATTCGGAGGCATCGAGTGATTCTGAGGATTCGACGGAACTCTCGGAGATCGATACAACCCTGAATCCAGACGCTCAAGGAGGCGATGGTGCTTCAGCAACGGGAAGTGGAGAGAATGATGATGCATCTGGTTCGACGCGAAGCCGGAGAGCAGATCGCGCAGAAGATCGTGACGTCATCGATGATGCTGAAGACGCTGGAGAAGAAGAAAAAGTCGAAGAAGTGGAGGAGGTTAAAGACCACTACGCTAGAAGTGTTATCGATTCTGAAGAGATGGGAGAGGTCGGAGGCAACGTAAATGTCGATGCCTCCGAAGCAGAAATAGCACCTGTGACCGTCGACCCTGAAGCAACGATAAGTGATGGAACAGAAACCCTAGAAGCTCTGGCGAAGGCTGCTGAAGAGGCCGCTTTGGCTGCAGAGCAGGCGCGGGCTTATGCTGAAGACCTGCAGGAAGCGGCCGACGCTGCCCGTGCTTTGGCAGACGAAGCATATGAAGATTTAGAAGAAGCGCAGGACAATCTTGATGATCTCAATCAGGCTGTGTCCAACACTCAGCAGCAGATCGCTGAAGCTGAAAATGTAGTCGAGGACGCGACTCAAGTTTATGAAGAAGCCAACGCGAATGCTGAAGAGGCAGAGAGCGCGGCCGAGGAGGCACAAGAAGTAGCTAATGCTGCTCAGGAAGTTGCTGACGAAGCGGTGGCGTCCTATGAGGAAGCTCTTGAGTTGGCTGAACAAGAACAAGCTGAAGCTGACGTGGCCCAAGCATCCGCAGAGGCGGAAGCGGTCGAAGCCGAAACGTCTGAAGCGGAAGCTGATGCTGCCCAAGCAGCGGCCGAGGAGGCGAGAGCCCAGTCGAACGAAGCTCAGGAAAATCTGACCGATGCTTCAGAAGCCCATGGTGTTTCTGAAAATAGCTTGGCCTCGGCACTACAAGACCTATCTAACGCTGAAGAACGTTTGCAAGAACTCGTTGAGTCTCAGGCAAACGCCGAAGCTTTAGCTGAAGCTGAAGGTAATTTTGATGCTGCTCAGGACGCTTTGGGCGAGGCACAGATCGTTTATCAGGAGACCAACGATATTCTCGCAGATGCTCAGGTAGTAGCTGATGCCGCTGATGTTGAGGCAACGGCGGCTGAGATCGCTGCAGAAGAAGCTCAAGTTCTAGCAGATGAGGCCCAGTCTGAGGCTGTAGCTGAAGCGGCAGAGGCAGGCAATGCAGAGTCGACTGCTGAGTCTGAGCAGTCTGAAGCTGATGCTGCGCAAGCTGCAGCCGATACAGAAGCTGCTGAAGCAGAATCTGCAGAGGCAACGGCGCTAAGTGAACAAGATGAAGCAAATTCTGCCTTGTCGGACGCCGAGATTGCAGATGCACTTGCTGACGTCTCAGAGGCAATTGCAACAGATGAACAATCTCAAGCCGACGCAGCTCAGGCTACTGCAGAAGCAGCGAATGTTGCCGCAGAGACTGCCCAGGCCGAAGCAGAAGCTCTTGAGGATGCGGCTGAGCTTCAGGCGGAGGCTCAATCGGCAGCTGACGTAGGTGATGCGAGAGCCGACGCTGCTGAAGCCACCGCTGCAAGTGAGCAGTCTGAAGCCGATGCCGCTCAAGCAGCTGCCGATACGGCTGCTGATGAAGCCGACGTTGCCGAAGCTACAGCTGCGAATGAGCAGTCTGAGGCAGATTCAGCACAAGAAACAGCTGACACGGCTTCTGCCGAAGCCGATGCTGCCGAAGCAACAGCAACTACCGAGCAAGCCGAAGCTGAAGCAGCTGAGGCTGCTGCTGAGGCACAAGCATCAGAGGCTGATAGTGCCGAAGCTACAGCTGCGAATGAACAGTCCGAAGCTGATGCTGCTCAGGCCGTCGCCGATGCGGCTGATGTCGCAGCTGACGCCGCCGAGGCTACAGCTGCGAATGAACAGTCCGAAGCAGACCTTGCTCAAGCCGCCGCCGATGCTGCTGATGTCGCAGCCGACGCTTCTGAAGCAGCGGCAGGGACAGAACAATCCGAGGCGGATGCTGCTCAGGCCGCCGCCGATGCTGCTGAGTCAGCAGCGGATGCCACTGAAGCGACCGCGGCCACGGAACAGTCCGAGGCGGATGCAGCCCAAGCTGCTGCCGATACAGCTGCAGCTGACGCAAATGCTGCTGAGTCCACATTGGCTACCGAACAGCTAGAGTCTGATGCTGCTCAGGCAACGGCCGACGTTGCGGATGCAGCGGCCGACGCTTCAGAAACAGCGGCGGCAACGGAGCAAGCTGAGGCTGACACGGCTCAGTCTGTTGCTGATACGGAAGCATCAGAGGCTGATACTGCAGAAACCGATGCGACAGTTGAGCAATCAGAAGCGACTTCTGCTCAGGTGGCTGCCGACGTCGCAGATTCAGCTGCTGATAGTGCGGAGGTCACGGCCACAGCTGAGCAGTCCGAAGCTGATGCCGCCCAGACCAGTGCAAATCTTTCTGATGCCACCGCAGATTCAGCTGAGGCCATTGCGGTCTCTGAAGACTCAGAGGCTGATGCAGCCAAAGCAGCAGCAGATTCAGCTAAGACGACCGCTGATACTTTAGAGGCTACAGCGAGTGCTGAGCAGGCTGAAGCTGATGCTGCGCAAACCCTGGCGGATGAAAAGGATTCTTTGGCCGATCAGGCAGAGAGCGACGCGACAACGTTAGATAGTGAGGCAGAGAGTCTTGAGTCGACCGCTTCGGATCTTCAATCCATTGCCGATGCCGCGAAAGAGACCTTGGACAATCCTCCTCAGATCGTGGACGAAGAAGCGATGAATGAGCAACTGATTGTTGAGCAAGATGATGGAACTCACATTCAGTTTCAGGAAACGGCGAAGCTCTACAAGGAAGAAAGTATAGAGGTTGGTGAAGCTGAATACATTCGTTTAGATGATGCTCCAGATCATGGGACGGTCGAGATTCGGGTTGATGGTGAGTGGGTTAATGCTGAAGTCGGGGTTAATTATGACGCCGATTCTGAGGTTCGCTTTACAGCCGATGACGAAGCGCTCGATATGGCGAAAGACACAAGTCTTGGAACGTTTGGAGAGAACATCGGAACCAAGAACTTTTCTGAAACAGCAGAGGTCTCTGATTGGGGTGAAGTCAGTGATGATGGTAAATCAGTAACGTTTAGCGATGGAGATTTGGTCATCACGACTTCTGGTTCAGGAGGCGACCAGGGCAAGGACTTGCTCACAACGCTTAACAGTTCAGGGAACAGTGAAGGGACAGGCCTTGGGGTTGATGGTCAAAGCGGAATCTCTCAAGGCGAACTCCTTAATTTCGATATCAGTGGCGAAAGCGTCAATCAAGTCTCTTTCCAGCTGGATGGTCTAGGTTCGTATTTTGATGAAACTAGTAAGCACGCGACGGAAGTCCAGATCACCGCTTACGATCATGATGGAAATGTGATCGATATGCAGGGGGATTATCGAGATACGGGTCGATATGACGATGTGTACGAATTCCAGACAACGGTTCCCGTAGCAAAGTTCACTGTGGGTACGGAAGGAAGCAGTGGCAACTATGTTGTCCAGAACATGACGGTTTCGAGAACGGTGGTCGACGAGGTCACGTTTACGGCCATAGCTCCCGATGGCTCAGAGCTGTCTTTGACGAGTGATATCAATATCCAAGAAGGAATGGAGGTGATCTCCATCAATGAATTGGTGCCTTCCGCTGACGAGGCCATGACAAAAGTCGTTCGGGTGACTGACCTTGAGGCGATGGCTGAAAAGGGGGCGGTTCAATTGGAGGATGGAACTTGGGCCATTGAAGGCGAAGTTGTGGACCCATCTGACCTGCCGATGAAAGATGAATTTGATCAAGAAAATCTTCAGAATGCCTACGATACTGCTCAGGAAGCAGCCGACGCCGCTCAAGAAGCGGCTGAGGGGGCACGAGCCGCAGCGGATGAGGCCGAGGGGGCTGCCGTTCTGGCAAGAGAGGAGGCTGACAATGCCCAAGAGACTGCTGATGCTGAGGCTGTTGAAGCGACGGCAGCTGAAGAGGCTGCGACCACGGCTCGCGCTGAAGCTGACGCCGCCCAGGAAGCCGCTGATACAGCTCAGGCTGAGGCCGATGCGGCTCAAACTGTTGCGTCTGAAGCTCGCGCCGCAGCCGATGCGGCCCAGAGTGCTGCAGATACTGCCCATGACGAGGCGACAGCGGCTCAAGAGGCTGCGACCACGGCTCGTGCCGAAGCCGATGCCGCTCAGGCCAATGCAAATAATGAGCAGTCTGAGGCTGATGCTGCTGAATTGGTGGCTGTAGCAGAACGTACCGAAGCCGATGCCGCTGAGGCGACGGCTGATGCCGAAGCCGCAGATGTTGTGGTCGCTCAGGCGACAGCTGTGGCGGATCGCGCAGAGGCTGACGCCGCCCAGGCCACGGCCGATGCCGAAGCTGCAGATGTTGTGGCCGTTGAGGCTACGGCTACAGCTGCTCGCGCCGAAGCTGACGCCGCCCAGGCCACGGCCGATGCCGAACAAGCGGAAGCAGATGCTGCTCAGGCAAATGCTACAGCTGCTCGGACTGAAGCAGATGCTGCTCAGGCGACGGCTGATGCTGAACAGGCTGAAGCAGATGCTGCTCAGACGGCAGCTGTGACGGCTCGTGCCGAAGCCGATGCCGCCCAGGCCAATGCCGACAGTGAACAATCTGAGGCCGATGTCGCTCAATTAGTCGCCGCTGCCGAGCGAGCTGAATCAGACGCCGCTCAAGCGACAGCTGATGCAGAAGCGGCCGAAGCAAATGCTGCTCAGTCGGCAGCAGATGCTGATCGTGCAGAAGCTGACGCTACCGAGGCAACGGCTGCTAGTGAGCAAGCCGAAGCAGCGGCGGCGAAGGCAGCGGCCACAGCAGAGCGTGCAGAATCAGACGCTGCTCAAGCGACGGCCGAGGCAGAACAGTCCGAAGCTGACGCGGCTCAGGCCACCGCCGTCGAGACTCGTGCTGAGGCAGATTTAGCCCAGTCAGAGGCTAGCTTGGCACAATCTGAATCTGATGCATTGCAGTCCATCGCCGAAGCGGCAAGGGCCGATGCCGATGCTGCTCAGGAATTGGCGAACGTAGAAGTTGGGGATGTAGATGCTGCTCAGGCTGTTGCGGAGTCTGCCCGTGTAGCGGCAGAGACAGCTCAAGAAGCTGCTGACATCGCTCAATCCGAAGCAGACGAGGCCCTTGATGCAGCTGAGGCTGCTCGCGAAGAGGCTGACGCTGCACAAGTGACGGCGGATGCAGAGCAATCTGAAGCCGATGCTGCTCAGGCTGAGGCTACGACAGCCCGTAGCGAAGCCAACACGGCTCAGGATGTCGCTGATACAGAAGCGGCTGAAGCAGCAACAGCCAGCGCTACGGCGGCATCTGAACGAGCAGAGGCTGACGCTGCCCAGTCTGTTGCAGAGACGGCTCAATCTGAAGCCAATGTAGCGAGAGACCTTGCCGATAGCGAACGTGCTGAGTCCGATGCTGCACAGGTCGAACTTGGTGAGGCCGAGGCCCAGTTGGGGGCGGCAGAAGAACAGCTTCAGAGCCTCCAGACCAATTTAGCCTCGGCTCAAGAAGCTTATGATGTGGCTGTAGATATGGCCGGCCCAGATGCCGAGGCAGACCTTCAGGAACTTCAGGTTGCCATCGAGACGACTCAACAGGCTGTTGATGATGCTCGACTTGCAGTTGATGAAGCTCGAGATTCTTTGGAGACAGCAGAGGGGGCTGTAGGGGAAGCTCAGGCTGAGGCGGCAGCTTCAGAGGCTAGCGCTGATGTCGCTGAGGCGAATGCTGCAGCTAGTCAGGCAACAGCTACGGCAGAACAAGCTGAAGCCGACGCCGCTCAATCCGTTGCCGATGCTGAACAGCTAGAGGCGGATGCTGCGCAAGCTGAACTGGAAAACCAAATGGAACTGACTCAGGAAGCAGAAGCGAACGCCCTTCATCTTCAGATCGAGGCAGACAGTCTTCGGTCAGAGGCGGATTTAGCCCACGATGTCTCGGAAGGAGCCGAAGAAGTTCTTCTCAACGCCCGAGAGTCTCTGGAATCAGCGACCGAAGATGACGACCTAGGAACCCTTCAAGAAGCTGTATCTCAAGCTGAAA
>Ga0233432_10003594_pt1 | contig 13974 bp, 10 predicted proteins | sample SI_122_August201_6_FD_179870 | JGI IMG/M metagenome (GOLD analysis project Ga0233432, IMG submission 179870) | Seawater microbial communities from Saanich Inlet, British Columbia, Canada - SI_122_August2016_10_MG | ecosystem: Environmental > Aquatic > Marine > Inlet | place: Canada: British...
TGATAGAGGAAGATGGACAGTACAGTATTATTTATTGGGATGGCTATTCACTTGCCGAAGATGAAAGTGAAAAAGACATAAAAAAAGCCTTGAAAACCTTCAAAAGATTTTCAAAAAAGATGGCAAAAAATCTACAAAGGTTTGGAAGTTAACTAAGTTACCTGCTTGGTGAAGTGCCCATATGTTTTGAAATAATGCCCAGCATAATTTCATCAGCGCCTCCTCCAATGGAGGTTAGTCTTCCATCTCTGAAAGCCCTTGAAACAGGAGTATCCCACATATAACCCATGCCTCCCCAGTATTGAAGACAGCTATCAGTAACTTCTCTGCCTAGCCTGCCTGCTTTAAGTTTCATCATGGAGGCTTTCATTGTTACGTCCTCTCCATTGATATATTCCTCTGTTGCTGTATAGACCAATGCTCTTAATAGCTCCACCTCTGTTTGCAGTTCAGCAAGTCTAAAATGAACCACTTGGTTATCAAGAATTGATTTACCAAATGCCATCCTTTGGCTGGTATATTCGATAGTATCTTTAATAACTTGTTCTAGCATTTTTAGAGCTCCTGCTGCACCAAATATTCTTTCTTCCTGGAATTGCTCCATCTGGTATCTAAAACCTTTTCCTTCTGCACCGATTAGATTTCTTTGAGGCACTCTCACATCATCAAAAAATATTTGAGCAGTATCCGATGATCTCATTCCAAGCTTATCAAACCTCTCAGATAGGGATATTCCTGGAAGGTCCATAGGGACAACAATCAATGATTTATTACTATGCGGACTCTCGTCAGATGTATTTGCCAATAGGCAAATGAAGTCTGCTTGGGTAGAGTTAGTAATCCACATTTTTGTGCCATTAATAATATAGTCATCTCCATCCTTTATAGCAGTTGTTTTTATAGCAGAAACATCAGAGCCTGCGCTGGGCTCACTCACAGCAATTGAGCAAACCATGTCGCCTGCTATTGCAGGGGCTAAAAAATCTTGCCTGAGCTGATCGCTACCATACTTTGCTAATGCAGGAGTTGCCATATCTGTTTGAACTCCAATAGCCATCGAGACGCCCCCACTGCTAATTAACCCAAGTTCCTCTGAAAAAACAACTTGATAGCTGTAATCTAAACCCATTCCTCCAAATTCCGTTGGTTTTGAAATACCGAGTAAGCCTAAATCACCCATTTTTTTAAATAGGTCGTGAGCTGGAAATATCCCCTCTTTTTCCCACTCATTGGTATGCGGGTTTATTTCTTTTTCTATGAATAATTTAACTGTATCGCGAATTGCAAGATGCTCTTTATTTTTAATCATGATTAATTATATATAAAAATTTCATAAACTAGAAAACCAATCATCAATTAAATATTTGTATTTCTCTTATTGATATATATAGTTATTAAAAGAACTCAATACAAAAAAAATGAAAAAAATTATCATTCTTCTTTTTATCTTATCTGCATGCGGAGGCGGTAGTAAAAATAAATCTCCAGAGCCTGAAATCAAACCTCTTCCAGTTATAAATTTTTCTAGCTCAACTACAAGCATTGAAGCTAATTTAGAATTCTTTTTATCTTGGTCCTCAATAAATGCATCTGAATGTTCTGCATCTGGAGACTGGGACAACATTATTAGCATCTCTGGAACTCAATCAATTATAGAGGATACTCCAGGCTCAAAAACTTATACTATTTCATGCTCTGGAAGTGGAGGTGAGATTTCTTCTTCCTTAAATGTTGAAATCACTGAACAAATTCTAATACCTACCGCTAGTATCTCATCTTCAAAAGATAGCGTAATTATTAATGAAGAATTCACGCTTAATTGGGAGTCTGCAGATGCAACTGACTGTATTGCATCGGGGTCTTGGGATCAATCTATAGGCACTTCTGGATCAAAAACATTGTCCGAACAAGAATTTGGAAATAAAACATACTCTATAAATTGCACCGGTGCTGGAGGGTCAGCAACCAGCTCAGTTAATGTAAGTGTTAATGAGGAGCAGTCTGAAACAGCATTCTATGGTTCTGTAATAGACGGTTACGTTTCTGGTGCCGAAGTATTCATTGATCAAAATTTTAACTTCGAGAGAGATGATGGGGAATATGGGACAACCTCAATTTCAGATGGGACCTTTAGTATAGAAACTAGCGATGCAAATATTTATGATTGTTTAAAAAATAGACCCGTTGTGGCTAATATACCTGTCGGTGCATTTGATTCTACCCTTGGTGGTGTGACAGAGGAATATCAAATGGTTCTACCATCAATCAATGACTCGGGCACTAATACAATCGTAATATCTCCCTTTACTTCACTATTTTCAGAAGCAATACTTCTTGCTAAGAACGGTATCGTAGAAGACCTTTCTTTATCTGAGGGATGTTCCGTTAAAGGAGACGAGATAGCAACACTTATCACCCAAAGAATAGATGAGCTTAAAAATTCTCTGCAGGCAAATTTTAATATTACATATAGTGATTTGTTAGGAGACTTTATTCAATCTTCTGGAGATATAGTAAATGAGGATACTGCACAGAACATAGCAAAAATATTTCCTCATATTCAGCAAATTGATTCACAAATTTCCTCGGAATTATCCACTAAATTTAATAAAGAAATTAACGCAAATGTTTCTTTGTCTGACTCCGCTTTAAATATAATATTTGGTGAAAATGCATATGAAAAACTTCCACTAGATTTTAGGAGTAGTTATAGAACAGAAGAAAACAGCTCTGGGTGGTACCAAGACGAAACAATTGAAGCGAGCGGCGCATATATTTCAAAAGAAGGAATTCTTTCAAGGGCAGATTGTTCAGAAACTGATACCCAGCTATGCAATATCTCTAGCCTAAGTCTTCAAAATATTGCCAATGCATCTACTTCCTTTGTTCAAGCATCAACATTTTTAAAACAGAATATTGATTTTGATGAAATAGGTATAACAAATGGAAGTCTAGCCGTTCAGGCCTCTGATAGAAGAAGCTGGAGAAATAATTCAGCTAACTGGCAGGATAAAAATAATAGAGATAGGGAGTGTCAATTAGACAACCAAATTCAATTTCAAAACACTGTTATTGCTGGAACCCAATCTAATTTTAATTACTCTTCATACTCCCAAGGCTATGAGAAAGCAGAGTGTGAAAATGTTAGACATTATTACTTTCCAATTTTAAGGGTTAGTACAATTAATGATCAATCAATAAATGATAACAGCCTAGGTCTCGCATACTATATTCCTGATATAACAAGATCAGGAATATCTTCTAATCTGCCATATGACTTTATATCTAATAGGGTTGATATTGACCCTCTGTTAGTTGTAAGAGATATTGCAAGCCTTCCAAGAACATTGAAAGATATTCAAACAATTAGGAGAATGTTTAATGGCGAGGATTACGTTCTTTATGAATATAATAAAGATAGTCAGTTAAATTCCTTCTTTGAAGTTGGAACCAACCCAAGGAATGATATGTTTTGGGATTATATATCTGGTAATGATGATAGATTATATGGTCAAGAAGCAAGAACGGCTTTTTTTAATAGAATTAGTGAGGAGCAGACCTTTAATTCTGATATTTTAGGTAGTTCAGCCCCAATAAATGCAGATGTATTAGGAAGAATTGCAAACTCATATATTGAAGTTATTGATTACAATGAGCAGGGTGAAATAGTTATCCCTGTTTATCCCTCATACCTCCCTGAAACTAAAACTCTAGATTTCTCATTAATTGGCGCATCTTTAAACCTTAAAAATGTTCAGGACTTCATAGCTAATGGAGTGGATGGCAACCCGGTCTCTGCAAACATATGGTTTAATCCTGACGACTCAATCACTGGCACAGTGCCTATAAGACTTTACCTCTTTAAGGGAGCAGAGGCTAATTTAGACTCGAATGAAGGCTACTTTAGCATTGAATTTAATCTGAACGTTTTTTCATTTGAAGGACCGGAAGTTAATCCTTTTGGAAGAAGTGCAACACAGGAATGGGAGGTGCCGGAGGGAGAGGAAATAAAAGTTAAGTATATAGAAAGCAATATAGAAATATCTAAAATTATTATTAATGAAAATAAAGATAGAATTATTCTTCAAGATGGCACAGACATTTCCAACTTGTCAGAATCCATAATAAAAAAACCATCCAGCCTTGACTCTAAGATACTTTCATTAATAGATAGTGTTTCTGAAAATATTGATGGCATCCAGTCATTTTTTGTTGATGATGGTGAGTACACATTGATGATGGATATCGGAAGTGGAGGTCACTCAGTTTTAGATTTTTATAGGAACACAGTGAATTTTATAACCGCCACATTCGTAACATCCAATTCACAGTCTTATCCAATTTCAGTTAGTGACATTAGGGTTGGTGAGGGAAGCTCTAAGGATTTATGTTTTTTTAGACCATCTGCAGGCGATCTTTCAGAGACATCCATTAATTTAAGCTTCACTCAAAGAGAGAGACCTGGCCAAGGTGGCCTTGAAGATGACTTCTCTCTGTCATCCAGCTCAGTAGATTTTGCAAATGGACAAACTGAATCATGTGTTACCTTTACTGCAGCTGAAGACAATCATTTTGATTGGGTTCACTATATATATTTAGACTTATCTCAGCCAACAAATGGCCAAGCCTTATCAAGAACACAGGTTAAGGTGTCAATACTTGATTCCTATGGTTATCAAAACAGAATAAGTTGGAAAGCAAGATAAAGATGCATGTAATTAATTTATGAACATTGGTGCAAAAGATTTAATATTTTCCTTGCTCTTTTCCCTTCTTTCCATGAGTATTAGCGCCAATGAAATAGCTACCAGTCTTTTTTATAGTCATCAGAAAATGGATAGCGCTTGGGGTTTTCTTCCAGAAGTTCCAAGCGCATTTAAAGACAGTATCTCTTCTGAAATAGCTCTAAAGATAGAAAATCCATCATTCTATGCATCCATGGCGACTGCAGATTTTGATTTAAAATTATTAAGATCAACTGAACCTAAGAATGTAGACCTCCAGGCTCAAAAGAAAAATTTTGAAGCTGGCTATAACTTTAATGAAAATAGCAGTTTGTTTATATTAAAAAATACTCAAGATTCTAAAAGCCAATCCTTTGACTGCTATGGCTTTGGGAGTTTCGTTATAGGTTACTGCCCTAATGCCGATATCAATATTAATTTTACTAACCCAAAATATGAGGCTCTTGGAGATAAAATTATCAAAATAAATGGCAAAACAAAATCTAAAGGCATAGGTTATAAAAAAGATATAAATTTTTTTGGCTTCCATAAAGCTAGCCTTGAATATCTTAAAACAGAATATTCTTATGATTGGATATCCCCTGTTGAAGACATAGATTCTCCATTTATTTTAGGACTTTCTATAAATGGCGTTACCCTAGAGAATGCTATAAATGAGAGTATTTCTATGCTCCCCCAAAGAAATAAGTGGAGCTCCCATCAATTAAAACTCTCATTGAAGCAAAAGATAGCAACCATTAACAATGTAAGCTTAATAAGTAACTATGATTTAGTTTCAATATCCTTTAATGATTATAAAGAAATAGAGCAAATACCAAATTTCAATATCAGGCTTAGGCTTGGACTCGAATACTTTTTCAGAGACTACGAATTATTATTTTATGGAGACATATATAAAAATAACCTTATTGGGTTTGAGCCAATAACTTTCAATCAAAGAACAGAGAGCTATTTCAATAAATCATTTGGAGAGCTCGGGATAAGTATATCTATAAGCTTCTAATGAAATTATTCCAAAAATATCTATTATGTTTTTTTATAGTTCCATATATTATTTCTTGTGGTAGTGGAGGAGGTTCAGATGCAAATTTAGAAATACCCTCTGCGCCCCAACCTCCAAACCTTTCAATTTCTATATCTGATTTTCCAAGTAAGATCTACTCGTATGATAGGTTAGAAATTTCAATTACATCAAATTTTCCCGAATGTAAGTTTTTAATATCAGGTTTAGATATTCATTGGCCATCATCAAATGGAAGTTTGCATTTATTTAATGCTCCTATTACCTTGCTAGAGGAGGAGTTATTCAATATTTCAGTCAGCTCTATATCTTCCTCAACCTGCCCATCAGGAAAAATGGATATTGAAATTCTTGTAAACAAATCAGAATCTAAATACTTGGCCACACCAGATAATAATAATGAACAAAAGACTGAATATTATCATTCAGCGAATCTTGGTTTCGGAGGGCTTGTTATAGATGAAAGATACTCTGCCACTATTTGCTACCCTACACCAGATGACTGCACTTCATATGTTAATCAGCTTTTTGGTCAGGACGCACACAATATGGCAGTTGGAGATTTTAATGGTGATGGATACGAGGACCTAGTTGTTATGTGGGCAATATTTCCTCATACAATCGAAGAGTCTCAGAAAGTCCTTGCCCCACTTCACATTTACTTAAATGATGGGAAAGGCGGGCTTTATGAGGATATGAATATTTTTGAAAATAATTCCTATCCCATACAACCATTTGCTTATAGATTGGCTGTAAGGGATTTTAATTCAGATGGGATAGATGATATTTTTGCAGGCTCAATGGGTAAGCAAGTTAGATTCGAAGATTCAACCCAGGATTACATTGCACCTTCTCCTCATTTATTAATGTTGAGTAATCAAAATGGGAGGCTGGTGGATAGTAGCCAGAATATTGATGATCAGAACAATGGTCAGGGTCAAAAATGTGGTTTTGCTCATGATGCCAGTTCCGGTGATTTTGATGGTGACGGTGATTTTGATATTTATGCCTGCAACCTCCTGCATGTGAATAATGGATTTGGAGAATTCTCAATCCATCCTTACCTAGGCTATGAGTGGCATACAAATCACATGAGCCCAATGAGTAGCTTGGTTACAGATTTAAATAACGACAGCTTTGATGATATTCTTTTTTGGAATTTTGATAACAGGCCCTTGTTCGATTCTCAGCCTGAAGAGGGAACCATCTTACTTAGCAATGACACTGCCAATATTGAAGAATGGTTGGAGTTAGAACTTCCAAAAGGCCCTTTTGATATTAATAGGAATAAGTATAACCATGCGGCATCAGGAGACCTCAACGGAGATGGTTTCAATGATGTTGTTGTTTCAATAACTAGAGATGATCCCTACTACGATGGGGCTTACATACAAATACTAATAAACGATCAAACAGGCGAACTAGTTGACCAAACGGCATCAAATTTTATTAATCAGTCCCGTTTCAGCGGTCACCATGGTGAGGGTAATATCTATCTACGCGACATCGATGGTGATGGTGATATAGATATCATCCATTCAACAAGAGATTTTGAAAACTCATTATCAGGTGCACACATTGCAATTAATGATGGCCAAGGTAACTTTGCTTCCAATGAGTATTTGCTACCTGATCGCCCAATGCCTAATTCTCAATGGAACCCGTCCTCAGGATTGATGAAGGGTGTTCCAATTGATTTAGATGGCAAAGGTTGTATTGATATTGTGTCTACCTCTGATTCATGGAGTGATGAAAATACAGTAAGAAACTACTTATTCTCAATGATCAATGTTGACTGCTCATTTTGATATGGTGCCCCATGCCTGAGTCGAACAGGCACTCCCGAAGGAACGCGATTTTGAATCGCGCGCGTCTACCAATTCCGCCAATAGGGCACGGTAGGCATTGTAGCTAACTATTATCTCTTTTAAAATCACCTTCTTATGAAAACAATCGATTTTGACTATCATCTTCCTGAAGAGCTCATTGCTAACTATCCTATGCATGAGAGAAGCTCAAGCAGGTTGCTTGTAAGTAAGGGGTGTCTGTCTCATAGAAAGTTTAAAGATATCATTGAATTTATTGATGAGGGAGACTTATTAATTCTTAACAATACCTCTGTTATACCAGCAAGAATTTTCGGAAAGAAGGAGTCAGGTGGCTCCATTGAAGTTATGCTTGAGAGATTTATGGAAAACAATGAGGCGCTTGTTCAAATTAGGTCAGGCAGAAGCCCAAAAGTAGGCTCAGTTCTAATTGTTGATAAATACAAAACAGAGGTGATTGATAGAAAAGACAACTTTTTTATTATCAAATTTAATGATGATCCTCTTATGGTTTTTAATGAAATAGGTCATGTTCCACTTCCTCCCTATATTAAAAGAACAGACGAGGAGATAGATCAAGAAAGGTATGCGACTGTTTATGAGGATAAGAAGTTACAGGAATCGGTTGCTGCACCAACTGCAGGCCTTCACTTTGATAAAAAATTACTTAATGAGTTAAAAAACAAAGGAGTGCAAATTGGCAAGGTCAATCTTAGTGTAGGAGCAGGCACCTTTCAGCCTGTTAAGGCAGACAATATAGAAGACCATGATATTCACAGTGAATACCTAGAAGTAAAGCCTGAAATAATAGACCTAATTGAATCCACAAAGGCAGCCGGCAAGAAGGTTATAGCTGTTGGAACCACTGCAACTAGAGCAGTTGAAACAGCATACTTAGACACATCTTACAAAGGCTACAAGGGGTACACCAAACTTTTCATTACCCCTGGCTACAAGTACAAAGCTATAGATAAATTAATTACTAACTTCCACCTTCCTCAATCATCGTTGTTAATGTTAGTTGCAGCCTTTATAGGATATGAAAAGATGAAAGAAATCTATAAGATAGCGGTTGATGAAAAATATCGCTTCCTGTCATACGGGGACGCAATGCTATTAGAAAAAAATGAAATTTAAAGTTACCAATAAATCAGAGTTCGCAAGAAGAGCGGAGCTCACATTTCCAAGAGGAAAAATTCAAACACCAGCCTTTATGCCAGTAGGAACTAATGGAACCGTAAAGGGCATGACTGTTGATGATCTAAAGTCCACTGGAGCTGAAATTATTTTAGGCAATACCTATCATCTTATGCTTAGACCAGGGGATGAGGCGATAAGAGATCTTGGCGGTCTTCATAAATTCTCTAATTGGGACAGACCAATACTCACAGATTCAGGAGGCTTCCAAGTATGGAGCCTTGGAGATTTAGTAAAAATTACAGAAGAGGGTGTTAAATTCAGCTCACCCTATGATGGAAGAAAAATCTTTATGACACCCGAGGATTCAATTCAGATTCAAGAGAATCTTGGGTCAGATATAGTTATGGCTTTTGATGAATGTACCGACTATCCATCAACTCACGATGATGCAAAGCAGTCCATGGAGCTGTCTATGCGATGGGCAAAGAGATGTAAGGATGCACACAAATCCTCATCTGCACTTTTTGGGATTGTTCAAGGTGGCATGCATGAGGATTTAAGAGAGGAGTCCCTTAATAAGATTATTGATATAGGCTTTGATGGAATTGCATTGGGCGGCCTAAGTGTTGGTGAATCAAAAGAAGAGAAAACAAGAATACTTGATTTTATGTCAGATAAACTTCCCTCAGACAAGCCTCACTATTTGATGGGGGTTGGAAAACCAGAGGATATAGTTGAGGCAGTAAGGTATGGAATAGACATGTTCGATTGTGTTCTTCCGACAAGAAATGCAAGAAATGGTCAGCTCATAACCTCTACAGGTGTAGTAAATATAAGAAATGCACCATACAAGATGGATGAGGGCCCTGTGGATGAGAATTGTGACTGCAAGGTCTGCAAGAACTATAGCCGTGCTTATCTGAATCATTTAGACAGGACCAATGAGATGCTTGGAAGCATATTGTCGAGCTACCATAATATTTATTACTACCAATCACTAATGAGAGGTATAAGGGAGTCATTGGACAATAATGTATTCGCGAAATTTGTAAAAGACTTCTATAATATGCGGAATTTAGAAATGCCCGATGGGCCACTATAGGAGCTAATATGAATTATACAAAATACTTACTTGCTTTCAGTTTGATGCCTAATGTTGTTTTAGCTCAATCTCAGCAGCCACCTTCAGCCTATGGTCCTCTTATCATGTTCCTTGGCTTCTTTATATTGATCTACTTTTTAATGATCAGACCACAGAATAAGCGACAAAAGGAGCTTCTCAATATGGTTTCTGCTTTAGAGAAGGGCGATGAAATTATTACAGCCAGTGGGCTAATTGGAAAAGTTAAAGAAATCAAAGGTGCTTATGTCACCCTAGAAGTTGGCGAAAACCTTGTATTAAAATTTCAAAAATCTGCAGTCTCAAGTGTTCTTCCTAAAGGAACAGTAGATTCAATTAAGTAATTAAAGATAGTGAATAAAAACTCAGCCTTAAGAATTATTACAATATCACTAGTTCTTCTAGTGGGCTGCCTTTATGCACTTCCAAATCTCTATCCCACACAGCCTGCAATTCAGATTGCGTATACTGACTCAGGGAAGTCAGCTGATCAATTCTTATTAGATAAAGCTGAATCAATACTTGATAACGAGACATCAGGTTATGAAGAAATATTTTTAAGAGACAATAAGATTGTTATTAAATTTAATACCCTAGATCAGCAACTTGAATCAAAAACAGCCCTCCAAAACAAGTTATTAGATCAAGCTATAATTGCTCTTAACTTGGAACCAACCACACCGGCTTGGTTAAAGGATATCGGTGGCAAGCCCGTGAAGCTTGGTTTAGATCTTTCTGGGGGAGTTCATTTCTTGCTGGAAGTTGATATTGATTCTGCGTTACAAGCTAGACTTGAGGTTCTTCTAGATAACTATAGAAAGAGTTTCAGAGAAGATAAGCTTAAGGTTGCAAACTCATCAGTTAATGATCTTGCTCTTTCGTTTGAATTCAGAGATACAGAAAGCTATAACGAAGCACTAAGAGCTTATAGAAATGATAGCATCGGGATAAATGGTGGTATCCAGTACATTATTACAGAGAGACCAAGCAGAAAAACATTACTGCTGAAGTTCTCTGATGTCGCTATTAAAGAGATTCGCGACTACGCAGTGGGACAAAACCTCACAACACTCAGAAACAGAGTTAACGAGCTTGGTGTCTCAGAGCCAGTTGTTCAGAGACAAGGAGCAAACAGGATTGTGGTCCAGCTCCCTGGTGTGCAGGATCCAACAGCGGCTAAAAAAATTATTGGTAAAACTGCTAATTTAGAGTTTAGGCTAGAGGCAAACTCAAGAACATCTCCTCTTAGAAAAGAAGAATTTAACTTTAAAGACAGCGACTACAGAACAGCATTCCTTGAAAGAGCAGTTGTTGTAAGTGGTGACCGAGTCACGAATGCAAGTACAGGCTTTGATGAGAGCGGGTTCTCTCAAGTAAATATTACTCTCGATATGCAGGGCGGAAGAGCTATGCAGAAAGCGACATCTGGAAATATAGGCAGAGGTCTGGGTGTCTTATTTGTTGAGCAAAAATCCAAATCAGAGTTAGTTATTGATGAGCTTGGCAATAAAGTGATTGAGCAAACATCATACATAGAAAAAAATATCATCAGCCTAGCAACCATTCAGGCTGTTCTCGGAACAGGCTTTAGAATAACCGGAGTTGGCTCTCCACAAGAGGCAAGTGAATTGGCGTTGCTATTGAGAGCAGGAGCGCTTGCGGCACCAATGAAGTTCGTTGAGGAAAGAACTGTAGGGCCAAGCCTTGGTAAAGAAAATATAGAGCTTGGAATGACATCTATTTTAATTGGCTTCTCTCTTGTTATCTTATTTATGGCTCTTTACTACAAGGTATTTGGTCTAGCTGCAAATGTGTCATTGGTAATAAATTTAGTACTAATTACAGGAATCATGTCCTTGCTTGGCGCCAGTTTAACGCTACCCGGAATAGCAGGTATCGTTTTAACTGTTGGTATGGCCGTTGATGCAAATGTGCTTATCTTTTCAAGAATTCGAGAGGAGCTTAAAGAAAAGGATCCTCAATCAGCTATACATGACGGGTTCTCAAGAGCCTTTGTAACTATCTTTGATGCCAATGTTACGACTCTTATAGCAGCACTAATCTTATATGTCATTGGAACTGGACCTGTTAAGGGCTTTGCAATTACTTTATCAATAGGCATTATCACCTCAATGTTTACTGCGATCATGTGCACAAGGGCTATGGTTAATTTGATCTATGGTAATAAGAACATTAAGGAATTAAAAATATAATGAACAACAATATTCCATTCATGAAGTTCAGGAAGGTTGCTGCGATTGCATCTATTGTATTATTTTCATTATCGGTTCTTTCCCTTTCTTTCAAAGGCTTGAGCTTAGGCTTGGACTTTAGTGGCGGCACCTTAATAGAAGTTAGTTATGAAGAGGCAGTCGAACTTGAAGAAATAAGAAATATTCTTATAGAAAATGATTTCGATGACTCTCAAGTTGTTAACTTTGGATCAAACCTAGATGTCCTCATCAAGGTAGCTGATCAAAATGGTAACAGCAGTATTGGTGAAAGCATCTTTAATTTATTAGAAGATAATGGCTTTAAAGGTGAACTTAAAAGGGTCGAGTTTGTTGGGCCTCAAGTCGGTTCTGAGTTAAGAGACCAGGGTGGTCTTGGTATGCTAGTGGCTTTGTTCATGATCCTTATGTACGTTGCATTTAGATTCCAATATAAGTTTGCTCTTGGTGCCGTAACTGCTCTTGGTCATGACGTCGTCATTATCTTAGGGTTCTTTTCATTATTCTCATGGGACTTCGATCTAACGGTTTTAGCAGCTCTTCTTGCTGTTATAGGTTACTCGCTCAACGACACCATCGTTGTATCCGACAGAATTAGAGAGAACTTCAGATCTGAAAGGGTTTTAGGTCCGCAGGACCTTATAGATCTTTCCTTGAATCAAACGCTTGGAAGAACCATAGTCACATCATTAACTACATTGCTTGTTTTATTTGCTTTATTTATTTTTGGTGGAGAACTAATTAAGGGATTCAGCTTAGCTCTAATACTTGGTGTTATGGTTGGTACCTATTCTTCAATTTATGTTGTTGCGAACATGCTTATGTCGCTATCAATAACTCAAGAGGATTTAGCAGTACCTGAGCCTGAAGGCGCAGATTTCGACGAGCTTCCTTAGTATTTTTCGAAGTAGGGCTTAACTGATTTAAGTATAGCTTTATAGCACTTCGGAGTAGCACATATAAAATGATCGCCATCTAAGTATTTTGGGTCACCATTAAAATCACTTATTAGCGCTCCTGACTCTCTTGCAATCAATAAGCCTGCTGCAACATCCCAAAGCTCAACACCATGAGCCCAGTAGCCATCTAGCCTTCCTGTTGCTAAGTAGCAAAGATCAAGCGCAATAGATCCAGAGTTTCTCATCTCAAGGTCTTGATTGAAGAGCTCTTTGTAGCTTTTACTAAATTCATAACCATAGCCAGGTGAGCTCACACTCGAGGTTGCAAAGCTTAACATTGAACCAACAATGCCCTGTTGCTTGCTTACTCTAATTTTTCCATTGTCCAGAGTTGCTCCAGCACCCTTTTGGGCTGAAAACTCCTCTCTTCTAATGGGATCAATAACAACAGCTGTAACGGGCTTTTCGTCCATTAGGCAAGATAGAGATAAACAAAAATGCGGATAGCCATTCATGAAATTCTCTTCACCGTCTATAGCCTTCAGTACCCATGTAATATTAGAGTTGTTAATCTCCGAGCCCGTCTCGGCTCCAAGAAAATTATCCTCTGGATAGAATCTTTTAATCTCTTCGAGAACTATTCCCTCAACTCTTCTGTTAATAGCTTGAAGGTACCCGTCTGGAGAACCCTTGGAGGCATCCAAGCTATGAACTTTCTTCACAGCAAACTCCAGTTCAGCAGCACCTTTTCGAGCTGCAAGTTGAGTAACATTAAATAAAGCTTGTATTGACATGTCGCTATTGTAATGGAAAGTGGGATAATAGTGCCATGAGTTTAAAAAGTAATTTAATAAACGTAGTTTTGGTAGAAACATCACATCCAGGAAATATTGGTTCGGTTGCAAGAGCAATGAAGACTATGGGCCTTTCAAGGTTGTCTTTGGTTAACCCAAGGAAGTTTCCCTCTGGTGATGCCAATGCACTAGCAGGTA
>Ga0233432_10003602_pt1 | contig 13961 bp, 12 predicted proteins | sample SI_122_August201_6_FD_179870 | JGI IMG/M metagenome (GOLD analysis project Ga0233432, IMG submission 179870) | Seawater microbial communities from Saanich Inlet, British Columbia, Canada - SI_122_August2016_10_MG | ecosystem: Environmental > Aquatic > Marine > Inlet | place: Canada: British...
AAAACAGTGGGCTAACAATAAGCTTTTAACAAGCTTAAAAGAGGACTACACGGCATTTGGCTGTTTAAGACGAGGTCAAAATATTACCGTTCTATTTAAACAGAAGAGCAAGGAAATAGAAGGTGAATTCCTTGGAAGGTTAGTTCTTGGTGTTGAGGGTGATGATGTGAAGGTCTTTGGAGCAACCATCTACTAATAAAAAAAATCACTTTATATTAAATATTTATTTGACAAATAATCAACTGGGTGTATTGACGGTTGTAATGTCAATTTTCAACGTAAAAATAATAAATAAACTTTCAAATTTTAAAGCAACTTTTATAAAAACAGGGATCTTCGTTAGTCTAGCTGCTTATTGGGGTGTTATTTTAGTTGGAACTTTTATTACATTTAATTAGTTTGTTTTTTAACAACTAATAATTTTTTATGGATGTATTTCTACCAATAGCTCAAGTATTTGTTAATCCTATTGAAATACTTTTATTGAGTGCAATTGTTGGAGTGCTTTCTGGTTTATTTGGTGTTGGTGGTGGTTTTTTAATGACACCATTCTTAATTTTTTTAGGTGTACCCCCTGCGTACGCAGTTGCAAATGAAGCTAACAATATTCTTGCAACATCAGTATCAGGATCAACAACTCATTATTTAAAAAATACTTTAGATTATAAAATGGGTCTTATGATAGTTATTGGTGGAACAATCGGCACTGCATTAGGTATTTATACCTTTACATATTTTAAAGGCATTGGAAAAATTGATACAGTTATTTCTTTAGCCTACATGTATATACTTGCAATTATTGGTACATTAATGTTGGTTGAAAGTCTTAAAGAAATAGACAGAGCAAAAAGAAATCTTATAGTTAAAAAAAAATTACACGTTCATTATTGGATACATGGTCTTCCATTAAGAATGAGGTTTCCAAAATCAAAATTATACGAAAGTATATTTACCCCAATTATAATTGGTTTAGTTGTAGGATTTATTGCTGCTATAATGGGTATAGGAGGTGCTTTTATATTAGTGCCTGCGATGATTTATATTATAAAAATGCCAACAAAATTAGTTCCAGGAACTTCTTTGTTTGTAACAATTTTTGTAAGTGTCATAGTAACTTTTTTGCATTCATTCAATTTTGGATCTATAGATCTAATGTTAGTAGTAATGTTGGTCATTGGATCAATCATAGGTGTTCAAGTGGGACAAAAACTTGGTGAAAGAATTGATAGTTCTGGATTAAAAGCATTACTAGCAATTTTATTATTAATAGTTGGAATAGCTATCGCTTATGAAACATTCTTTGCAGAACAAACTGAAAAAGAAATAATACAAGTATTAACTTCAGATTTAAATTTTTTCTCACTATTTATTTTAGAATTTTCAGAAGACATGCCATTTTTTTATGGATTATTTTCAATTATGTTTGCAATTTTATTAGGAATAGGTGCCGCTCTTATTAGGCGTGTTTTTTCAAATTTAAGAAAAAAATATTCACTAAAAAAAGTTTAGTTAAAAAACTTTTTAAAAAAAACACTAGAATTTACAATAATTAGCATTAACAATTTATAAAAAATCACACCTACAGCAATTCCTATAGCATTGTAAAATAAGTCATAATATGAAAATGATCTAGTTGTAAATAGTTGTAAGAATTCAATCAATGTTGTTGAAGCAAAGACAATTGACAAAGATAAGAGAAATTTCTTCTTACTCACAATGAGCAAAGTTATTATTGTTAGAATTGAGTTTAAGTAGATATGACCAAAGTTATCACCACCTAAAACCTCTGTGAATAAATTACGAGGAAATAACATAAGTATTATGTACAAAATAAATAATAATGAAAATAAGATTATTTTGTAAAAATTTATCATTAATTAATATGTTTTATGAATAATTATCTAAAATAACCTTTTTACTTTCTTCACTAAAATAATCATAATTTAATATAAAATATTTTTTTAACTCTAAATTTCTACTAGAATTATTTTTTGTTAAGAAAAACAAATTGATAAAAGATTTTTCAAATTCCTGATTTTTTGATTTTGAATAATTATTGATTATTAATTTTTTGTTCCAAAAATTTATATTTAGTAAATTTCTATTAGTATTTTTATTCAAAAATAGATTAATTTCATTTATGTTTGATGAGTTTAAAAGTGACAGCTTTTCCAAATAAATAGGAAAATTCAAAGAATAGGTATAATCGTAAGGCATTAATCGCCATAATTTATATTTTAGTGATTTAATAGGATTAAATAATATAGTTAGAGAAATTAGATTGTATAAAATTAGTATTATAAAAAAGTATTTTAAAAAAAATTTATAATGAAGAATATTCATAACAAAAATACATTAAATTATTTTAGTTGTTTTATCAAAATAATATTATTTTTATTGATCACCTCAATTACCTTCGCGAATGAAAATAAGATAGGTTCTGTAACAGAGTTAAATGGAGCTATAGTTGCTATCAATGACAAACTAGAAGAAAGAGATTTATTAATCCATGACCCAATTTTTTTAAATGAAGAAATATTTGTAACCCAAGGCTCATCAGCAACTATTCAGTTTAATGACAGCACAGCTATTATTATGAAAGAACTTACATCAATAAATGTAAGCGAATTTGAAAATTCAAAAAATAATCCAAAGTTAAAAGCTGAGTTATTGAAAGGAAAAATAGTAATTGAATCTGGATCGATTGCCAAAAAAGATGATGGAGAAATGATAGTTAGCATCACCACATCATTACTTGGATTAAGAGGCACAAGAATTGATGTTGATCTAAAACCTGATGGTAAGTCTAATATTTCTCTAGCAGCAGATAGTTTTGGTAATGTAGGTTCAATAGATGTGACTAGTGGTGGACAAACTTCAAGTATTACATCAACAGAACAAGTTTTAGAAATCTCAGAAAATAGCGAAGCTACATCTAGAGATAAATCAGAAGATGAGAAAGAAATTGAAAAATCAGTAAGTGAAACATTGATACAATCATCAAAAATCGATGAAAATGAAATAATTCAACAACTTCAAAAAAAATTAGAAGATGGAAAACTCCAAGATGCTAATAATGATGGTATTGTTGATGAAAGCGATGTTGAGTTAGCAAAAGAACAAATTACGGATGAAAAAAAACTAAAAATAAATTTTATTGTTGAAAATTCAAAAGATGAAAACACTGAATTTTTATCCAATCTAATTAATCAATCAGATGAAAAAAATACTGGTGAAGTAATAGAAAAAATAATTGATACAAGTGATAATCTTGTAGAAGGGGTGGTTGAAAATTTATCAGATAAGGATAACAAATTTTTAACAACCACAACTTCAGAAGGTGCAGGTTTAATAAAAGAAAAAATTTTTGAAACAATTGTTGCTAAAGAAACTGATAAGTCAGCAGCAATTTTAAGTAAAGTCATGGCTAAATCGGATGACGCAACAGTATTTTCTGTGATAAATAATATTACTGAAAAGAATACAAATCAAAATTCTAAATTATCATTAAAAGTAATGGCAGATTTTTCTGAAAAAAATTCTGAAAAATTAGAATCACTAGCTCAAAATAGTGCTGATCAAATTCAAAAACTTACAGTGTCAGCCGTGGAGGAAGCCGCCTCATCACAAGAAGATGCTGATTTAATTGGAAAAATTGTATCGGGTGCTAGTGAAGAAGTTATAAATAAGGTCATTACTGAAGTTACTAAAAATTCTACTGTGGAAAAACAAGCTTTATCTGCAAAGGTTATGAAAACAATAGTAGAGACGAATCCCGATAAAATGGAAACTTTAAGTGATGAAAACAAAGAGAATATAATCACACAAACAATTCAAGCTGCCAAAAATCAATCAGAAGGTACATCAACAGATGATTTGGATTTAACAAATACAATAGCTGAAATTATTTCAAATTCTGATTCTGGAACAACATCGAAAATATTAGAAGAACTAAGTAATGCATCACAAGGAACTGAATCAAAATTATCACTAGAAGTAGTTAACAATTTAACAAAACAAGAAAATTATGAGGAAAAAATGGAAATACTTGAGGTTACTAATCCCTCAATTGGAAATAGTATCTCAAATCTAATTGAAGATGCTGTAAAAAATGCAACTTCAGAAGAGGATTTAGAATTGATTACAAGTATTACTGAAAAGAGTAAAGGAACAATAGGGGACAAGATAATAAACAGTGCCAATCAAAATGAGGCAAGTAAGGAAAAGATTACCAAAATCATTGTTAAAATTGTGGAAAAAAACCCTGAAAAAGCCTTAGAAATAATTAACAAAAATAAAAGTACGAATACATTAACAGAGAATATAAAAAATAAAATTGAAAATGGTGAAGCTGTATCCACTGATGATTTTGACAATGTTTTTGAAAACAATGTATCTCCTAATTAAGCATGCAATTATCAAAAAATAAGAAACATCAGTATTTATTTTTTTTTATATTTACAGTTTGCTTAATATTTAATGGCGGAAACTCAAATATATTAATCCAAACAAACTTTATTTTAATGAGTGGGCTATTTTTTTTCTGCTTAAAAGATAAAAATTATAATTTACATTTTAAAAACTTTTATAATAGAAATAAAACATCTATTTCATTTTATTCATTATTTTTAACTTTTTTATTTTTCCAAATTTTACCCTTACCAATTGAGTTTCTTAAGTTTTTTTCTCCTGAAAAGTATAAATATATTATAGATCTTAAAACAGACAGCTCTTATTCTACAATAACTTTATCTCTATCAAATTCATACTTTCAAATACTAAACTTTATTTCGTTAATTATTTTAGTTTTTATTCTAAAAATGATTTTTTATACAAAAAGACACAAAAATAGATTTTATTTATTTCTATCTTTAATAGGTTTTGTGACGTCATTATTTGCCGTTATTGTTTATCTAAATGGTAATCCAGATTTTTTTATTTTTAAAAATTCTTATTATAAAACTGCTGCAACTGGTTTTTTTATTAACAGAACAGCGTTTGCTGTTTTTTTATTATTCTCTCTAATAGCAAGCCTTGAATTACTCAAGAATATTGAAACTCAACAATTTAGTAAAAAAAAAGATAATTTCTTTTTCAAAATTTATGTAAGATTATTTGTAATTTTTATTACAATTGGAATTATTGCTAGTTTTTCAAGAATTGGAAATTTTTTACTTTTAATTACAATATTTTTTTATTTTATAAATGAACTTTTCTTTTCTAGAAACAAAAGTAAGTCATTTAGAAACATTATTTTATTAATTATTTTTTTTGATATTTTCATTATGGGGTTTTATTTTGGTGCCAATGAATTAATTGATCGATTTTCACTCTTAAAAGAAGAATTTTCACAAATTACAGCTATTAATAGCAATTTAAGCAGAGCTCAAATCTTTAAGTTTGGCCTAAATCAATTTTATAATTTTTTTTTATTTGGTTATGGACCTGGAAGCTTCGAAACTTTGTTTCAAATTAACTTTAAAGATCTTGGAAACTCTTACGCTAATCATGCCCATTCTGATATTACTGAATTTTTTGGTGAATTTGGCATATTTGGTATTTTTTTATTAATTTCTTCAATTTTGAAATTATTTTATAATAAAATATTTTATAATTTTAATAATTATTTATTAATTGTGTGTTTAATTATAATTTTAATGTTTGATTTTTCACTCCATATTCCAATTATACAATTTTTATTTGTAATTTATTTTTCTTTAAATAATATTAAGAACTAAATTATGGCTCTCTGTATGCTTGTAATCCATTATTAATAATTGGATTATAAGATTTAAATAAATTTGTTTGAGGTAATAATAAACTTATAGTTCTATTCCATTTAACAATTTCAGCAGGTGGAACAAAAACTATATCATTTGCTTGAAGTTTAAATTTTCTTCCAACTATAAGGTTAACAGGATTTCTTATGTCCAATTGAAAAACATCAACTTCTAGAAAAGAGTTATATTTTTCCCTAATAACAAAAACCTTTTTAGCATTAGCTGTGATTTGATTTAAACCACTAGTTGAAATAAGCTCTGTTAGTGAATAATCCATATTAGGAAAGTATATTCCTGGTTTTGTTATTTCACCAAATATATGAATTGCATCAGAATTTCTGTCTATAAAAATAACATCATCTTTTTTTAGATAAAAATTCTCTCTTTCATCTGTGCTCTTAAAAGTATTATCTAAATTTATTTTATAAACTTGATTGTCACGTCTTAAAATACCTTTAGTTCCATAAAGTTTATCAGCAGCGCTAGGATTAAAGTTTGCTTGAATGGCAGCCTCAATTAATCTGATTGGTTTTTGATCTAAATTGATCGTTATCTGATTTCTAACAGCCCCAACCATATAAACCTTACTACTATTAAATTCTATAACATCAATTTGAAGATCAGGATTTTTATAAAAGTTTTTTATTATTTGCATTAAAATATTTTGAGCTTCATTTATTGTGAGATCACCTATTTTTACTCTACCTACAAATGGTAAATCAATCATACCATCTTGATCTAACAAATAGGTTCCATCAAGGTCATCTGTATCAGTTAGGTCTAATGAGATAGAATCTGCTGAACCTAAAATATATTCATATCTATATTCATAAATATTAGAAAATTTATTAATCTTATTATTAATTTCTTCAATTTGATTTTGATTAAATTTTTTGATTTCTTCCTCAGATAATGAATTTAAATCTATTATATTAATTCCAACATCATCAATGGAGTACTCACTTACTATTGTTTTTGTATTAGATTTTTTAGACTTAGGACTCTTGTTCATCCCAGGTAAAGACACACAGCTATTTAAAAAAAATAATATAAAAATAGTACTTATAAATTTTTTTGTAAAACAAATCATATTAGCTAACTAATATATCATAGTTTAGGTGTAGCAAAGTTAATGAAAACATATGTAAACGATGTTTTTTATAAGGTATTTAAAGCATGTTTTCCTATTTATTGAATTTTTGATATAAAGGAAATAAACAACTTACAGAACATGATTGATAGAATTAACTCAATATTAGATATATTCGATGTTGGAGACATAAAGTTTCTCTATCTTGTTGCTAAAAAAAACTTAAAAAATTTATTACTAGTCTCGTTAATAGTGTCTCTATTAGTTTTATTAATTTCACTCAATCTACAAAAAGAATATTTAAGTAAAGCTATAATAGTAATTGAACCAGATGACAGTAAAATTGTAAATATTGAAGAAGCCTATTCTGTTGAGTCACGTATGAATAGAATTAATAATCAGATGGCAATTTTAAAAAGTGATGAAGTTTTAGAATATATTATTAAGGATAAAAAAAACTCAATGCAATTTAAAAATCTTTATGCGCAAAGTAAGCAAAATTTTTTACAAAGAATATTAAGTAAAGAAAAAATAATTGATGATGGATTTTTAAAAGCAAACTTAACTAATAATTTTAATGTAAAAAATGTGCCAAGAAGTGATGTTTTGGAATTATCATTTGTTTCAGAAAACCCTAAAATTTCCCAATTAGCCTTGTTGTCAATCATCGATTCTTATCAAAGATATGAAATTGATAGCAAAATAAAAATCACAACTTATGCAAATCAAAAAATTACTGAAAGGCTAAAAGAGCTTGTTGTTCAAATGGATATTGCACAAAAAAAATTATCAAATTATAAAAAAGAAAATAACCTTGTTGATACCGGCAATGTAAAGGAATTAAAGATTAAAGAAATTCAATCAATATCTGATAAAATAATTGAAGCTAAACAAAAATATCAGCAACAACAAAATGATTTACTTTCTGTTAAAGTGGCTGAGGGCGATGTGGACGCTCTATTAGCAATTGAAGATCTAAGGTCTAGGGAGGAAATTTCTAACATTAAAAATACTTTAAACGCTAACGAGAGTAGTATGGAATCTTTAAGGTTAATATATACCGATGAACATCCAAAAATCATTCAAGCCCTAGAACAAAATGAAAGTTTAAAAAATCAATTAAAGAATATTTTGGATGAAAATATTCAACAAAAAGCATTTGAGCTTAGTAATCTAGACAATTTTATAAGATCATCTGAGGAAGAGCTTCAAAAAGTAACAGATCAGTTAAGAATTTTAGAAGATAAGGAATCTGGAATGTTAAATTTTTCAAGAGAACTTGAAAGTAGCAGAAAATTATATGAAACTTTTCTTCAAAGAGTTAAAGAAACAAACGAAGCACAAAATCTCCAGGTATCAAAACTAAAGACAATTGAAAGTCCAAATTTACCATCAATCCATTTCTATCCAAATCCTAGAAAAAATTTTATTATGGCATTTTTGTTATCCTTTTTTGGAATTTTTGGATTACTGTACTTTAGAGAAATGAATTCGTCTGTTATAAAAAGTCCAGAAGCCATAGACTCTTTAAATATTCCACAATTAGGAGTGTTGCCACGTGTTGAGAAACTTAAGAAAGGCTTTCATATTTTACAAATGTTTATTGAGGACGGAGCATCTAGCTTTTCTGAGGCGATTAGATCCTCTAGAGCAATTATTGAATCAAAATTTGAAAAAAATAAAAGCTATATGGTAACATCATCAAATCCTTCTGAGGGTAAGACTACTTATGCGTTCAATCTTGCATTATCTTTAGAAAAATCTAGCAAAGTATTATTCATTGAAGCTGACATAAGAAGACCATCAGTTTTAAATGGATTTTATCAATTTGATAAAGAAATATTAGGTTTAGGTGAAATTATATCTGGATCTTCAGAATTAAATGAAGCTATCTTCAAAGTACCAGGAACGGAATTAGACATTATTACTTCAGGTGAAAAAAGATTTGATATGTCAGATATTGTTAATAAAGAACAAATTAAAAAATTTTTAGACATATTAAAACTAGAATATGATTATGTAATTGTAGATTCTCCACCTGTACAGCCAGTTTCAGACACATTAATCTTAACACAAGCTTCAGATTACAACTTATTTGTTATTAGATCTGAGGAAACAAAAACCTCATCATTTATGTCATCAATAAAAAAGATTCAAAACGTTGGTGCAAAAATTAATGGTATAATTATTAATGATTTAGATACATCAAAAGATAGCTATTATAGTTATTATTATAACTATACTGCAGATTATTATAATAAAAATTAAGAATGTTTAGATTAGAAAAGGTTTTTCAAAACGATGATAAAGGATTCATATTATTTATTAATATTATAAAAGCATTTACTATTTTTTTCTCAATATACATTTATTCTATTTTAGAAAATCGTACAATTTATCAATTATTTGACTTTAGTATTTTTGTACGTTCAGAATATTTTCTATATGCACTTTTTTTACCAATTTTATTTTTTACAATTATTTCATCAAATAATAAAAAATATTATGAGGAAAATTTTATATCATTTTTAAAGAAAGATATCTTAGGTTTTATTTTTTCTAATATTTTAATATTTAGTTTTTTTTTCATTTTTAATGTTGATTTAAATTTTAATAAAAATTTATTATATTTGATTATTTTTTTATTAAGTATTTTAACAATTAATAAAATATATTTTAATTACATTTATAATTCTTTGATTAAAAAAAACATAATTCAAAAAAATATTATGTTAGTTGGGACATATAAAGAAATAAAGAAAATTTTAAATGAAAACTTTCATAAAATAAATATTTTTAAATGTTGTTTAATGGTAGATTTTAATGAAAATAATATTAGGTATATTAAAAGTGAGCTAAAGATACCAATTTTTAATGATGAAGATGACATTAGATCAATTTTAGAATATCATGCTTTAGGACAAATTTGGATACTCAATGGAGAAGAAAATAAAAAGAAAAAAGCATTTAATAAAATTATACAATTTTCTGTTGATACACTTAATGTAGATTTAAATAGAACATTAAATTTAAAAGGAAAAGAACTTTTAGGCAATAAATTTAATTATCAATACTATGAAAGATCAAGGTTTTATGGGGTAAATCTTTTTTTAAAAATCTTAATTGATAAGTTTTTTTCAATTATTTTTTTAATCATTGCTTCTCCAATATTAATAGTTTCCTCTATTTTAATTTTGATAGAAGATGGAAGACCTATATTATTTATTCAAAATAGAACAGGGTGGGACGGAAGAAGGTTTAAAATTTATAAACTTAGATCTTTAAAAAAAATGAATTTTGATAGAACTGAACAAGTCATAAAAAATGATAAAAGACTTTTAAGAATAGGCTTGTTTTTAAGAAGATTTAGCATCGATGAATTACCTCAGTTTTTGAATGTCTTAAAAGGTGATATGTCTATTGTTGGACCAAGACCCCATATGGTAGAACATGATATTTATTATTCCGTTTTATTCGATAGTTTTCTTAAAAGACACAAATGTAATCCAGGTTTAACTGGCTGGGCTCAAGTAAATGGACATAGAGGGGCCACACCAAATTCTGATCTTATGAAGCGAAGAATGGAATTTGACCTATGGTATTTAAATAACTGGAATGTAGGGTTAGATTTATACATTATATTTAAAACTTTTTATGCACTTATCAAATTTAAAGGCGATTAATTATCCAAATGATAATAAATAAATTAATTTACTTATCTGGATTTATTACTCGATATATTAACTTTAAGTATTTTTACAACTTCAATGGAATTATTACTCTATTTGTCTCAAAAAAAAAAATTGTTAAAATTAAATTAAATTCAGACACTTATTTCAGTTTTTTTTTAAAAGATCCATATTACAATAGACTTATTTATCCTAAGTTTAAATATGAGCCAGAGATAGAATTTTTATTAAAAAAGTTAAGGAATATAGATTTTTTATTTGTAGATGCAGGAGCTAATTATGGATATTGGAGCCTATTAGTTTCTTCAAAAAAATTTAACAAAAAAAAAGCAATTGCACTTGAGCCATTGAAATCTAACTATAATTTTTTATGTATAAATAGACTAAATAACAAAAATAGGTTTAAGGCTCTAAATCTAGGAGTAGGTGAAAAAAAAAAATATACGAAAATTTATTACAAAGATCAAAATTCAAATGTTGGTGCATCTATTTATAAAGATAATAACAAAAAGTTAATTTCTGAAAAAATTAAAATTGATAAGATTGATAATATTCTTTTGAATAGAAAAGAAAAAAATTTAATTATTAAATTAGATGTAGAAGGAAGCGAAATAAAAGCTTTAACTGGCTCAAAAAATATTTTAAAAAAAAATTGTTTAATTATCTATGAGGATCATGGGCAAGATAAGTATCATTCTAATACTAAATATTTATTGAAAAAAAATTATTCGATATATTTTTGCAATAAAAGTAAAATTTTGAATATTCAAAATTTTATTGAATTAAATAAGATAAAAAAACAAAAAAATGTAGGATACAATTTTGTAGCAACAAAATCTGATATTTTTAAGAAAAAATTAAATTACTAACTAATTTATTTGATGGTTAAGATATTCAAAGTTAATAATAAAAAATTCATTATATTTAATATTAAAAAGAAAAAATTAATTAAAAAAATATTTCATAAAGATAATCTAAAAAATTTAAAAAATGAAATTATTGGTTATAAAAAATTTAAAAAATTATATTATTTCAAAATACCTAAATTTTATTCATCCTGTTTAACAGAAAAAGATAAAAATATTATCATTGAGTATATTTATGGAACGAAACCAAGTATTTTTGATTTGAATAGAATATACAATAGAAAAAAAATTATACTCAAAAATACTTTAATAAAAAAATATCTTAATGATTTTAAAAAAAAATATAAAAATTATTATTATTTTAAATCTTTATATAAAGACTTAAAATTTTTCAAAACTTCAAATAAAAAAATACTTACAACGTTTACACATGGAGATTTTGCAAATTACAACTGTTTAAAATCAAAAAATTTTTTTTATGTTTTTGATTTTGAGAAGTTTGGAGAGAGAATTATTTTGTATGATTTTTTAAATTGGTTCATTCATCCTTTATCTTCAAAATATGCTAAATTAGCTTCTCTTTTTAATTTAAAAATAAACAACAAATATTTTATCAACATGACAACAATTTTTTCCAATATACTAATCTGGAATATAATTTATAAGATAAGATGGTTTAAATCAAAAATTGATAAAAAAAACTTTGAACTTTATGTATTACTCTACTTGTTTGAAAAGATTATTGTTATTAACAATGATTTAAAATTTGTAAAAAATAAGAAAAACAAAGAACTTGCAATGAGTATTATATTGATTTTAAGGATAGTTTATAAAAACTTTTTAAAAAATATTAAATATAAAATAACAATTTCGTTATAATGTTATGAACAAATCTGTTTTAAAATTTATACAACAAAATAAAAAAAAAATATTAGGTAATAATTCGTATAAGAGGAAACTATTTATCAATGGTAAAGGTGATTTAGATTTTTTTGATAATAAGAGATTATTAAGAAGAAAATTTGAAGATTTATCAAAAAAAAGAAAATTTATTATTATTAAAAGGTTTCACAAAACTGGTCTAAGAATAGATATTATTGATAACAAATTTACACTTTATAGTTTAGATTTTCTTAATGGTGTTGAGACTAATCCTTTTTTATATAATTTATACAAAGGTAAAAAACATAACAAAGTAAATTACATAGATGTTAAGTTTTCTTTACCAATTTTCTTCAAAATTTTGATTAATATCTTTAAATATCTTATGTGGAGATTAGTTACTATACTTAAACAAGAACCATTAATTATTGAATTTTTTGGTGTTGATGGTTCAGGAAAAACATTTTTATCAAATAGATTTTATTCAAGATGCAAAAAAAATTTTGATATAAAACAATTACACTTATGGAATTTTAAAACAAAAAAAAATAATAAAAAATATCAACTACCTTATGTTAAACAAAAATATAATATAATTATTTCTTATTTAAAAGAATTTCTTATTGTATTTAGAATTTTAATGTTATTTTTTAAAATAAACGCAATCAATTATAAAAGATCTGTATATTTATTTGAGAGAAGTTGTTGGGATATTTATATTGACCCTGAACGATATAGATTATGCCATAAGCCAAAATTAGTATATTTTTTACTAAATTTTTATTTAAAAAAATCATACAAATTTTATGTCAATAAAAAATTTAATGTTATTAATTCAAGAAAAAAAGAGATTAGTTATGAAAAATACCTTTCTTTAAAAAAAAGTTTCAATGTCTTTTTTAAGAATAAAGATAATTACAATTATAATCGCATTATCAATTTAAATTATTAGAAAATTAAATTATGATATTTAAAAAAATCTTTTTAATCATTTATTATATTATTTTAAAACATCTTCCCTCAACAAGTCAACCGTTTGGCAAAACATCAAATTATTTAAGAGTTTTAATATGTAAGTTTATTTTTAAAAAGATTCATAATACATCAATTATCAAGCGAGGTGTATATTTTGGTACAGGTGAGAATATAAAAATTGGAAAAAGCTCTCAAATAGGGGAAAATTGTAGAGTTCCAAATAATATTGTAATTGGTAATTATGTTATGATGGGTATTGAGTGCATATTATTTGGTGTTAAGCACAAAATATCAAAAAATAATATTCCATTTATACATCAAGGATATGATCAAGTTGGACCAATAATTATCGGTAACAATGTGTGGATTGGAGCAAGAGTTATAATTTTACCTGGTATAAAAATTGGAAATAATAGTATTATTGCTGCAGGATCTGTGGTAACAAAAAACATTAAACCCAACTCACTATATGCGGGTGTTCCAGCGAAAAAAATTAAAACAATCTAATAGGTTAAAAAAGATTTTTGTAAATCTGATAGTTGAGTTTTTAAGAGCTTTTTTTTAAGCAAACTATTAAATGTAGGCTTTTTATATGGTTTTGAGGTAGTGTAAATTGCATTAAATACCAAACGTGTTTTTCCTGCTTTGGTTCTGCTTCCACAATGAAGTAAGTCTGAAA
>Ga0233432_10003607_pt1 | contig 13949 bp, 10 predicted proteins | sample SI_122_August201_6_FD_179870 | JGI IMG/M metagenome (GOLD analysis project Ga0233432, IMG submission 179870) | Seawater microbial communities from Saanich Inlet, British Columbia, Canada - SI_122_August2016_10_MG | ecosystem: Environmental > Aquatic > Marine > Inlet | place: Canada: British...
CCTTGGGTGAATGACGATCTCGCTCTAGCCTGTGTCGAAGCCCTACACCCGATCTACCTTCCCAATCGCAAGATTGGACACTCTTGGATGACCTCACACCTACGCGAAGAGGCCATTATCGACAATCTAAAGTATATAGAAAGATCCCTGGTCGAACTTCGCCAACATCTCTCATTCCGAACCTTAACGGTACTCGGGTATTCTCAGGGTGCTCAGATGGCCATGCGAGTCGTCAGATGGCTAGAGGGAGACCACCTGATTGCTATCGGGGGAGAACTCCCACCTGAACTCCTAGAGCCTCCGCTCTGGGGAACAGAACGTTTGCCGAAGTCGGCCTACTTGGCAAAGGGCAAGAAAGACCTTCATCTACCCTCGGTCGTCCTAAATAAAAATTTGGAACAATGGACATCGTGGGGTTGCCCATGTTCCTCCATCGAACTTCCCGGTGCCCATCGTTGGCTAGACACCTGGGCCAATGATCTTGAAGAGGCAAAACCCCCACACTAGCATCATCCTGCACCTTAGGCCATTTAGTGATCACGCCGAACTCGACCTCTTTGCCCCAATGATCAAGAGTAAGGTTACCAAAGCAGCTACAGCTGGAACACTATAGAAGGCCACGTAGTTTCCCGTTGACTCGGCAGGTTCGAGCATCCAGCCCGAGACATAACCTCCAACAACCCCCGCAAGACTTGGAATGAAGATCATCAACTGATGAACGCTCGAATGAAACTGCCCCTCAACTTTTGAATCCAACCACATCAATACAGATGTCGAAAAGTAGGTGAACGTCACTCCATGCCCCATCATAAAAAAGATGGCCCACCCGAGGTTGGGATTCAGAGCCAGAACGGCGAACATCACCAGGGAAATGAACGCCCCCAATCCCATCAAACCAAAATATCCCCACCTCTTGAGCGTGTGTTTCAGACGGGATAGAAACCAAAGTTCCAAAATCTGACCAATGCTAAGCGCCGGCAGCACCCACTCCATAGAACATCCCCTGCCAACAAGATAGGGACCGCCACCGGTAAAATGAAACCGATACGTCATGCTGATCAGAAAACTCCCTGCACTTAGCATCAAGACTGGAGGTGACAGGAAAAATTTCCATACCCCGGAAGGAAGATGGAACACCTTCAAAATGCCGTCACCAAGGGAAACAGATCTGCCTTGTGTTGGCAATGCAAAACAAAGCAACACCATTGCGATGGAACACCATGCTGAAGCCTGAAGGGCCAAGGATGTTTTCTCTGGAAAGAATTTCAGAAGAACAGCCAAGATCCATGCCACCGCCATCCAAGCGACCGTTCCCCAAACTCGTACGCCCCCAAATGAATCCCTTCCGCCTTTTAGGTGTCGCAAAGCAATCGCGTTACTCAGGGCGAAACTTGGCGTAAAAACAAGTTGATAAAAGATCATTCCCAAAAGAACCTGTGTGTAACCTGTGGCATAGGAACACCAAAACATCATCCCCGCAGCTATTCCATGACAAACCCCCAAAAAACTCCTCGGGGAAAGAAGTCGGTCAGAAATTAACACCCCCAGAAAAGGTGAAAACAAGGCCGAAGCTGCACTAAGCCCCAAGATCATTCCAATCTGCGCTCCATCGAAACCCAGAGTCTGCTGGAGATGAAGAGTGAAAACGGGCAACCAGCACCCAAGAGCTCCAAACTGAAGTGCAAACATCAGTCCAAAGGGAAGGTTCTGACCTTGCAGGGAGCGATTCATCATCGGATCATAACCCCGACGCACCCTCCCCCACCTCTATTCACTGTTCTTGAGCTCAGGTTTTCAGGGGCACAGGATCTTGTTTCATTTTTTGCCCATCTAGGGTAATGACATGACCAACTTCAATTCGATCGTCGATGAGGCCATAGCGTTTCGTCACCATCTCCACCGCAACCCAGAGAACAGCTGGAAGGAGGTCGACACGGCCGCCCTGATTCGCAAACGCCTCGACCAGCTACAGATCCCCTGGAAGACCTGTGCCGGAACGGGCACCCTCGCTTATTTAGGCCAAGATAAACCCGGCCCGTCCATCGGATTGCGCTGTGACATCGATGCTCTCCCTCTGGATGAGAACCCAACCTTGCCCCATGCTTCGACTCGACCAGGATGCATGCACGCCTGTGGTCACGACGGACACACGGCCGTCCTCTGGGGCATGGCCGCTTGGATCAAAGATAAAGAAGAGGAACTAACCAGCCCTGTCACCCTCCTTTTTCAACCCGCAGAAGAGGGAGGACACGGAGCACGGGAGATGATTGCCGATGGAGCTTTAGAAGGAATCGACGTGATCTATGGTTGGCACAATTGGCCGGCCATCCCCAAGGGAAAAGCATGCTGTCCCGATGGGCCTATCATGGGTGGCAACGCCACCTTCTGTATTGAGCTCAAAGGAATGGGAGGACACGCCAGTCAGCCTGAGCTCTGCCGTGACCCAATCCTCGCTGGTTCAGCTATTGTTATGGAGCTTCAATCCATTGTCAGTCGGCGGGTTCCTCCCCAAAGGTCAGCCGTCCTGAGTCTCACCTCCTTTGATGGAAGGAGCGGAAACACCATCATCCCAGAAAAGGTGACCCTGAGAGGGAGTCTACGCTTCGATCACGAAGACACCAGAAAACTTCTCTTTGAAGGTGTGCGTTCCATCGCGAATTCCATCGCTGCCTCCCATGGCATTGAAGCTGATATTGAAGTCCTTCCCTGCTATGGCATGACCGTGAATCATTCAGGTCCAGCGAAAAAGATGCGTGAATCCCTTAAAAAAGTTTTGGGAGAAGACTATCAATATCAGGATATTCTCCTGCCGATCATGGGTTCAGAAGATTTTAGTTACTACCTAGAGAAAATACCGGGAACCTATGCCCTCATCGGTATGGCTGAAAATAAAAATTACACCTATCCTTGTCATAGTCCTCACTATCAGTTCAACGACACGATTGTCTCCGATGCCATGAAAGTTCTTGGAAATATTCTCGGCTTCGAGCCGTGAGCCTCTATCGTTCCATCAATCCTGCGACGGGTCTGCATTTTGCATCAGAACCCACGGTCAATTCAAAAGACGCTCTAACACGCCTTGAAATCTCTAAGAATACTTTTTCTTCCTGGCGTGAGACCTCATTCTTTGATCGAGCCAAACTCCTCCACGCCGTTGCCGACAACCTCGAAGAAAAGAAAGAAATACTCGCCAGAACCATCACTGAAGAGATGGGGAAAACCATCACTGAGTCTCGGACTGAAGTTTTAAAATCCTCAAATTGTGCCAGATACTACGCCGATCATGGGGAGACCTTCCTCGCACCTGTCACCCTAGAGTCCGATGCCAGACAGAGCTATGTCCAACATCCTCCCCTAGGGCCTCTGATGGCCATCCTTCCTTGGAACTTTCCATTCTGGCTGGCCTTCAGATTCTGTGCTCCGGCCATCATGGCAGGCAATACCATCCTGATTAAACCCGACCCTCACCTTCCGGCCTGCTCAAGACGACTTGAAAACGTCTTCGTCGAAGCCGATGCCCCCGAGGGCCTACTCCAAACTCTTCCCATTGAGAATGAAACCATCTCAGAACTCATTGCCCACCCCGACCTCCGCGGAGTCTCTTTCACTGGCTCAACTCTCGCTGGGCAAAAGGTGAGTGAACAAGCGGGCAGACACATCAAACCCATGGTTCTAGAACTGGGTGGGTCCGACCCTGCCATCGTTCTTGAAGACGCAGACCTTGAGCTGGCTGCCAAAGGCATCGCTCTATCCCGTTGCATCAACAACGGTCAGTCCTGTATTGCTTCTAAGCGCATCATCGTTGTGAGCTCCGTCTATGACGATTTTGTAGACTTACTGGAAAAAGAGCTTTCCGAATACTCCACAGGAGAGCCTCTCCTCAACGCGACCAGAGTCGGACCACTCGCCCGTGAGGACCTGCGCTCAAAACTTCATCAGCAGGTTCTTGCGACAATCGAAGAAGGAGCACAGCTTCGTTTAGGTGGGGAACTCCCTCAAGGCCCCGGCTTTTTCTATCCTGTCACGCTACTAATCGACTGCCTACCGACCATGACCTCTTGTCGTGAAGAAACCTTTGGCCCCCTCGCTGCTGTCCTGAAAGCCGACTCTCTGGATCACGCTATTGATATCGCCAATGATACCGATTACGGCCTAGCAGCTTCCATCTGGACCCAATCTGACCGTGGTGCCTGTTTGGCCCAACGCATCGAAGCAGGACAGGTGGTTGTGAATGGAGTCGTCAAAACCGACCCAAGGTTGCCCAGCGGGGGCGTTAAAAAATCAGGAACAGGCCGTGAACTCGGGCCTCACGGTATCATGGAGTTTGTGAACACCCAGCAGGTCTGGGTCGGCGACTGATCAATCGAGTCGACCCGCCAGTGGGGTCAGTTAGGGCTCGCCAGCTTTATTTTACCCGAGATGCGTAGACATAGTAGGCTCCACGCGTGAGGCCTTCGTCACCTTCGAAGCTGCTCAGCAGCTTCATTTCACCGGGTTCTAGCTCAAGTTCGAAGGTCACGCCGAGATCCTCCTCAGATACGGGTTTCTCCTCATAAACATCTCCCACTTGTAAGGTAGCTTTTGTAAAAGGCATCGCGACTCCTCCGCTGTAAAGTCTCTCGAGCAGGCCTAGGTCCGCCCTCCAACCTTCCGTTGAAGGCTCGATCCCTTTGGTAATGGCCCGATTCTCTTCCTTAGGCCAACGACGCAGTTCAAAACGATAGCATCCCGCTTGCTCGACTTTCACCTCCAAGTAACCGTTCCTTCCCATTCCACTTCTGACCTGACCCTGACTGAAGACAAGGTAACTGCCGTCTTCAGCCACCTTGGGGTCCGTAGGCCGAGGGTCGTCGGGGTGACGCCAGTCGTGAGACCTGAGGCAGGAAACTTCCTCTTCTTCTGAACCGATGATAAATGGGATGGCGTCTTCAAACTGAGGGGAGACCAACTCCCACCATTCCTCATAAGCTGCTCTATGCTTCTCGACTTCCTCGGGATAACGATCGGCTACGTTATGCCTCTGCTCCATGTCTTCGTTAATATCGTAGAGTTCCTCACCATTGATCAGTCGCCAACGGTCTGACATCACAGCCGACTGACGCCATTTGACGGGAAAAGGCAATCGTTGGGAGTCTGTCGTGAGGAGACGTTCTCCCCATTCCGCTCCTTCATCTCGAAGGAGTGGGGTTAATGACTTACCGTGGAAGTTGAGGTGTTCATATTTTTTCAGATCAATTCCGCTGAGGTCCAACAGTGTTGGGAGGAAATCGACAAAGGAGGCAAGATTGTTAACGTCCCTAGGTTGGGAAAACTGACCACTGGGCCACCGAATCAGAAAAGGAACACGGTGTCCGCCATCGTAGGGAGAACCTTTCTGTCCCCGCATGCCCAAATTGTATCCATCCTCAACGAAACCATCATCATCTAGGTTCACTCCGCAAGCGGTTCCATTGTCAGTCATAAAGACCACGATGGTATTCTCGCTTAAGTTTAAGTGATCGAGGTGGGCCAGCATCTTCCCAAAGTTCTCGTCGATATTTGAGATCATGCCATAGAACTTGGCTCGGTTCTCTTTCACTCCTTTTTCAAGGTAAGGGTCGCTATACTCCTTTTCCACATTGAATGGATGGTGAGGAGCATTTGGAGTGATAAAACAGACAAAGGGCTGATTCTTATTTCTCTCCATAAAACCCATCCCCTCGCGAAACCAGACGTCGGTGCAGTAGCCTTCAAATTTCTTGAGCTCGCCATTCACCAGATAGGTGTCGTCAAAGTAATCGTTCAGCCAGAAGTCCGTTTGCTGAGAAATACCCCCACCACCATGCACAATGCTTTCATCGAATCCACGGTCTCCTGGTCGGTAGGGGTAGTTGTCGCCAAGGTGCCATTTTCCAAAGATGCCCGTCTTGTACCCATTCTCACGAAAAATGTCAGCCAAAGTGGTTTCGTTTCCTCGAAGGAGGGACCTCCCTCCAATCGTGTGCCAGACGCCCGTGCTGTTCGCAAAATGTCCCGTGATGAGTCCTGATCGCGTTGGAGCACAGGTTGGCCCAACGTGGTAGTTCCTAAAGCGAATACTCTGATCATGAAACGCATCGAGATTTGGCGTTTGGATGACAGGATTGCCCATGCATCCCAAATCTCCACTCCCCTGATCGTCAGTGAGGATAAAAACGATATTCGGCTGCTTCGTGGACACTGACATGGCTCAAGTAGATAGAAATGTACTCATGACAGTTTATGGAATTTTGAGCATTCCGACCACTCTCATTTTCTTTTTTTTCTAGTCACTTGAATTCATAAACCCTTCTTCAGCCACCCCCCACGTCATTCGACGTGGGGGAATGACCTTTAAGAATCAGGCCCGGTCTTCGGTAGGATCTTCGTGCCTTTCGGCCTCTCCCCCAATCTTATCCGCAAAGAAAACAGGTTTCTTTTCCAGTTTTTTCCCCTTCCAGCTTTCGGGCAGGTAGGGTTGATGCGCTTCCAAAAGCTCAGCTGTCATAGAGCGGATCTGGTCTAGGGTTAGATGGGACGCGGTGAGAGGGTCCATCGCCATAGCCTGAAAAAGTTTCTCGGGGTCTGACTCGGTCGCTGCCTCAACGGCCAACTCTTGAACGTTGATCTGATTGCGATTGATTGCCGCAAGGTGGGTGGGCAGGTTTCCATAGTGAAGAGGCTGAAGTCCATTCTTGTCGACATGGATAGCCAATTCGACACACGACCCTTCAGGCAAGTTCTCGATGAGGCGCTTATTAGCCACATTCCCGTAGATGATGCACGACTCTCCACCTTCGATGGCATTGATGATCTGTGAACCGTATTCAATACTTCTTTCGAGACGAACAGGTTTCTCCCAGTCAGCCATCTTTTGCATGGTCTCTGCCCAATCTGGTCGATCATAAAGTTCCTTGATGAAACCTGATCCACCATTCCAGCTACCACCCGGGCAATACCTAGCAATGGTCTCAGGGTCTTTACGAAACCATGGCGTGTATTCAGAATTGTGACCACTTCCTTCGGTGACGGGGTAGCCCAGATGTTTCACATATTCCATTCTGGATGTGTCGCCCTTCCAAATCTCTGGGTCGAGAGCCTTTTCGCGAACCTGAGGAAGCAGGTCTTCACCTTCTTTTTCAAAGCGCGTGATCCAAGCCTGATGATTGATTCCCGCACACTCAAAGTTGATATCTGAAACATCATGACCAAGCCTTTTCGCCCACTGAGCCGTTGTTCCCTGGACGGAATGGCAAAGCCCAACCATGCTGATCTCCGGTGCTGCTCGGTACATGCCCCAAGTGAGCATCGACATGGGGTTGGTGTAATTCAGAAGCGTGGCCTTGGGGCACAACTCGGCCATATCCATAGCCACCCCAGCTTGAGCGGGGAGAGTACGAAGACAGCGCATGATTCCGCCAGGTGTCAGGGTGTCACCAATGCACTGATCGACCCCATAACGGTGGGGAATGTCGATTTCAGCTTGGATGGCTGGATATCCACCAACGAGAAGAGATGTGATCACATGATCAGAACCAGGCAAAGCCTCCCTTCTGTCGGCATGGGTCGAACACGTCGCCTTGTCGTAACCACCTTCTTTGAACATCCTTTCGGTGATCTTTCCCGCGTACTCCAAACGCTTGGGGTCGATATCCACCAAAGCGAAATGAGCATCGCGGGTGGGTTCGTAAGTCAGAATGTCAGCAATCAGTCGACTCGAAAAAACGAGGCTTCCTGCCCCGATAATGGTGATCTTGCTCATGGTGATCCTTGTTGAGACGAATCTAATATATGATCTTTAACAATCAAAAAAATAGAGATATTGATCAAGAACATTAGATATATGATCAAAAGAATCGATAGACACTCTCCTTCGGTGATTCGTAGCCCGATTCCCCTGCCCCTCGAACTCAAATCCGTGGGCTACTCCTTTTGGACCACAGGAGCGACTTACGAGCGAAGCGATGCCAATCATTTTGGGCTGGAACTCGTTGTCCGTGGAGGCGTAGACCTTCTCCAAAACAGAAAACGATATGAGGCCAAACAGGGAGACCTCTTCGTTCTCCATCGCCATTCGCGACACCGATACACAGGAAACTCTGGGTCCGACTGGACCCACAAACGTTTTGTTGTGCTCACGGGTACCGGACTGGACAGCCTACTCCAAAATTTGGGATTGAGCGAGACCACCGTTCTCAAAATCCAAGACCCTCGAAAAATGGAATCCTTCTTTCGACGGCTCTGGGATTGCTCTGAACTCGATGAAGGGGATGCTCCACACAGGGCATCAGCCCTGCTATACGAAATGCTTCTCGAGATTCATCGAAACCTTCCCCACTCTCTCGACCATCGTTTGGCTCCTGTCCTCAGGACCATGCAACTCAATCTTCATAAAAACCTCGACCGGGAAGATTTGGCCAGAGCAGGCAAGATGAGCTACCCCCATCTCAACCGTCTGTTCAAAAAAGAATTTGGAAAATCTCCCATTGCCCATTACGAAAGTTTGCGGATGGAGCAAGCTAGGTTCTATTTACAAGAAACCTCATGGTCCATCAAACAGGTGGCCCACCAGCTGGGCTACACCAATCCCCTATATTTCTCGACACGCTACCGACAATATCACGGCCTATCTCCTCGGGAACACAGAAAAACCAAGGACGGCTAGTCTATGCCTTCTTTGATATCCGATTCCAGAAGCATGACCACCAGAACTCCACCATGACCTACGAAAAAAGCGTTGTTATCTTCACTTCTAATTCTGTTCAGGAGGTGGAACTGAAACGAGCTCAACTTGAGAGTGAAGGCATCCCGTCTTTCATCAGTGACGACAACACGAGCACTTGGTTTCCCCATCTGACTCAGGCCCTCGGGGGCGTTAAACTCCACGTTCCCCAGAAGATCGAAGAACAGGCCCGCGAGGCTCTTAACCTACTTCACCAACCTGTTATCTGCCCCTCATGCAAAAGTGAGAAGGTCGTCTTTCTCAACATCGCTCCATTCTGGTCTACGTTGCTATCAATCTATTTCGGTTTTCCCCTTCCCCTGCACCGACAGCCTCACTACAACTGCTCAGACTGCCAACACAACTGGGTTCCAGAAAAAGACCTCTAGAGGCTTCAGCCTCTTTTTCTCAATTCACGGGGAGAGAGGCCAAAGTGTCGTTTGATCGACCTCGAAAGAGAAAATGGTGAAGTATACCCCACCATCTTCGCAATTCCGTGAAGCTTTTCCTCACTGTGCGACAGCAGTAATCTCGCCTGCTCCATCCTCAAGGAGGTCACCATCGCCATCGGTGTCTGTCCATGGTGCTCATGGCAGAGGCCATGAAAGTGTGTCGGACTCACGTGTAGTCTCGAAGTCAACATCTCGACACTCCATGGTGTCGCTAGATTCTGAGAAACTTCCGCCCACAACCCTTCAAGGGAACGACGAATTCTCAGAACTCGCGGCGACTCGTCCTCTCCCAATTCCCTGTCCAGAGCTGATGCAATTAGAGAGGCCAAGGCTTTGATCACCGGAACATCAGATAGACCAATATGGCGAGACTCTTGATAAAACATTTCAAACATGGGCCGTAGCACAGCCTTGGAGCCTGGCCAGACTCTCGCACACTTCTTAAAGAGGTGGGAGTATCTAGGGTGGTGAGGGTCAAGGTGAACCCAGAGCATCGTGAAGTCGTGATCTGATCTGTAATACTGAGTGCCCGAGGGAATAAAGACTAAATCTCCAGCCCCAAAATGTTGAACAACATCTCCTTCCCACACGTCTCCTCCTCCATCAATACAAATGAGCAGGACATGAAAAGGGCAAGCCTGACGACCGATCACATAACCCTTTCTGAGCTCACTGATTCCCAAAACCAAGAGCCCAGAATTTTTGAGCAGAGACTTCCTTTCGTAAAGGGGAGCCATGTGCCGCTCCAAAGACCCTTTGGGGACATTTGTAGCTTGGGTTATGTTTTTTGTCTTATGAGCCATTCCAAATCAAATATAACATCACTAAAATTGTCTTCAATTGATTTTAGGTTATATTCAGTTCAATCGTCTAACCCATGCCTGCTTCCCTTTCCCTCCCTAAGTCTGTTGAGACTCTTCCCCAAAAGGCTTTTACTGACCCAGCCAGCATCATTGGGGAGTTCGCCTGCCGGGGCGTTGCCGTCCTTTCTCCAGAAAGCCTTGCCCTTCCCCTCGAGACCCACCGTCGGGTTTATGATCAAGAGATCAAAGCCAGAGACGATGGTCGAATTTCAACAGAAACAGTACCTGCGATTCTGGATATTCTTCGCGCTCCGGGCCTGATCGCCTCCATCAACCAATTGGTTGGAGAAAACTGGGCCATTGTCCCTTTCACTCACAACGCTGCGTTTCAAAGCGGTTCTCACGACCAAATGTGGCACAAAGACGACAATGGTCCCTACAACGCACGCAAGCAGAGGTATCACCAATCCATCCAGCTGGAAATGCTCTACTATCCACAGGACGTATCCCCCGAAATGGGACCAACAGCCATCATGCCTTACGCCCACTATTGGACCTTCAATCACGAGGAAAACCAAGATAACTTTGCAGGTGCTGATCACCTCGACTTTGACTACATGACCTGCGGAATGGAAAGAAAGCCCGTGAGCGGACCAAGGTCCGAATATGGTCCAGAAGACATTCTCAATGCGACGACGGCACACGACGTTCGCATGAGAGATGCCGTAAAAAATACCAAGTGGCCGCTTGTCAGCACCATGGAAGCAGCTCCCCTCAAAGCAGGTAGCGTTGTTCTTTATTCCCACAACACTTTTCATCGAGGAAACCATCGTCGAGACGATCACGAAACCTGGCATGATAACCCTAGGTTCATGTGGCGATTCTTCATCTACAGAACCACAGACTCTTTCCCCAGAGATACGCTGCCTTGGGATAATTCTGGACTCGACCCTCTCACGGGAACCGACCTCTCCCAAGCGGGCAAAACCGTCACCGAATGCTGGCGATACAACGAACACTGGATGACCCATGGCACCCCACCAACTCTCCGCTCACAAGTGTCCTCAGTGAGTGCAGAAGAAGAAGCTGAGCACCTCTATCAACAGATGCTAGAAAAAGATGACCCGGGCGAAGCCACCCGAATCGGCTCTGCCTACCTTCTCGCTTCACTATCTAATCGTGAACTCGCCCTGAAAACATTGGAAGAAGCACTCTACCTCGAGCGAGAGAATGTTAGACGAGCCGCGAGTTACGGTTTGGTGGCTCTTGGTGAAGATGCCACAGGGGTTTTCCTTAAAGCCTGCTCTTCACCCTTCAAATGGATCCGCAAAGCAGGTGCCTTTGGACTCGGAAGCGTTGGAAAATTCGAAGAGAAGGTCGTCAACGGTCTCTGCCTGCTCCTTCATCACGACACCTCTCTCTACGTTCGATCTGTGAGTGCCGATGCTCTTGGGAATCTGCTGCGCAGAGCCTGCACTCAGTCCCCAAATCCTACTCTCTATTCAAAGGCTATGAGAGCAATGCTTGAGTGTCTGAATAAAGAGGAAAACCGCCTCTCCATGGATCGTGACCAGAACAGAAGCATCAAGTATGTCAGACCCAAGGACGATCAAGATGTCTGTGAAGGAGGAGCGATGTACCTCGGTGTAGAACCCTATGAACCCGTCCGTTCCATAGTGAAAGAAAATCTACTCTGGTCTCTAGTGATGCTTTGCAGTCAGGGCTCTCAAAGCTTTGGAAAGGATCTTGGCTTCACACTCGACACGCTCCTAATGATCGCAAAAAAAGATTCCAACCTTATCGCCGTTGGCTTTGCCATGGACGCCTTGGCCCGCCTTGCCTACCTACGGCCCTCAGAAACCGAATCCAATCGACAACTCAAAGGCATGAAAGAGGACCTCGTTGAGATTTTCAGAAACGCTCCCGCCCTTCCTGTTGAATCCCTAATCTGCGCAGGTGTCACCCCTAAAGATTTGGAGAAGTGATCCCTTGCAGCAAAGGTCAAAAGCCTCTTCCTGCCGGCCTTCTGGAGGCTCAGGTCAAGTTGTTTCGATAATAGGATAAGGCCGCTTTCACAGTTCTTTTATCTTTACCTTTTTTGATCAAAGCCTTAGCGATTTCGACATCTTTCTTGTTTGCCTTGGTAACGTTCTTCTTGATGACCTTAGCCAAAGAAAGGACTTCAGGGGCAACCTCTTCTTCATCGTCATCTTCACCCATCTCTTCTTCATTTTCCGAGTCGCTTCCAACTCCTGAAAAGAAATCGAAATGTTCAGTATGACCTTCCGTATCAAGGTAGTGATTGACATGCTCTTTTAATTCCGGATGAACCTCTTCGGGACGAGTCAGTGAAACGTAAAAAACTGTAAAGTAAGACGACTTCACCAAATGGACCAGAGAGTTGATGAAGCTAGTGATCACCATACTCAAGAAAACTGTGATGAAGATCGGCAACAGATTAAAACTCAAGTTTGTTTCGGCGTCAGATATTCCCCAACCACCTGGAAGGTAAGACTGCCCATAATAACCCATCGCTAGACCTAATGCGATAAATGGAAAGAGGATCACTCCGATGGCATAACCCAATACTCCTCCAACAATATCAAAGCCCAGTATACCCATTAGAGCTTCAGGAGCTTTACTCTTGAGTAACTTGAGCTTTGAAGGCACCTCCTTCAGTCCTGCCTTATCGATCACAATCGCTGGTAGTGTGAAGTTCTTCACTAGGTCCCAAACTTCGGCAAAAATCGCAATCAGAACCGAAGAAATCATACTCATAACTCCGCCCTTTTTATCGTTGTTGCTACTATTTTCCTTTGCGTGGTTCACGACGTAATCGATCAAGGCATAAAGAAAAATGGCGAAGCCTTGGCCCTTGAGCTCTTTCTTCGCCATGGGAACATCCGTATCGATGCCTCTGAGGATATCGTAGACCATCCAACTAGATATGGCTTTACACCTCATGTGAACATAACTTTCTATGAACATATAGAATAGTAGCACTAAAACCGACACGATCCCTAGGGAGGGTGACTTCTCAATCAGGAAAAAATAGAAGACCAAGAGAAAGAGAAAATTTCTAATCAACTTGACGTTGAACATCGTCAGCAGAGGCTTGTAGATGTCCTTGTCACGACCGAGAATTTTCACGCTCCCCGTCACCAGTTTCGTAAGAGTTTGTCCCTTTTTGCCGAATGCCCCAAATACTTTTTCAATCATACTTTGCCTCTGCTCAGAACCCAATTATCACATCTAACCATAAGTCACAATAACCAATGCCTCTCGGCATAAGTCTACAGGGCCGATGTCTTATCTTGAGGAAAACTCAAACCAATTTCTCGTCTCCAGCAATCGAGAGCTTTCATATTTCCCAAACTATCTTCTAAACTCATGGCTGGCCATGGTGCCCTTCCACCTGAAATCCCCTTTGCCATGGCATCTATTTCTGCACTGTAGAGAGGTGTGTTTTCAACTTGGATGTTTTCAGTTTCATTTCTCTTTTTCAGAAGTATCTCCGACGTTCCGCCCTCTCTCCCACCACAAAACCAGGGACTCAAGATATCAATCGACCCTTCACTGCCAAAGACCTGCACAATGTTATCCAAATCTAGCTGCACTCCCGTCGAACACTGAGCCATCACTCCATCTCCAAAATCTAGTGATGCGACAGCCCATTCATCACACTGAGAATCTTTGCCGATATAGGCCATGCCTTGCAGTTCTACTGGATCAGAAAACGGTCGCCCCTGAGCCACTCCTGCCAATAGCCTCGCCATGGACACGGGGTAGCAGCCGACATCTAGAATACCTCCTCCTGCCAAGTCCCTGTTCAGCAGTCGACCCTCGAGGTCATAAGCCCCTTTGAAACCAAAGCTTCCCTTGATCAGTCGCACTTCACCAATGGCTTTCTCTTTGATCAGTTCACAGACTTTGGCAACCTGTTCACTGCTTCGATACATAAAAGCCTCCATGAGA
>Ga0233432_10003608_pt1 | contig 13948 bp, 9 predicted proteins | sample SI_122_August201_6_FD_179870 | JGI IMG/M metagenome (GOLD analysis project Ga0233432, IMG submission 179870) | Seawater microbial communities from Saanich Inlet, British Columbia, Canada - SI_122_August2016_10_MG | ecosystem: Environmental > Aquatic > Marine > Inlet | place: Canada: British...
TCCCTCGCCGCCTCCCTCACCTCCGCCGCCGCATCCGCCGCCTCCCTCGCCGCCCGTTTCCAACTGGAAAGTGCCTCCGCCTCCGCCAGCTCCGCCTCCTCCCTCGCCGCCACCTTCCTCTTTACCTTTTTCGCCGCCCCCTTCCTCGCCTTACTCGCCGCCTTACTCGCCGCCTTACTCGCCTCCGCCGCCTTACTCGCCGCCTCCCTCGCGTTATCTGACTCAGCCCCCACCATCGCCCCACCCTTCATCTTAAATTTTCTTTTACTTCTTTTATTTTTTTTCTGTTTATTAATCAATGGTGTCCTTTTATTCTTTTTCTGTTTATTAATCAATGGTGTCCTTTTATTCAGACGTTTAACTGATCTCCTGGAAACTTTAATTATACTCTTAATCCGAGATTTAATAGAAGTTTTCTTTTTCCCCCTCGATTTTTTAATTGAACGCATTGATACTTATACTCATAAAAAAAATAAAAAATTAATTAAACAACACTTCAACCAATTTTTTATCTTCTTCAGATTCAAGATTGTGTTTGTCTATGTTCACCTTAAAAAGGACATAAAGATCTCCTCTACAATTCTTTATAGGATCTTTTAAACCCAAATACTTTATAGTATGAGTGTTATTTTTACTATTTTTAATCATAATATCTGTTTCTCCTAAATGAAATGGAAAATAATCTCCATAGTAATATTGGTATAAATTTATTTCTTGTTCATAAATTAAATCATAATTTTTAACTCTGAAACCTTGAAGATCTCCGAGAATATTTATTATAAGAAAACTATTATCAATTTTAATCTTAATTCTGTAATTGTAATCTGTGATAAATAAATGATAAGATCTTTTTTCAGTTATTATTTTAATCTGTTTAAAATTATTTTCATAAATATCGTGAAATTTAAAGCATAAATTAATCGTGTAATCTTCTATTAATTGAGAAGCATCTATTGTTTTTACGTTTTCATAAATTAATTCTGTTGATTTTTCTTTTTTAGGATGAAATATATTATTATATTTAGATTTCATCTTTTTTTTAATATTTTCTCTAATATGTTCTGGTAAAGATTTATAGAGGATCTTTATAAATTTAACTTCAGTTGAGTTCATTATTTTTTCATAATAAGAATGTAATAATTCATAGTCCTGTTCCGTGAAATGTAAATCAAACTCTTCATTCACATTATAATCTATTTTCATATCATAAAGATATCTTTTTTTAGGATTCGATAAAGTCGTATAAGCTTCAGATAATAATTTAAATTCTTCACATTTTTTTAGATCACCATTATGTTTATCTGGATGATATTTCCTTGCCAGTTTATAATAGTGTTTCTTAATCTGTTTCGTTGTTGCATTTCTATCAACTTGTAATATCTGATAGTAATTCATTACAAAAAAATAAAGGATAAGTTTTATATATATATATATATATATAGTAAATGAATACAGGTTGTTTAACATTGGTAACATTGCTAATTATTGCATTATTAATGACAGATTTAACTTCTTTACCCGTTTTAAAAGAAAATAAAAAATTAATTATAGGATCACTAATCATATTTTATATTTATCATGGATACACGACTAATTTTAAATTAGAAGATAAAGCTTGTGGATCATGGTGTCAGAAATTAAAGGTCTAACGATTGAATATTAACGATTCCAGGGTTCAACGTAATCATATCCGAAATAATCGAAGATGTCTTTTTCCTTCTTAAACTTTTCGGTAAATTTCTTATCTTTGTCTACGAACTTTACACCATACTCATTCAAGGTATATCCTCTCTCTAAAAGCTCGTTCCTCATTTTCACATTAAAATCCGCTGATCCGGTGAAATAAAGAACTGCGAATGGATACTCTTGTGGTTTCGTGTACATAATATCAATTCTTCTAGCATATTCACTCATATCACTTTTCCCCATACCCATGTATTTCTTAGATCCCCTAGCGAGATCATCAACAAGATACCCCTTTTCTTTTAGCGAATCAATAAACTTTTCATAAGTGTCCTTCTTAGTAGCCTTAAGAAGAATATCTATGTCTCCGCTATCGTCCTTCCTACGCCGGTACGAACCTGCGATCGTTAGTTCCGCCCTGTTGTCTACTTCTTCAAGCGTATCTCTGAACATTTCTTCTAACTGCTGAATTTCTTCATAAGGGATCCTCTTCCGAACATCTTCATAATATTTTAGGCCCTTCATCTGAACATCATTTAGATGTGCACTGATGTCTTCACACTTCTTCAAGTCTTCAATACTCTTGAATCCAGCCTTAATAAGTTTATCCGCTGCCCCTGGTCCCACACCATGAATAATCTGAAAGACCTCCTTTAGAGATATTTCACCCTTTTTTCCCAAGACTTTTTCATATTCAGGGCAAGTCCCCGTTTCCACAATGAGACGAATCTTATCCTTGAGACCTTTACCTAATCCAGATATTTTAGAAAGATTTTCTTCTGTCAGATCTGAATCCTTGGTAAAACTCTTAAGACCTTGGAGTGTTTTCGTGTATGCTCTTGCCCGGAAGAAGTCTTTCTCTGTCTTGTGCTTCTTTTCAATTGCCTTAAAGATCTTTACAATCTTTTCAAGATTTTCCGAACTATCCTGATTTTCATCCTTAAGGACTACATCTGTCCTGGTCCTAAGATAACGACCGAATCGGGGAATACCCTTATCGGTGAAACCGGAACACTCATACGTAATGATTGTCCCTACCGGATGAGTTTCCTTGTAGTTCAGACGAACATCGTCGTCCATGCCAGATAGAGTGAATTCGTGGTCTGGATCTTGGTCAATTGTCATATAGGTATCGTGATTGACCAGAGGCTTACATACGAATCCACCCAACATGGTTTTATACTTACCTTTCCCCGGTTTGTAATCGACAATGATGGCTTCTCTGTCGAATGAAGGTTTGTATTTCAGCATATCAGATGATCTCCCCCCTTTATATAGACTCAGAGGATGCTTTAACATGATACCCTCACCGCCAGCGTCAATTATAGTCTTGTAGTAATCTTCCATTCTCTTGATGCTTGTGACCTTCTTCTGTTCCGTATAGACGAGAGGACAATCCAACTTATCATATGGATAAGGTAACTCGTTGCGTTTCTTGTTCCACGATGCCTTCGCAATCTTTACAATATTGATGAGATCTTTCTGTCTGTATAAGAAAGTCTTTCCATCGTTCGTAATATCGTAAACATTGAAGGAAATATCTAGCCATTCTTCGTCAACGGGTATCTTCTTCCTGACGGTGCCCATCATCTGGAAGTTTTCTCTTCCAGCCCACAACTCCCCATCCAGAACACGACCTTTAAGGAGTTTTTTGGATGGCATTGCTTCCTTGAACCAATCAGGGACATTAAACTCTTTTTGTGCCCTAGATATGAAAACAAGGCGACCGGTATAATCATAGAAAATCAGGCATCGGTATCCGTCGAACTTTTCAGAGGCATACCATCCCAACGGGGGTACACGGAACTCTGTCTGATCTTTAGAAGATCCCTTCATCCCTTTCTCAAATTCTTTCGCGAGCATCGCATTCATTGCTGAGTTAAGATCCGACATTCTTTCTCTATTAATTACTATTCTTCTAAAGTTTAAATCAAATTTACTTGTGATAAGTTTAAAAGAATTCCTTTATAATATGATTCATATTAATGAATATTAATCTTTCTAAACTTGAAGATAAAGAATTAGCGCAACTCTGTGTAAAACATGATATCATTGAAGTCTCTAAATTAGGGAACTATACAAGGAAACAAGTTATTGTCTGTATAGAGGGATGGTGTAAAGCGAAACAAGAAAAATACAAGAGTAGAAGACCTAGATCAATGTCTCAACCTAATATTAATGCCAATCCAGATCCCAATATTAAATCTGTAAGCGTTGACAATACAGTGACAGAAAAAAGACCTAGGAGAGGGTCGGCGCCTAATGCTCAGAACATTAAAATGCATAAGAGTCCCCCTAAACCAAGTATTAATCCAAGAGAAAGAAGAATGTCCGAACCCCTAACTCCCGTTGAGAAACAATATGCTCAGAATGACCATCATATGAAACAACAATATCAGAAATCTCAACAGGAGCTACAGAAAGAACTCTTACAGAAAAATATGGTTAAATATGATGCATTGGGTATCTATCCCTCGGTTAATAGATTAATTGCTATAGGAGACCTTCACGGAGATCTGTCTGTAACTCTTATAGCATTAAAACTGGCGGGTGTAATTTCAAAAGACATCTTTCCATACAACGTTCAGAATATACAATGGACGGGGGGATCAACTTGGGTCGTCCAACTGGGAGATCAGATTGATAGATGCAGACCGGACGATTGGGTTAAAAATTGTGTCGCAGATTTAGATGACGTTGTTGAAGATGAAGGTAATAATATGATGATCATACAGATATTTCAGAAATTGGATGCTCAAGCGAAAAAGGTTGGGGGTAGAGTTTTAGGAATGATTGGAAATCACGAATTAATGAATATTGACAGAGATTTCCGATATGTTTCTCCTAAAGAGTTTTTAGAATTCGTTCCACCTAATGAAAGAAACAGAAAAAAAACAGATGATGGTTATCCTTATGGATATTATCATAGATTAAAGGTATTTGAACGTGGGGGTAATATTGCGAAGCATTATGCCCTACAGAAAAAAAGTATAACTATTATAGGTAAGAATTTATTCGTTCATGGGGGATTGAGTCATGAATTAGTTTCTAAATATTCAATACATGAAATAAATGAAGTCGTTAAGAAATGGCTCTTAAAACAAGAAACTAAACAGGAAGAACAGGTATTCGATGAAATATTTAGGGACGACGATGACCTTTCGCCCTTCTGGTGTAGATTATATTCTGAAGATGATGGTGAGGGTGAAAACACTTTAGAAGGATTTGAAAAATTATTGAATATCATTAATAAAAGAAATAAAAAGCTACAACCAATAGAAAGAGTTATAGTTGCTCATACTCCTCAATTCATGAATGATTTATACATGAATTCATTATATGGAGAAAGATTATGGAGAATTGATGTTGGAATGTCAAGAGCATTCGGAAAACATGATAATTGTGGGGATAATAAATATAGACAGATACAAGTTTTAGAAATTTTAAATGATCAGAAATGTAATAGATTAATGGCTCCATTTCATGGAAGACAACCATCAATAGGAATGGGTGAAAATGCTAACTTAGAAGGGGCTCCATTTTTATAATTTATATGATAGATCATATGATAAACTAGATGATAGACCATATGATAGATCGGAATTTTTCACTGGCGGATGGATTTATAATGTGTATTTAAGAAATTTAGATATAATCACTTTCAATCTACATCTCCTTTAAATTCAAAATTTAACTTTCATCGTCGTCTTGCTTAGTCGTCCGAAGGTGGAGGAATCCCTGCTGGTGGTCCCGGTTTCCCTGGTCGAAATGAGCTACCAAGATTCACTATTCGAGGTCCCGGTTTCCCTGCTGGTGGTCCAGGTTCCCCTGCCGACGCACTGCCGGCGGCAGATGCCTCGATATCTAATTGAAAATTATAGGAGTCACCTTTACTTGGAATACCTTCTTGACAATTCATTGTTTCTGTTATTAAATTGTACCAAAAATTTAACTTTTTTTCATAATAAAATTGGAACCATCCTTCCCCCGCGTCCGAAATCGCTTCAGTGCGGATATCCTTATCCCCATTCTTCACTTTCATCAGATATGTTTTTAATTCTTCCAAGTCCTCGCCTATTGACGTTAAATATTGGCTTAAACTCTCTGACGAATTAATCGCAGCCTGGCCTTTTTTAGGGATATCAAGATCAAAATGAAAATCTACACTACCCGTTTTCATTTTATTATTATTAAAATTGTATTTGAATTTGAAATGATCTGGAAATCCAAGGGTCCCAATAGAATATGAATACCATCCATCATCATCAGGACCTGCATGGTATAATAAATGGGGTATTCTCACCGTTGGATTACCCTTGGTTCTTCTTAATAATCCTTTTAGTTTTACAACCTTGTTATGCCCTGCGGCATCGGGATAGACCTTTTTAAATGCCTCCAGTAACTCAGTAGCAGATTTCACATTTCCCATTAGCTCATCTAATCCTTCGATACTAAAAGGAAAATCTTTCTTACCCATATTCATTTTCTCTTCATCAAAATTGTATTTGAATATGAAATGATCTCTTGCTCCTTCCCTCCCAATAGAATATGAATACCATCCATCATTAGGACCTGCATGGTATAATAAATGGGGTATTCTCACCGTTGGATTACCCTTGGTTCTTCTTAATAATCCTTTTAGTTTTTCAAACATTTCATCCGGGTCCTCAAAGACCTTTTCAAATGCCCCCAGTAACTCAGTAGCAGATATCACATTTCCCATTAGCACATCTAATCTCTCAGCATTTTTCAAAAGACGGCCGGCGGACCCCCCCTTCATCTTCTTTTTCTTGTGCTTTTTCTTATGACTCTTTTTACCCTTCTTACCTTTAGTGCCTTTACCTTGTAACTTTGCGGACCATGCTTTGGGGGATACACCAAGATCACTTTCTAATTCTGGTAAACTTAAAGTTTCCTTCTTTTTCTTGTGCTTTTTCTTATGACTCTTTTTACCCTTCTTACCTTTAGTGCCTTTACCGTGTAACTTTGCGGACCATGCTTTGGGGGATACACCAAGATCACTTTCTAATTCTGGTAAACTTAAAGTTTCCCTTAATTCTTCAACAAGACTTCTTTTGCTACGCTTACTCTTGCTACGCTTACTCTTGCTACGCTTACTCTTGCTACGCTTAGATCGGGGCATCCTTGAGAGTGCACGACTGATACTCTTTCTCGCTGTGCGCTTTACTCTTCGGACTCTGCTACTTCTCATTTTATAATTTTCTATAGAAAATTATTTTCTAATAATTATTTCAGGATTAATAGATTCACATATTTTTTGTGAAATATCGGATGGTAAATTTATAGAATCACATAATTTAGAGAATTCTAAACGCTGTTTCGCTAAATGAGTTTCTTTAGATAGGATTTCCTTTATTTCATCAATAATAAATTTTCTAACGAAGATCATCCAACCAGATACCGAATTTTCAAGAGGTAAAGTCCCTACTCTACGTAATTCATTTACTATTCGGAGTATATGATCTTGATTGTATTCCTTAAAATATTGTATCATTTCTATATCAATCTGATTGTTATCTTTAACGATTGAACCGTAGTAGTCTAGCATATTTGAATATTATATAATAATAGTAAGTATTACTTAAATACTTTGTAAATTTATATCAAACTCTTATATCTTTCATATGCTTCTTTAATAGGTATTCTATTAATAGCATCATATTCAGTCATATCCTTGAACAAAGCTAAATGATTCTGTAATTCGGTGTAATCCATGCATTTAGATAAGATCTTTTTACTTATTTTATATTTTTCTGATATTTCTAAAATGAGATGAGGAATAAGGTAACCAATAGAATAAGTATCAAGATTTTCTATTATTTTTTTCTTTTTAGATTTAGTTGTTAAATTATTAAAAATATCTTCTTCTATATTCTTTCTGTGAAAAATATTTTTATGAATATAAGAATATTCATCGTAATTCGTTCTGTATATTCCACCTTGATAAGCATCTATTTCCTCTTCTTTATCATTATTGCTAGCATAAGCATAAATAAAATCCAATGGATAAGGATCATATATCCTTGAACCATTTAGTTGTCCTAGAGATCTCTTTTTAATATCTTTTACATTGCTATATCTACAAGATAACCCGAAATCAATCATATAACATTTATTATCCTTTACCATAATATTTTCTCTCGATAAATCCATATGAGAGATCTTTCTTTTACTTAATTCAATGGAACCTTTAAATAATGGTTCAATAAGTTTAAAAATTTTAAAGAATGCTTTTAAAAAAGATTTTTTACCCTTGAAGGAACTCTTCTTAAATATTTTCAAGCAGTATTTAGATAGAGGAATACCGCCATATTCTCCTATTAACATATGTGAAGATCTATTGTAATCATCTTTATCTTTATCTATTTTATTTAAGCAAGTGTCAATTTCGGCTAATTTTTTTATATTTTCATAAGACGGAGGATCACACATTTCTTTCCATGTATAAGACCATTCTTTATAATTAGGGATACTCCTAATAATTTTATTCATATTAAATTCTTTTATAGTGTATTTCTTTTCCGCCTTTTTAATAAGTATTTTAGAGACTTTTGTCTTATTTTTCCTTTTTTTATGGAGATCTTTTTTACACGGAACACTCGGTTTAAAAACACAGCCGAAAGATCCCTTACCGATAAATTGAGACTTATCTTTTTTTATAGTTTTAATTTTCTTTTTTATCATATCTCTAATAATAATATTTATATTATATTATGGATAAATCTGAATTAATAAATCTTATAAAAACTAAAATAAATGAATTAAAATATGACGAAGATATAAAGATTTTACATCACACTCTACTAGAAGGAAAGAAATTATCCAAGAGTGATTCTAAAATTCATGTGGGATTAGTAAATATCCCCTGTGGTGGATTCGGTGATGTAGTCAATTGTAAAACCTTTTCGGATTATCTAAGGGAATGGTATCCCAATATGAAAGTAACAATCTGTACTTCGTCAATAGATAAATTCAAATCACTTGGTATAAAAACTAAAGATCTTATAAAATTAAAATTGATAGAAAAAAATGTTGATGGTTCCGAATGCCAACCCTTTGAAAATCTAAAATTCGTAAAAAGATCCCCTAAGTTCGATATTATGATTGTTGTCCCGATGATTAATGAAGAATTTAAATATAAATCTTTTAAAAAATTGTGGCCCAGAGCAACTAATATTAATTGTTTCTCTGTAAGCGAATATAATGGTGAATATGGACCCTATGCGTTTCCAACTGGCGTAGGCGAAGATCATTTGGGTTTAATGTTAACGAATATGAAAATAAAAAAACACAATTTCCTTAAAAGACCCTATGCTTTAGCATATACGGCCGGCCACGACAGAGGTCAAGGTGTTTTAACTCATACGAATACCTGTATTATGTCATTTATAGAGATGATCTGTAAAAAATACAACAGACATAAAAGATTTCAGTTAATTATCCCTCCATGGTTCTGTTCACAAGAAGAAGATATGGAGATAAGTCTTTTAACTTCCCCAGGATTAAAAACAAGATATAATAATATTGTAAGGAAATATTTTAATTCTTCATATCTTGTTTTAAAAGATGATAAAATAATAAAATTATTCGAAGATGGTATTAATAATAATAAGACTTTCATTTTGAGAGGTGATATTTTACCTAAACAGAGACCCGACTTTATATCATTAATAAAATATAGCGTGGAAGATGTCCTTTTAACGGGCGATCAGAGTGTTACCGATGGAATAGCATATTCTTCGGTGAATAAACGTATATGGTATCAGATTAGTCCATGGAAAAAGGATTTCATTCATGAGGTATCTAAAGAAATACCTAATAAATATTTAGATAATTTCAGAACATCTTGTGGAACATTGAAGGCAATAAGAGTTACATTAGACAATAGAAAATTAATACAAAATCATAATTTTAGAAAAAAAGGAAAAAAGAGAATGGATGCTATTTTAAAATTTCATTCTCTAAAAGACGATAAAATTATAAAAGATCTTATGGAATGCATAGAGCATTCAAGATATAAAGATACAGCATTGACTAAATTCAATAAAATGATAAAAGAATAGAAATAGAAATAAAATATTAATATGAATTATAGTAATGCCAGCATGTTCCTCCCCTATGCAGAATAATCAATATAATAAATATAATTCAATTGACGGTAGTTATAGTTGCGAAACATGTCCCTCTATTGATAACATTCGCCGAGATATAAGTAATTTTCCTTCCCCCCCTATCTTTGAAAATATTGATACCGATTCTGAAAAAGAAAATTTATTCAGACAATCTTTACAGATAGGCGCCGATTCAACGGATCCTATTATAAGAAATAAATATGGAGATTTATTACTTAATCTTAATCAATGTAAAAATTATTCAGGACAGGGGATAAATCCTGATAGGGCAGATATAGAAAGAGAATCGGCGCAGAGCGAAAGAATGGTTGATAGTGGTAAGTGGGAAATACTTGAAAAAGTTAATAATGATAACATTACAGGGAGATTAAATAAGTGTATTCAAGGTTCCTCCTCAAATAATTCAGATAAAAGTTTAGATGATATTAGGATATGTGAAATAGTTAATTTTTACGTTAATACAGATGGTTATCTGACTGGTGCAACATTAGATAGTGCTATAATGAGTCAATTCGGATCCCCTAGTACAATGAATAACAATGGAGTTGGAAGAGTTCTACCACCCCTACCCGAAGAATTATATCCACCGGGGGGAAATACAGTTGAAGATTATAAGAATTTTATTCACCAGAATAGAGGGGCATATATAACAGATGGTATTATTTTTAGATGGATCATGAATAGAAGGATACAAGAGGGTAGAGGTGGCATCCCCCCTCCATCTGTCGATAATATACTCATGGAGGAAATTTATGAAGCTTGGATAGAATTAACGAACTTTAAAAGGAATACTCCGGGTGCTTCTGATGTTTTAGATGGATTAAGTATCCAGAGTTTTTTTGAAGGACAACCTTCATCAATTGAATTTGAGATGTGTATGAATAATATTTTTGATAATGAATTACATAATAAATATAAAGATCATGATCACAATATACAAGGAAGAATATCCGAACATACAGATATAACTCAATTACATCCAAGAGAAATAGATTATATAGAAGATAAATTAAAAATAATTGCGACATTAAATCCTGAAGATGCGATGGAATGTATGAATATACTAAATATAGGAGAAATGATATGCGATAAAGGTGTTTCCGATAGAATGTTAAAGATGGGATATCTCGTGATGCATATCATAGGTTTAGATAAAATGCATTTAGATGGAATTCAACCTGGGTCACATAAATATCAGAAACTTAAACACATATTAGATCGTTTAACTCCTTACATTAGAAGAGCAGTAAAGAAAATTATAGAAATATCTAAATATTATGAAAAGCAGACCTGTGGTTTTGAATCTGCTTCCACGCATATTTTAGAGACCATTTACGATGATGTATTCGAAAAAACTAAAGAAGTTGATATTAATATTCAAGGATTAGATCTCATACCAACATATCTCATTAAAGATACGAATATGATGGAATTCGCGCGAACAATCATATTACTAATAGTTATGATCGCGGGTATATATGTATTAATGATGATATTAAATAGACCTGTCGCAGTAGCATCCGCTTAATCTATTAATATGCTTAATATACTTAATATACTTAATATACTTAAAAATGTACCACTATATAATTTTGATATACTAATGGAAACCGCTTTCTGGCAAGAACTAGATACCAATAATTTTAATGTATTTATTCGTGATTTATCATCATCAGTAAATACTAATCTTAAACATATGATTGAAGATCTTGATAAAGAAGATTCTAATGAGAACAAGAAAAATACTAAACTTAAAAAGATGAAAAAGAAAGATCTTATTATTTTAGAACAGAATAAAAAGAGATATAATAAATCCGTAGAAGATGATAAAAGAACAATTGAATTTCTCCTTAAAAATATAAATGACGATAATCCTTATCTTAACTTTGAAAAGATTAAGACAGATGAGGGTAAAAAGGAATATAAATTTAATTTATTAGAAAGATACTGGAAAAAGAAATACGTGAAACACATTTTTATTCTTTATTTTCATCTTAAAGAGGAGAAAGATATTTCGCCCGAAAGAAAAGAATTATTTAAAAAAATTAAAAAAGTTTTAAAGAAATATGATTCTAAATTATTTATGTTTTCCGATTTAGGAGATCTTTTACCTCCACTTAATTTCTGGGATAAAGGACCTCTAAAATTAGATCAATGGCAACAAGATATCATTAAAATGATAAAAAATAAAGAATCAGTTATTGTTCGGGCTCCAACATCATCAGGTAAAACATTCATAGCAATGGCGACAGGTATATTACATAATAATATTTTATATGTGTGTCCTGCTAAACCAGTTGCATATCAAGTTGGTGCTAATTTTATAAAGATGGGTTATAAAGTTCATTTTTTAATAGAAGGTCATGCTCATAAAACATACAATGAAAAAACTAATATTTTTATTGGAATCCCCGAAACAATTGAAAGATATATTTATAAGACAGGGACTCATTTTAATTATGCAGTTTATGATGAAATTCATAATTTAAATGATTCATATGAGAATATTATAAAATTATTAAATTGTAATTTTTTAGCACTTTCAGCGACTATTAATAATACTGAATATTTAAGAGATAAATTAAATGAATATTATGTCGGTTGTAAGATAAATTATGTTGAATATAATACTAGATTTATCAATCAACAGAGATGGATTTATCAAGATAAATTAGATAAACTTCATCCTATCTGTTGCTTAGATATTAATAATTTTAACTTATTTAATAATATTTCATTTACACCGAATGATTGTTCTATTCTTTATGAAAAATTATCCGAAACATTTGAAGATACAGATTTAGAAGATTATATTGATGAATTATCGCCTGATAATTATTTTAAAGAAGATAAATTATTAACGCTTGATGATACAAGGGTTTATGAAAAAATATTAAAAGAAAATATAGAAGCTATACATAAGAAATATCCTGATAAATTAAATAATATTCTTTCAAGTTTTAATAAGGAAATACAACACGATGATAATTATAATTTTCTTCCATTATTTCGGGATTGTAAAATGAAAGATCTTTTACCTATGATTTTATTTCATACCGACGAATCTATTAGCAAAGATATTTTTAATATAATAGATAAGGAATTAAGGGAAACCGAAGAAGATGAATATCCATTTCATTATGATATTTTAGAGAAAAAGAAAGAATATTATGAAAAATATATAGAGGCAAGGGGGGATTATTCGTCTAAAATAAAGATTAAAACTAAGGATGCTACAACAGAAAAAAGAGAAAAGATGTTGGAATACGATAAAAGAGAAAGGAATAGATATATTGAAAATATTTCCCATTATTACAGTCAATGTATTGGAAAATGTAAAAAAGAAAAACAAATTAACAATCTCACGAAAGAACTAAATGAATTCTTACAATATCCGGATTTCCGGATGATAGATCAATTCGTAAAACATAAACAATTCTGCTTTACACCCCAAGAACCTATGTCTGGTTCTGAAATTAAATCAATAAAAAGAGAAATAAAAAAAACAACAGGGAAAACTATCGAATATGAAGATCCATTATTTCAGTTATTAAAGAGAGGAATTGGTATCTACGTAGAATCTAATCCGGAGGAATATAATTGGATTGTTCAGAGACTAATAACTGAAAAAAAATTAGGAATAGTTATCTCTGACAAAACATTATGTATGGGGATTGACTTACCAATTCGTTCTGTATGTTTTACAGGTTATAAAAATCCAGGTTTTACTAAGGAAGATTATCTTCAGATGAGTGGTCGGGCGGGTCGTAGAGGGAAAGATACACAGGGTAATATAATTTTCCATAATATAAAAAATTATAAAGAACTAATGATGGGTGAATTACCTGAATTAAAGTTTCAAGAAAAAGAAATAAATCCGAGTTATAACTCACTGGAAAGGTTAAATAAGAAAATAGATTTGAAGGGATTAAATATAAGAGATACGATAGATACAGAAAATCCAAGAATTTATAAATTATTATGGTATCTTAAAAATTATAAAAAAAGTTTAGAGTTCGGTCTGAATATCAAGAAATATGAAAAAAAATTATTCTTAACGAATGAAAAAGACAGAGAATATACATTATTCAATCACATTAAAGAAAATTTAA
>Ga0233432_10003609_pt1 | contig 13941 bp, 17 predicted proteins | sample SI_122_August201_6_FD_179870 | JGI IMG/M metagenome (GOLD analysis project Ga0233432, IMG submission 179870) | Seawater microbial communities from Saanich Inlet, British Columbia, Canada - SI_122_August2016_10_MG | ecosystem: Environmental > Aquatic > Marine > Inlet | place: Canada: British...
TTGTCATTGAATTGAAGCGCTATGCCAGCGGCCCAGCGGGTGGCCAAATAGCCTGGTGGACGCAAGCGGTTAATGCCGCCACGGCCGCTGATAAATTACCCGTCTTGATCTATAAATACGACCGGGCAGATCCGATTGCGGTGATCCAGAAAAAGACGATCGCCAGGAGCCTGGGCGCCGAGAGCAAATCGATTGTGCGATATTGGTGCGAGGTGCCAGAATTTTTAACGATAGCCAGAGAGGTGATGGCACATGACGCCGCTTGAGAAGATGAAGGCAATGGCCGCCATTGAGAATAAAATCTTGATCGATAAAACGGGCAAATTGAATTACGGCGTTTACAAAAACAAGGCTGGCGGCTGTACGCCAAAAGCTGAAAGAAAAGATACTTGAGCCGCGCTGTAATTGACGAGGCGCTGGACCTGATCGACGGTGACCGCGCGCGCCAGTATGGCAGTGCCAGCAAGAATATGGCGCACATTGCGGAACGGTGGAACCAGTTGCTGGGCCTTGATCAGCAATTGACGATCCGGCCGATACAGCCCTGGCAAGTATGCGCCATGCTCATGGACCTGAAAATGGCCAGATTGTGCCAATCCTACAAACACGATACGGCCGTCGATTTGATTGGGTACGCCTGTCTGATGGCCGACATGATAGGGGATGAGGATGATGGCACTGAGAGGCCGTGACAGCCGCTCCAGGAGCGCATTGCTCCAGGATCTGTACCGCAAGCGCCTGGGCCGCGTGGCGCCCCTGGAGAACGCTCGTATGCGGGAACGAATGTCACCCTATTTTAACGATAACAATGCCAGGCGTGAGAGCGATAAGGGCTTGCGCCGGGCGCTGATCATAGAAGCAATCCGAGATTTGAGTTACCTGGGCGATTTGGTCACTGTCGAGCAGATCAGCATCCGCACCGGGTTAAATAATCGATCGATCCAAAGCACGATGCCATTCCTGGTGCGGTCAAAACAGATTGAGCGGGTTGGGTCGGATCCATATGAAATTCGCAGATACAGGTTGCCGAAAAAATGAACAAAAGAATTTCGCAGAAAATCACTGAAACAATTGCCATGCTTGAGGCTGACGGCCGCACGGTTCACCGGGTCGTGATCGATGGCAAAAAGGTAGAGTTTATTTTGACGGCGCAGGATGATGCGCCGCCCAAAATTGTCTGGGATTAGTGGAACTGGTCCAGCGCTTCAACAGCGCGTGTGGCTTGGGCGATTTGTAGCGTCTCGTTTGCGTAGCGGCGCAGCATGGCGCTGTTGGTGTGGCCAGTGATTGACTGCATCAATTCGCAATCGCCGCGCGTTGCTTCTGCCAAACGGTGCGCAGCGGTGTGGCGCAGATCGTGGATGGTTTTCTTGATGCCCAACTTATCGCGCAACTTTCTGACGGCTTGTTCGATGCCAGTATAGGCCAACTTTTCGCCCGTTACTTTATTGCACAGAATGTATTCACCAGCCCGGTCGGCGGTTTCCAAAATCCGGCACAGCCGCTCGGTGAACGGGATAAACAATGGCAATTTAGTTTTTTCCTGTACAATAAAAATACCCAATTTGCCGCCAGCCTGGTTGCTGCGCTTCAATTGATCCCATCGGATGTTCAGCACGTCAGCGATACGCTGGCCAGTGTTGATGCAGAGTTCAATTGCCAGACTCTCACGCGGGTGAGCAATTGCGTGCAACCGATCAATGTCGCTGTCGTTCCAAGGCAAACGCTGCTTGGCGTTTTCTTTTATCTTTTTGACGCCACGCGCTGGGTTGTGTTCAAGCCAGCCCAGATTGACGCCCTCTTCGAAAACGACCGTTGCCACGGTCAGGATGTAATTGGCGGTCGCTGGCTTATCTTTGTAAGCGTCACGCAGGGCGATCAGATCCGGCTTTTTAAACCGCCGCACCAGCACAGTGCCAGCGCGTTCGTTGAGCCGGTTCAGATAGCGGTCATATGTTTTCTGCGTGGAGCCAGCGCGCAGGGCGTTGAACTCATCGCTGGCGCGGTATTTTTTGATCAACTCGCCCAGTGTGCGGCGGCCGATGTTTAGCGCGGCCTGGCCTTTTAGGCACTCGGCATACTTAGCCCAGAAGGTGCCATCTTCCCGATCAAACGGGAAGCGGCCAGGCATGGTAACGCGGCTACCGTCTTTGATGAAATAAATGTACGGGCCTTTGCGGCGGCAAGGTGCGTATGAGCAATATTTTGGCAATGTCTTTTTCATTGTATCTCTCCCAGTTGGGCGGGGCGCGATGGCCCCGGTTGATTATGCGATGGCGGCTTTGACGCGGATCGTTTCGGCTTGCCAGATCAGCTTGGCGCGCTTGACGGCCAGCAACAGCGGCGTGTTGCGTTGAAATTGCTGCCAACCGAAATCGTCGGCGGCGTACTCAGCCACGGCTCTGTAAGCGGCAGACCATGAGCCTGACACTTCGTAATTAGTGACAGCCTCTTCGGCCAGGATGTCGATTTGATTTTCTGTAAGGTAAGCCATCTGATCTCTCCATGTTTTCTATCCTTTACATAGTTGACAAAACGACAACTTACAAGACCTAAATAATGGACCCCAGTGCAATTAGTTTTGCAAATCGATGACATCGTAAAGTTAACTTATTGATTTTAAATAGTTTAATTTTCACACAAGATCAGGAGTTATGATCTAGTAACTCAATAAAAACAACAACTTAGCCTCAAAAATTGCAACAAAATAGCGCATTTTCGAACTTTATTTTTGCAAAAGATCTAACTTGCCATTTCGACAAGCTAGAAATGCCTTTGCGCGCCGATCACTCGTCCCAAGATATTTAGACTGCCAGGATCTGCCACGTCCTGATCCCGGTGATTCGGATTGTCCGATGCCACCGTTACCGTGCCAGAAATTTTTGATAGAACGATCCGGCCAAGCGCCACGCCGCTGGCCGTTTCAAACGCGAATATTCCATCGCTAATAGCCGTGTCGGCCGTGTTAAATATGGCAGTATCACCAGGGTTAACCGTCGGCGCCATCTCATCGCCTTGAACGTCCAAAGCTAGCATATTGCTTGGCTCGACCCCTGGGAACTTGCCGGGGTCTATAGCCAGCATGTCATCACCGTTTGTGTCACTCTGGCAACTATAGTATCTTATTACTGTTACTGGAACAATAGCGCTTGGCTCATTAAATATCACGTCAATACTGATTTCCAGCGCATCTGCCAGGGTTTTTAATGTTTGATAATTTGGCGTCCTGACGCCACTCTCTAATCGCGATAGATGCGATTTATCGATGCCCGACAATGATGCCAGGTCGGCTTGCGACAGCCCTCGCTCAAGGCGAATTTCTTTTAGTCTCATTTTAATAATGCCTAAATATCTAAAAAGATGAGAATTTATCGTTTTAGATATTTAATGGGCGGCGCGGTTGGCGCGTCCTGCCAATCATTGGCGGACACATATAAGCCCCCCATACAGCAGTAGCTTGAGATGGCCATACACGATGATATATATCTCCGCACCGCCGACCCGGCGGCTCCGCGTTTGAGATAAGCGTGTGTATATGGCAAATTAAAATTGATATTCATTTCTTACTCGTGGCTTCCACTTTAACTTGTCGTTGCGGAAACTTATAGACGCTTAATTGACCTTATGCAAACATTTTATATGTCAAATATGTCGCACCTTGTTTGTGTGCTAATTAATATTATTTCAGCGACTAATGCGTGGCCCAACCATCTGGCGGTATTCTTCCAGGATCTGATCACCGCCCTCGCCAGAGGACGCACTTGCAGCGCCGCCGCCTATCGCCAGAGGATTGGCCTTGCGCACTATCGGCAACTTAAATGCGTTCTCAGCGGCCGTGCTGCCATACATTTTATTTCTCAAGCCGTTTATAATTGGCATCCGGCTGGCCCATTTCAGCATGGTGCTATTGCCCAGCATCAACCCTAGCTTGCCAATCATGTTTGACGCAGACGTGGCGCTGTTGCTAGTATTCTTCGCGCCGCCAGTAACCCTGGCCGCAACCGATGCAAATTGCCCGATCAGCTTTCTTTCATCTTTTGTAAACAGCGTGTTTAACAGTTCGGGGTTTTGGTCGCGCATTTTATTCCAGGCTTTCTGGAACATCGCGCCACTCACCGCCGTGTTGCCAGTATTATCGACGCCTTGCTGGGCGCCCCGGCTGATCATTAAGAACGCTTCCTGGCGCAGCATGTCAAATTGTTCTTTAGGTAAATTCCTTTTTAACGTCTGCATATCACGCGCCAGGGCGGCCTTACTGGCCAAGCCGGATCCCGACGAACCAAACAGGTAATTTGTCACCGCTTCCGGCGCCAGTTTAAATCGCATTGAACCATCGGCCTCAACCCGCTCAGTCAGCTTGGGCAAGATGCCACCGGGACGCTTCCAGCGGCTGGCGAATTGTTTGTAATTTCTTATTGCTTTCATCGTGGCACTGATGGCCGCCTCATCGCCAGACATCAGCACGTCATCGACGGCTTTCTCCAGGTAGCCGTCTAGCACCTGGTTGATTTGACCAGCGGCTGCGCTGTCCGGCGTACCCTTGGCGCCCGTGTTCACTAGCTGGCGCCTAATGGTTAACAGATCCGCGACACTGCCGCTTTCATTAAGCGCTGCCATCATGTCAGCCACGCGCGCATGGGTGCCAGGCGCCTGATCGGCTGGAAAGTCTCTCAGGGTGCCTCTGACGGCCGCTGCGAGTTCATCTGATATTGAGCCAGGGCCAGTGTCTAGGTAAGCGGCCCCGGTTCTCCTGGCCGCCGTGTATAGATCGTCAGCAACGGCGCTTTCAGCGGCTCTGAGGTTGCCTAGAACTTCTTGAGCGGCTGCGCCGCCTTGCCCCTGGGCAGTGACGGCTGGGCCGCCCAAGCTGCCTTGTATCTCGTCTATGTTGCCGCGCAATTGCACTTGTTGCAAATCTCGGTTTGTTTGCATTGTGCGCCCGGCAGTTTCGCCAAAGCCGCCTTTTAGCATTTGGTCTTCAATCAGTTGTTGTCCGGCCACGCCACTGGCGTCACCGCGCGTTAGATTTACTGGCACTGGCAATGACTGTGCGGCCGCCACTGACGCCACTGCGCCAGGTTCCAGGGCCGTATCTACTTCCTTGGCAATATTGCGCGCCAGGGTTTCCGATACCTCTGACGGGTCCAGCCCCAAGTCGTTAATCATTTTCAGAATAGATGGCGTGAAATTGCCGTACTGATCCATCACCGCTGGCGGCCGTGAAAGATATGCGCGCTTTAGAAAAGATAAAAATTGAAATGCTTTTTGCCCAAGGGCGCCGCCACCAGCGCCCAGCACCGGGTCTAGCTTTTGGTAATCATCGTCGCTCAATTCTGAACTGATGCCTTCGATTAGGCCAGCCTCAATGCCGCCAGCCGTTGCGGCGGTCAGCATTGAATTAGCGCCCATGCCTAGCCGCTTTAAAGTGCCAACAATTGGATTGGCCAATGATGCCACGCCAGCGACTTGCATGGCGTTGACTAACTGAAAGCCTTCGGGGTTTGGATAGAACTTGGTGCGGCGCTCGGTTGGATTACCCGCATCATCGTAGATTGGCGCAACGACAATTAAGTTGTTGTATTTATCTTTGTCGAATTGCGCGCCAGGGATGATATCAGATACGCCCGACATCAGGCGATCGTCGCTCGACGTAGTGGCCAATAGCCCTGTCAGCCTGGCCGCTTTTTCTGGTGGCAGATTGAGCCGTGGCATCAATGACAAATCTTCAAACTCACGGCGGCCGCCCGTCATGTAGTCGGTGGTTTTTTCCACAATGCCACGGGTATCGTCTGCCGGGTCCACAAAGTAGCTGTTGGCCTCTGGCGCCGCCGCCGCTGGTGGGGTGTAGCCTTTTTCCAGTTGCTCTACGAGCGCTTCAATCGATACCTGGGTGCCAGCCTGTTGTTCGGTGCTTTGCTGCAATTGCTGCATTAGAGCGTTTATGTCTACATCGCTCATGGCCGCGACCTCTGTAGCGCTTTCAGCCTGGCAAGCGCTTGCGCTTTTTGGGCCGTTGTCATGTTAGCCAAATTAGCAGCCATGTAATCAGATATGTCTTGCGCGCTCATAGCCGCAAACTGATCGCCTGGTGCCGCCGGGTTTGCCCCAGCTTGCGCCTGTTGATCAAACCAGCCGTCTAGCGTGTTGCCTGGCTTAGAGAACCAGCGCGCAGCTTTGGTCAGGGCTGCCATTGCTTTTTCTTGCGCAGCTTTTTTGTCCACCAGCCATTGTCGCAGATCTGCCGGGGCAAGGCTGCGCGGCGCGCCGATGTCCATCGCGGTTTTCATCTCTTCCTGGCTCAAAGCGCCAAACGTCACGCTTGAAATAACATCAAGGCCCATCGTGTTCATCGCGTTGCGCAATTCGGCTGACGCCGTTGTGATGTCGGGTAAATAATTTCGCACGAACCCTGTCACGCCGCCAGCATCAATCGCGGCGATCGCTCTATCAGTCGTGATAATACTCTGTTGCGACAAGCCAATTTTAGTATAAATATCGGCTGCTCTGTCTTGGTTCAGCACCGCTTGCCTAGTGCTGCCTTGGAGTTCAGCGTCATAGCGAATTGTGTCCTGGATTGCCGCTTCGATTTCTGCCGGGTCGGTCAACACAACCCCGTTTTTCATATATTTTTTGGTGCCATCGTTTTGTGTAACAACGCTCAGACCGTTTGGATAATCCCGGTTGGCCAGACCAGTTTTTGCTTTCATTTGCCCTGCATAAAACGATTGCAGTACAGATGTTGCGCTTTCTGGGTTGCCTTCAATCAGATTAGCCGCTTGCAACGCCGATGGAATTGGCTGCCCGTCTGGTCCCTTCATATTGCGCAGCATTGCCACCGTGCGGTTTGCACTGCCAGCCGATGCCATACTCTCACGCCGATCGCTCATGCTTTCGCGAATGGCAGCGCCCAAATTGTCATCCGGCTCAAGCCGCATCGTGTTGAAGCCCAATGCCAATCTGTTCATTAAATCTTTGTTTTGCAAACCCTTTGAGATCAGGCCCATGATGCCTGGTTTTTCGGCTGGCGGTGGATCTGGCTGCATCATGTTTCTGTCCTTTTTTGGGCCGTATCGTGGCCCTCGGTAACCGGCCCAGGCGTCAGTGCCTTGCACGTCATAAATGTATTTGCCGATGAGATCTTGCAGCGCTGGCGTCATCTTTTCGCCGCCGCTTAGACCAAGACCCTTTTTTGCCATCTTCAACGTGCTGCCAACGACCTGGAACGCGCCCATCGGCGTGGCATATCTACCTGATCCCGGTTTGATTTTATTCAATGAGCTTCTGACATAATTTCCGTAATTTGACCCGGCGCTGGACGAAAAATGCAGAGCCTCATCGACGGTCATGTCAGTGATTTTTATATTTTCAAAATCACCGCCGGGACGGTTTTGGTAATTCCACAGCGCATCATAATCTCCGCGACTTTCGCCGCGAAAAATGTCTGGTTTGATCTGGTCAAAATTAGGTCTAGTCATTAGCCCATCGCCGTTGCGCCCAGGGTCAAATAATCCCACAGCCCTGGTTGTTTTGCATTGGTTTGTGTGGTTGGGAACTGCGCGCCGCCCACCGCCGCGATTGGCAGATTGAGCATATTCTGGCCATAACCAGTTATATCGCTATATTGGCCGTTTGCTGCATTGATTATTTGTTGCATTAAATTTTGCTGGGCGTTGCCCGTGTTGGCCAATCCTTCGTTAATCTTTTGATTGTAGCCAAAGCCTTGCTGAGACAGATTTGCCAATTGATTTGCGCCGCCCATCATAGACTGATTGGCCGCAAAATTATTGGCGTTGTTTTGGTTTTGCGCTGCAAAATTATTGCCGATATCAAACTGAGCCATGTTCTGCGCATTCTGATATCCGGCCTGGTTTAGCCCAGCGGTCATCTGCGCCGCCTGGTTGGCAAAATTGCGGTTTGTCTCGGCTTCAGCAATGGCGTGGCGATCGCCACCAAATGCGGATCCAGCTTGGGCGCCGACGTTGTTTAGCGCCATCTGGTTCGCCCGGTTCATATCGGCCAGCGACGTATCGATCACTTGTTGCTGAAACGGGTTTTGATATTGCTGCATGTTGGTGCCAGCGACCGTATTTGGCGTGACCTGGTTGGGCGTAAAGCCCATCCCCATGCCCGTGGCATTTACGGCGTTATTATATGCATTGGCGCTTGTCTGCCCGACGTTACCGCCAGCCATCGGCTGGGTTGGCATTGACATTAACTGTTGATATCCACCATTGGCCATTAACCGATCCTCTTTTGTTTAGCCTCAATGGCCGGGAACAATCCGCGACCGCCAGGGTCCATAAACAAATCATTAAACGCAGCCGCTTGATCTGGCGCGTTCTGTTTTAAAGTTGCAAGTTGCTGATCAACGACCGGCGCCGCGCTGTATCCCATCACGCCGCCGAAGTCTTGCGCTTCTGGCATTCCAGCCATCACGTCAGCCGGGGCGTTCATTCCGAAGGCGCTGGCCAGATCAGCCGTGTTTTGAAATCCGGCTGTCTGGCTGTCGTTAAACGCCGCCACGGTCGGCCCATAATTTCGCATCGGTCCAAGCGCTGCGATTTCATTTGCCTTGGCCAGATTGGCTTGGCTTGCGCTCTCAACCCAAGCTGGGATCGATGCTGTTTGTGTCGTGGAACCGCCTTTACCGCCGCTCATGTCTCGAACTCCTTTACTATCGTCGTGTGTAGCGGCCGCCAGCCGTATCGTTTAAATGCCCTGACCCAGCCTTTGCGGCCAGATATACTTGCGCCGCTACAGCCCTGCTCCTTGGCCCAGGCGATCACGTCATCGTGCATGTCGGCCAGTTGGCTTAGTTCACCGCCGCCCAGAAAAATGTTGATGACCTTTTTTTTCGGGAATACATGAATTTCTGTCACTAAGCATCCTTTGCCAGTTGACCAAAGCTGGAACCGCTGATCGTAGACGCCGTCCACGATATCCCAAAAATCATGCGTGCCGCCAGAATACTTCAAAGCATTCTCGATCCAATTTTTGCAATGCGCTAAATCTTTGGTCATGGGCTTGGTCATGCTGGCGTCACAGTCAATGCGCCAGCGTTAGAGACGGTAATATAATACCTCACGCCATTGGCTGCTTTTAAGATCAACCGACCATCGCCAATCTCGACATCGCTGTTGCGTTTGTGATTGAGATAGTCGGCCTGTTCGATTACCCGGTTACGCTCGTTCTCGGCGCTTGCGCTATACTTTGGCGGTTGTATCGGCAGCCTCATCGTTTTGACCCCGCGCTGACGTTAAGGCGCATTGTGCCTACTCGCCAATCGGCCAAACGGGCCGCATCCACGCGCATCCTGACCTGGCGGCCCTGCAGTCGCACAGATGTCGGGTTGGCCATTGTAAACGGCCCATGCGAGGTCTCAGCGGCATTCGGGTATAATCGGGTTTTAAGCGTCATCGTCACATCGCCAGCGGTTAATTCATCAGGCACAACCTCGGTTACCCGCATAATCTGATCACCTTGCGCCAAAGAGATTGGCGCGCTCTCGGCAAACACTGCCCCGCCATCGTGATTTAGCGTGACCTCGTGGTCATATATGTCGGTAGTATCGGTCCAAATCGGGTTGCTAAATACGCCAGTTTCCACGCCCGTCGTGCGGCTTAATGTTCCGATCAGCCAATGATTTTCGGCAAAATCAAACGCCACATATCGATCGATTTCGTTGCTACTTTCGGACGGGTAGAACCACCATACTTCACGGTTTTGATTGTTGCACACGGCCCAGATTTTAGATTTTTGATTTCGGTTCAAATCGCCAAAAACGTAATCGGCAACATCGCATTGCACCGGCTCTACGCTGGATCCGTTATGTCGGAAAAATCCACGATCACCCATCCAGAATACGCCACTATCAACCGATGCCGCCGCCTTGCGGCTTATGACGCCACACCCGGTTCCAATTCGACTAATGTTGTATACAAAGGGCGGCCCAGTGTATTGCGCTGCGTGCGCATCGTTTGTGGTCAGGATCAGCGTTTGACCGCGCGTTCTGATGCCCAATTGGATCTGCCCAGTGGTCTGCAATTCGATGCCGCCAGCTTCGTTGGTTGCGGATGGCGTCCAAGTGGTCAGCGCCTCACGATCGCACCATTCAACCCGGCGCAGATTGCCATTAGCCGCCAGGGCAAATAGAAACCGCTCCTCGGTCACGACCAGCGCTTTGCAGTTTATTGGGGCGTTGGCAATCGTTGTCGCATCATTCGCAATGCTTAAATCCCAACTGTGCAACTTGCCATCAGTGCTGGCACAGGCCACCAACAACTCGCCAAAATTGTCTAGCGACCAAGTTGTTGCTTCGCTGTAAATATTAGTGTCCGGCCGCTCTGTGCCGTATGTGCTTTGGCCATAGTAAAAATATCCGTACCCTGTTTTTACAACGGCATGGACATCGCCCGTGGTAAGCGGAGAGGGGGTGATGTCTGTGATTGTACCAGATTTGTTGACCGCATACAGTTTATTGGCCGATCCAAACGCCAGCTTTTGCTGACCGCTGTTATCCATCCACGCCAACGCACTGCGCATTGGCTCAGTAAAATTGCTATCAACACGCTGGCGCCAGCCGCCGATCGGTCGCAAGCTGCCATCTTCCCAACGAACTAAGCTGCCATCTCGCCACCGCCCGGCAGCGTCCAATTCAGTGCCGTTCCTGTAAAATCCTGGCGCTATTTTGATCGGCAAAAACATGCTATCTCAACTCTGCCCAAGCAACAATTCCCAAGCCGCCGGTCGCTTTGTAGTAATGCCCCGCGGGGACAATAGCTTGTGATGCGCCAGAGTCGTTGATGCCTCCATGCCCACCTAAAGTACCAATGTTGACCCACGATGAGCCGTTGTGGCTGACCTGAAGGTACTTCTCTGTGCTTATGACTGTCGCAACAGATACCATGATGGCACGGCCTGTGGTGTTTTGATAGCTGCTGCCAATGGAACGGCTACTCGTCATATCATACCATTGCTGGCCGTCGCCCACACCGGACGATGGGGCGGCAGGGGTTGTCCACGACACATCAGTTCCATCGGACGTGAGTATTTGGCCAGCGCTGCCGGGTGCAAGCGCAACAATATCGCCGGTTGCATTGCAGTAGATAATTTGGCCGCGCGACAGCCCCGCCATCTTAGCAAGTGTCACCGCGTCATCTGCAATTTTGTTGCTAGTGACAGCGTCATCCGCAATTTTAGCGCTAGTGACAGCGCTATCTGCAATTTTAGCCGTCGAAATTGATCCATCGGTAATTGCAGAAATTGGAACCGCCGCAAACTCTAGCGCGTTGCCAGCACTGTTGACCGTCAGCACTTGCGCTGCGTTACCGATCGCATTTAACCCGGTGCCGCCCTGGGCCGCGCTGAGAGGCGTTGTAAGGCCCGTCAAACTGGTTATTGTACTATCTGCGCCAGCCCCCACTTTCGCATCCAGTTGCGTCTGGATGGCGCTTGTAACGCCTGTCAGGAAATTAACCTGGGCAGCGGTTGCGGTAATGGCCGTGCCTGAGATCTTCCAAGATCCGGCTGTGAGATTTGGCGTTATGGCCGTCGTGCCATCCAGCAAGTTATCGATACTGTCGAGGTTGTTGTTCCATTTCAGACCCCAGGTGTCTGAACTAGCGCCAACCTCTGGTTTAACCAACGAATATGTTGTTGTAGTCGTATCAGCCATAAATCACCTATTTTTTTCACTTATATTATTTTGCGCAGCCGATTGCAGCTTTTGCCCTCAGATTGCCAGAAGCACGGCCACGCCGATTAGCAATACAAGGATCCCGATAAACACGCTTAGACCAACTGTGGCGGCATCTTCGACCGTTTGCCTTGTTTCTTCTTTTTTCTTTTTTCGCGCGGCCGCCAGCGCCTTCTGCTCAAGCAATTGGTCTTGCTGGATCTGCAAGATCCGCTGCCAGGAGTGATATCCGAACCTGGCGATAATCAATTCTTGCGCAATTTTTAGGTCTTCTTTTGCGGTTTCCTCGGCAATCACGATTTGGGTTGCCGATTGCCCGGTTGCTTTCGCCTTGCGCTTGTCCTTGGCAATGTCTTGCTGCCCTTGGAATAAATTATCAATGTCAGTCGCAATCTCGGAGACATCTTTACAGCTTGCTATCGTGCCTTTGATGGCATCGATGCTGGCTTTAATTAACGCCGCCCCGGCGAGGATTTCGGCAACCATCTCACTGGCCAGCCAGGATGGATGACAGTAATCCAATAATGGCCGCCGCGCTTGCCAGCATGATCATTTCGATGCGTTTTAATCGAAGGAATAGTTCCTTGAATTGCAGCCTGGTGGTCTCTTCTAAGACACTGACACGGGCGTTGAGATCTTTATCAGTCATGCGCGTATCCATATATCGATTGAGGTTGCGTCATTCGTGGTGGATTGTGGGATCCAAATGCTTGACGTTTCATCTGTTTCAACTTGTGAGATCCAAATGTTGCTGTCAGATAAATTTGCGCCGTCATCCGATTGCCAATCCTCGCCGATTATTCGTGACAAGCTAATTGCCGAAATCGAAATGGCCCCCGCCGCACCAGCGCGGAATGTTGCGCTGCTTGCCGCTGCCGATGTGACGGCGGTGTTAGACGTTGCAGCGTTACTAAATATTGCCCGTGGCGAAGCAACGGCGGTCACCGCAATTCGCGGTATTGTGTTGCCATCTGCGCTGGCTGGGTAAACTGATTTTACTTGCACGCAAATTGCTGTCGCTGTCACCGCCGTTGCGGCGCTGGCAGAAAAACTCTCGTAGTCTAAAGTTGCTGCAATTGCATTTGCGTTTACGGCAACGCTGGCCGTAGCGCTGACAGTACGACGCTTGCCTGGCGTGACGGTTGCGGTGACGGCTGTTGCGATTGTCGCGGCGGCTGACCTTGTTACACTCAATGTGGCTGGCGGCGCCGTAACGCTGATTTGCGCGACGTTAGCCATACCAACATAAGCCATTCGGTCGCTTGTGCCAGTGACGCTAATTTGCGCTGTGGCCGCGACTAGGCGCGCCCGATTTGCCGTGCCAGCGCTAGACGCTGAAATAGCAACGGTGGCTATGGCTGGCTTGATTTTTAGCAAATCGCCGGTTGCAGCGACGGCAATATTAGCGGTTGCCGTCACGAGTACTAAATTCAAATTAAGTTGGGCCAGGCTATTTACAACGATAGTTGCTGTCGCTGATGCAGATTTAATTCTGCTTGCTGTGGCTGCATCAGACGCCGAGATATTAACCGTTGCTGAAACGTATTTGATAGCGCCTGGGCCGACGCTGGCTGATGCGATTGACGCCGTGCGATTTGCTAATGGTATCGCGCCAGTGAGCAATGATTTGTTCGAATAATTTAATGGGTCAGGCAGTATCGTATTTGTAGCAGTAACAGCGGTTGATGCTGATATTGTGCTTGAGCGAACTGTTTGTGTAATTGCTGTTGCGGTGGCTGCAATTGCGGCGGTCGCGATCGTTTGCCGCTGGCGCAACAGTGCAGGATTTGTTGCTGCCACCGAAATATTGCCGCCGATAATCCTAAATTTAAATCCGCTAGCAACCGCTGTGCTTGTAACGCTAATAGCGGCTGGAACAACATCAACCGCACGCACTCGACCAGCGCTGGCCGTTGTAGCGACGGCTATAGTTGCTGTCCCAACAGGGCCATATATTGCGTAAGCCGAAACGCTTGCTGTCACGGCGGTCGCGGCTGTCGCTGTGGGGCCATTTATTGCGTAAGCCGACGCGCTTGCTGTGACGGCGGTCGCGGCTGTGGCAGCGGCCAGGCGCACAAAGCCAGCGCTTGCCGTGGCGGTGACTGCAACAGAACCCGACGCGGCGGCTGTGATTACCGCTCCTGACCCAGTAGAACCTTGGACAAACGTCGAACCGTCTGTGCCAAGCGCGGAGGCGCCCAGAGGTGCTGTTACGTAAGCGTCCGCTGTGCTACTGGCGCTCGTTG
>Ga0233432_10003610_pt1 | contig 13941 bp, 8 predicted proteins | sample SI_122_August201_6_FD_179870 | JGI IMG/M metagenome (GOLD analysis project Ga0233432, IMG submission 179870) | Seawater microbial communities from Saanich Inlet, British Columbia, Canada - SI_122_August2016_10_MG | ecosystem: Environmental > Aquatic > Marine > Inlet | place: Canada: British...
TCTTCCTTCGATCTGCCATCTGCGAACTTGGAAAACTGACGAAGCGAAATCAAAAAGTGCATCCTGTTTTCCGAGAAAAACTGGGAAAAATCAATCAAGCGCAGTTGTCTCACCGTATGAAATCGCAGTCAGTGTACCGGTACTCGGTTTTTCAAACACTCTGCGACACAGAGACCATCGTTCCTGGAGTGAGGCTTCAAACATCGTTCAGGTGGACGGGGACGGAGTCTTCATAATCCGTTGCGGAGGGACCGAACGGAGGGGCGAGGCGCGGGAGGCTTCGAGAAAAGCTTGGGCCTCGGGTTGAGAAGTGCAGGACGAGTTCAGACCACGCCATGCTCGACCGCGTGCGTTGGCTCGACCCGTGAAAACGAAAGTGACGACGTTTTCACCTCACGGTGACGATGGGCGGCCGAGGCCTTGGTGGCAGACGAGCGCTAGGCTTGTGCCTGTGGATGCTATTGACGAGCATCCCTGCGGTGCTTCCGAGGTCGTTCTCGTTCTGTAAGAATGAATGCAACGCGCGCGGGACGTGCCAGGTACGTGCGCAGTCGGCACGGCATTTTCTTTGGATTCCTCAACCTCGTCCCGAGCTGTTGCTCGTTTCCTTCTCCCTTGCTGACCGCTCACCTTCTCACTACAACCCAAAACGACAGGACGATGGTACGTGCGCGTGCGAAAGTGGCTGGGCGGGTGAGGGTTGTGCTCTTGAAGCTCCTGGAATATCCCTTGAAAGGCGACGAGACGGCACACACGGCTACCGGTTCGAGACTACCGATGAAATGCAAGTTGGAGGCGCGGTGTTCGACCCACACGGGGAGGTGGTATACGTATATGCACGCGACGCAAGTGGGCGAGACGTCATCGTAGAACTCGATCCTATGTCGGTCGCTGTAGCAGGTACGTGCGGCTGGGATGCGGCTTCTGGTCCAGACCGAACGACCACCACCTTGGTTCCTGAGACCGGTTACTCGGGCACGGGAAACCATAAAAGAAACGACGGGTACTCCGACTCGAGCACTTCTGGAGGTTGGTATTCTGTGTTTCGTGGTCTATCGCTGGACCTGTTCGATACCTCGGCGGTGGGAGTTTTCGCGGCGCAGAACATGCAGGAAGATGCCACTGGTACGACCAAATTTCGCATCTTGAGGTACATCAGCGGGCCGACTGAGAGTCATAGGTCCACTTTGACGTCCGGTGTCGTCGACGCGCTGGCGGCAAATCAGGAAACTGGACACGTAGTTTATGCGTATAGCCCTGACGATGGCGGAACCCGCTCGAAAGTCGTGATGTTGGATCGCACGCTATCGACTCAGGTGGGAGAATATGTGGTTGATGCCGATATGCTCAGCGCTTCGTGTTCGACGTGTGCGACGAGACATGATGCGTTCAAGTTCGAGACAGCGACGCCGGCGACTATAAGCGACGGAACTCACCACGTCGTCTTCGCCGGTGCTGCACTCGTAGATGACACCGTCAGTGACATCTGGTATCCTACTCTCTTTAGAAGCACGATGGAAAGCGAAGCACATTTCGTCAGTGATGCTGGATCTGGATCTGAGATGTACTTGGACGGTTCGGCCGAAGCTTTGAAGATACCGTCCGCGTGTGAAGGCGTTGTCGACGACAACCAGGGGCGATTCACCTCTTTCACGGCACTCGCCACGCGAGGCGCCTTCGGGTACGTGGGCACGTCGGGGCGCGACGAGAATTGCGACGGCTGCGAGCATCGCTCAGCATGCATATTTATGTTTAGTCTTGATTTTGTCGATGGCGACAGTCCAACGGCGGTGATTGTTTTAAATGGTGGTGATGGAGGTCTTGGCGAAAAAGATGTTTGGTCGGCTGCAGTGCAGCCAGACGCCACTGACTCAAACTCAGGCTTTGTGTATTTTGCCGTCGGGTCGCGTTCTGATGCGACTTCGGGCAGAATTGTCAAGATTGAGGTTGGAGGGAGCGACACCGCGACGACATGCGTGACAGGATGTTTCAAACGAGTCGGCACGTACTTAGAATCCATGCCACTCGGAGGGCTGGTGCATGTTCCTGACTTGAACGGCATTCTCGCCGCAAGTCACGCATCTGCCTCGACAACGTACTCCAAGTATTCAACAGCTTCTGTGACTGGGATTTCCCCTCCATTCGTTTACGCGGAGACGACAGGGACGATGGTCACTATCTCTGGAACCGGATTTTATTTGCCAAGCGATGGTTCCGTAGATAAAGCTACGAATATTGGCTGTAGATTTGGCCATACCTTTGCAGGCGACGATGATTTTTTGGCGACGGCGTGGAAACCGGCTGAATACGTTTCCTCCACAGAAATTCTCTGCGAGGTGCCTTCTGCGGTGGACTCGCAATCGGTCAACCTGACGTTCGCTGAAGTTGAGATTTCTTTCGACGGCTATCCAACTGCTGATGCGAGCTCGTCGCCCTATTTCGCGAGTAACCTTTGGAGTGGTCACAACGTCGTCGTGCATTATTACGACGCACCGTTCATCTCCGCTTTTGACCTGGGCTCCAGCGGCGCCTTCAAGTCGACACTAATTTACACAGGAGAGGACCCTGATAACATCCCTTTGACTCTACGAATATATGGAAGCACATTCATTGACAGTGATGGTAGTAGTGGTGGCGTATCGCGGCTGGCCTGTCGGTTCAACGGGGACAGCTCAAGCGATATCGCAGCCACTTTTGTGAGCCCCACCGAGATTCACTGCCCGATGTGTGAAGTGTCAAACGCCTCAGGGACAATACGGTGCGGCGCCCACGGAACAGCCGGCCAGGCGCAGTACATTCCATTCACGTGGCTAACCGGCGGTACTCCGAAAACGGATGTCGATGTGTCGATAACCATGAACGGTGTTGACTATCATTCATCCGCCGCTCAGACGTTTACCCGTGTGCTACACGTTTACGGCGAGCCTTATGGCTTGAGCGCGTCGCATGCGAGAGACGTGGCTTACGCGTACCCGGCGAATGCGAACGCTGACGGGGAAGTGGACCTCAACACGGTGACTGTCAACTTAATCGATGTGCAAGGAACGTTCGTGGAGAATGACATGGGAGTAGGAAACACCCGTGGATTCACGATTGTTGCGGCGATCAACGAAGCTGGCTCAACTGGTGGCAGTGCGGCAACACTGTCGGTGACGGCCGCTTCGGCCACGCAACTGACATCGGGAGGAACTGCGACTTTTGACTTAGCTCTAAGTTTCGTCCCCAAAGTTGGCGTGTATGAGGTGTTATTCACAGGTTCGGACTGTACTGCTGGCCCATGCACGGCTCTAAGCGCTACGACCGCGTTTACTTTCTCGGTATCCCCGGGAACTGCGGTAGGATTGTTGGTGCGACCTGGAGGTTCCTCAGGCCAGTATGTGACAGGGCCAGACTTTCCAGAAGACACGATTGACGTGAGCGCAGCAGAGTCGGTTGATCTGGGCTACATGCTGATACATACGATTGATGCGGGAGGAAATCCAGTGACAACTCGGGATCTGATCAATCACACGATAACCTCGACGCTGGTGACGACTGAGCGGGATGGCACAGGTGTCCATCTCAACCGTTCAACCGGGGCGATCCTCGGAGGAACAACAACCCGGGAAACATACGAAGGCGAAGTGGGCTATCTGTTGACCTTGGAGTCGACCGCCCCTTCGGGCACTCGAACACCGGGTGCATCGACAGACATATCTTACAGCGCTCCCTCCAGAGGGTTGCATGGCAGTGAATCCAAGTACTTGATTCAGTTTAGCAGCCCAACCTTGTCAGCAGTGACGCACGCTGTCGTGAGGGTGAACATCGGAAAGGCAGTGTATCTTCGTCTAAATTCGACACTGTACTCTGTAATTTCGATGGACGCGACAGAGAGCACCATGCCATTTCCAACAATGGAAATCGGTGCCTATGACGGAGGAAACAACTGGTACGCACGTATAACTTTGAATTTTTGCGCCTTGTGTATCTCTCACTAAATTCCAACAGGAACGCTACTAACCGCCTATAACTTGAATCCTCAATCGCAGGCTCGCCGCGAGTGACACAGATCTTGGAAATGTCACTGCATCGAGCACTTCTGATCCCGCGTTGAGTTTGTCCGGGACGCTCTCTGTTCAGTTGGACGAAACCACTGGGACATGGACGTTCGACAGCTTATACGCGGCAGCCACCACCGCAACCGAGTACACGCTCCGGTTCTCGAATCACTGGATCGCTTCGGTCGACCAAATCATCGAGGTGACGCTTGGCGTAAAAGGACACGCGCTTGTCATAGTGCTCCCGGACGACTTCGCCGGAACATACACATCAGCGCAGACGGTCGCGTTGGAGTCTATGACCGTCAAGGTCGTTGATGCGGGTGGAAATGACATGGGGAGTGCTGATCGTTTCAGCAGCTCTCATGCGAGTTCAACTGTCGCACGTATGTTGACATTCACATCGGACACGCTTGAGTTGACTGGCGCTACCGCAACGACGACAAACGGCGTGGTACAGGTTGGCGCGCTATCTTTGGTCGAGCCGAAGGTACGTACAGCGCGAACGCATCCGGTTTCGCTATAAAACTTTGAATTCAGGCGAAGTATTCAACTGACTTATTTTTTCCGGTTTCCCACAGGTTGGCACACATACCATCACTGTCAATGAGACTAAAGCTGTCGTCAACGGTGCTAACGTCGGCACCTCGTTACTCGGCGATTCTTTCGACATCAACATCACCATCGGCGCATACGAAAGACTTTGCGTCGCTGGTTCGCCGCAAACGAAATATTCTCCCTCGTTTGGAGCGAATGTTCTTGCTTCAGAGGTACGTCGTTGCGCGCTGAATTATTCGCCTTTCGTGCAGCTCTTCTTCGAGGCGTTTGAATTTATTGTTCTGACTCGTATCCTGCCCCCTTGACTCTCTTTCTTGCGCGCAGGTCCTACTGTACTCATCGGATCGCCTCACACCGTTGGATGTGCTCACCGTTAACGTCGCCGATGGTGGCTGCAATCCAATCATGGACTCGGGTGTGTTCGGTACAATCGCAGCGACCTTGAACGATACGAGCCGTGAGCTGTATCCGTACGTCGTCGGCGACAACAGCGATACATATCGCTCCGCTGTTCTTGTCGCGGGCGAAACTTCCGAATTTCCTCGCTCTGGCAGTCTGACCGCTGCGTTTACATCCGGAGTCGCGGAGTTTTCTGGTGCGTACCCAATTTCGTCATTTTCCATTTATTTTTGACTGTATTCACATACGAGTTTTGCTGACTTTCCTTTGATTTTTTCTTTTTTTTGGAAACAGGACTTCACTTGCTGCGACCTTCCGTTGGATTTTATGAGTTGACGCTGACGCCGACGCTGTCTGACCCGTCGGTAGACTCTACGACGCTGATCATCGAAGTCATCCTCGGCCGATCGCAGATGCTCGCACTACAATCTGTGTGCTCTACGTACATCGACTCTGAAACGAACTACACCCTCTGCACGGTCTCGAGCGATTGCACGTGTAACCGGTATCAGGCTGCGGCACAAACTGCACTTGACACGTTTCAGGTGTTTGTACTCGACGCCGGCCTGAATCCTGTGCTGGAGCAAGACACCTTTCCAGACGAGAACATCACGCAAAGGGAAGTCACAGTTGCGTCTGCGGACAATCACGTGGATTACTGTCGCGAGGATGTCGCGTCAGGGACGTGCGAGTGCATGGGACCCGCCGTCTCAGATTACTCGATGTCTGACGTGCTGTGTTCGCAAGTCGACAGTTTTTCCGTGATCGCTGTTGACGGCGTCGCGGAGTTCTCCGGCGTGTATGCTATGGCACCAACAATTAGCTCCGCCTTCGACGTAGATGGGTATCGACTGGTGTTCAGCTCGTCGGGTCTATTAGATTTGACCTTCGGAATCATCGTCACCGAGGGTGCGGGCTACGCCTTCGAGCTCACTCCGCCCGAGGCTTTCCCGTTACCCGCGGTCACAAAGGACGATCTCCGATCTGACTTCCAGACAAAGATAACCGCGCCCGTCACTGCCATGACTTTGGTATTGCGCATTGTCGATGGCGGAGGTAACTTCGTTAGTGATACCGAGCCGCGTGGACATATTATTGATGTGAGCTGCGAGACAGCGACGATCGGTGACTATCCCCAGGGCGATGGTCAAGGCGGAACTTCCTACGCCATCACCTGCATGCGAGGATTTTGTGAAGATGGCGAGGAGCCGGGTGTGGCGAAGTTCACGAACCTTAACTTCATGAGCCCCCCTGTTGGAGAGCACGTCATCGTCTTTTCGGGACTGGAGGTTTCTTCGTCGTTCACGGTCACCGTTCTCGTCGGACTGGAGGCTGTGGGCCTGAAAGTTGTGGACTACACCGAATACATGGTGGAGGCGTACACGGAGACGCCCATACCGTCTGTGGAAGTGGGCGTCGTTGACGCAGGAAACAATCTCCTCGGCACGACCAACCCTCAGACTCGCGTGATTTCGTGTGAGATCGAAGGACCGAGGCATGAGTTTGACATCAGGCGGGGCGAGAATGTCGCAGTTCTTCCTGCTGCGACTGGCACTGTTCAATTCAGTCGCATGGTTCTCGGGGTTCCACAGGCTGGGGTTTACAACTTGACCTTCACCACCGACGGCCTGAACTCGGCGGTACTCAACATCACAGTCGTGCAAGGCCCTGCCTCGCGCCTATACATTCCCGTTCAGTTTAACACTTCGTCGGGCGTCAGCGTGGTCCCTAAGTCGAATTATGCCGCGCAGGTTAGCACGGCAATCAATCCTCTGGTGGTCCTAGTGTTAGATGGCGGCTTGAACTACGTGACTGACGAGTTGGTGTATGTGACCGTGTCGGCAGATTCTGGAAACATCACGTACACAGCGCAGAACTCGAGTTTAGGATACATGCTGTTCGACGACATCGTGTTCCATCAACCAGCAGAGGGCGTTTATAGGTTGACATTTTCTACGGAGTTGTTGGAATCCATCGATTTTGATGTCTCGATTGGACAGGGGTATCCAGCGTATGTGGATGTGTGCGACGGGAACGATTTCCTCGTGCGGGACAATTTGACTGGCGTCTGTGAAGAGCCGGAGACGTACGTCGCGACGACTGAGTTCAAGCTGAAATCTTTCCAGGTGAGAACACTTGATGGAGGCAGAGTTTTCGTTGGTGACACTTATAACTCGGAGGAGCGCAACGTGACTGTTGAGTTGTTTTCCTTCACAGATGCTGACGGCGAAGTACACTACGAGTATCCAGGCGGGGTCTCGCCGCTGGTTGCAGACTCTGGAGGCACGCAGCGGCTCATAGATGGAACGACTGGCTGGTGCACGGACGGAATGGACATCAATCCGTCTGTCGTTGAAACCCTCAACCCGTATACGGGCGCGATGGAATATTCGTTGAGCTATGAGAATTCCTCTCCGGACTTTTGCCGCGAAATGAGCTACAGTGGTGAAGCGCCAGACGTGCATTACAACGCGGCTCTCAAGTTTGTCTTACCGCGAGCCGGTACGTACCGTCTTCAATTCACCTCGGTCTGCGAATTTGCGTACTGCGGTAATGTGAAGTATCCAACCTTGGAGCCGGACATACTGATCATAAGGATAATCCCGGGGACGCCGACTGTCATGCGTTTCGTGACAGAGCCACCTGCATCGAACGAGAACGACATTCATCTTGAGCCAGCGCCTGCTATCGAAGTATTTGATGTCGCGGATAACCTCTGCGCGTTGATGAATACGTTCTTGTCTGCGACTCTGTCGCCGCGCGTCCCGCGAGTGCACGGGAATGTTGCGCCTATTACTGGCGGTCGAGCCAACTTCACGTCGCTTCGATTTAGTGGGGAGCGTGGTGTGCCGTACACCATGACCTTTTCGATGCACACACACAATGTGTCTCTCGATTATGCCCCATTCACCTTGCGACCCTGCGAGGACGTGAAACCAAACAGTTTTTCAGACGAGAGGGGGATCTGTCACTGTTTGCCAGGATACACGGAAGATACTGTTAACGGGACAGGCTACGTCGACGATCTGGATAATTACAACGTCGCTCCCTTAGACTTGTACAAGCCGATGGTGTTTGACTCTGGAGACTGGCTCGGTGCACTGCACCCGTACGGCATTTGCGTTCCGTGTGCAAACGGATATTACAAGCCCGATGCTGGCGCACAGGCGTGCACAAAATGCGCGGACCGCTTCGATACGGCGAGGATAAACGGAGAACCCAGCCCACCTCACTTGTCATCTTCTGGGGAGATGCTCGCAGGACCCCTGGGAAGGACTACGATAACAGACTGTCACTGCATGGTTCGGCTCGAGGCACCACCGTTTCAAAGCTATTACCAGAACGTCTCCACGGACCTTGACCCTTCGTGCGAGTCTATCTGTCCAAACTGCACCGTGCCCGCGCATTGCGTGCCGGTGGAACCCATGTGTGAGGTTTGCCCTATTGGTGGAAACTGCACTGGTCTCGGGGTTGAGACTATTGGGGCGTTGCCTGGGTTTTACAGAACCAGGCGAGACACGACATCGTTCACAGAGTGTCTGAATCCTGAGGCTTGCCTCGGCGGCGTAGACAGCACCTGTCTCGTCGCCAATAACAGTGGTTTTACTGGCACGCTCTGCGCAAACTGTCTTCCTGGATACGCACATCCCTCAATTAATGGGGAGTTCCCACCGAGGTGCGTCGATTGTGGTAATGACGGCGTTAACGCAGGAATATTCCTATTGCAGTGGTTCGCTATCATCGTGGTCATCGCGTTTATCACGAAGATGAACTCTCGGCCGGGTTCAGACGCCGTCTGTCTCGTGAAAACTTTCGTCACGTATCTCCAGACGGTATCCATCGCGAAGGAACTGAACATGAGCTGGCCAACGCCCTCGTTCGGGTTGCTGTTGTCTCTTGAGAAGGTCAGCTCGTTCAATTTAAGCTCAGCAGCGACGCAGTGCCTGCTCGCGTGGGACTACTTCTCCGCGACGGGATTTTACATCTCTCTGCCTCTGATTGTCGGCACCGGGGGCTTCGTTTACTTCTCGGTGTTCAAGCTTTTTGAGGACCAGCGTGCCGCGGTGACCATCACCCGTAAGCGACGAACCAAGGAGGATGAGGAATCAAGTGAAAGCGAAGATGATAGTCGCGTGATCAAGAAATCCAACGCGCTCAAGAGTAAGGCTCGAGTCCAGGCGATGGACGAAGCCAACTTTGGTGAATCTTGGGAGAGTGGAGCGTTTGACGAGGCGGTCTTGGTCGTCGTGATTGCGCTTTGGCTAATGTATCCCACGCTGGTCCAGTATCTTACGGGTTTAATGCGTTGCAGACGACTTGACACTGGCGATGATGTGTTCCTGATCGCGGACATGGACCTCAGATGTTACGACTTGACACATGGAAGCTGGCTCTTCTTCCTTTGCATCCTGCTCGTGCTTTATATCATTGGTATTCCCCTCGGAATGAACGTCTTGCTCCAGTACGAAGGTCAGGATTTCGGGTCCCTCGGGATGCGTTACCGCCTCGGCGTGCTCTATAAGGGACACGATCTGGGCAGCACGTGGTGGTGGGAATCGGTAATCTTCGCCCGCAAGTACGTGATGGTGACGCTTGTGGTGCTCTTCACAGACCAAGCGCGGTTAGGAAGCTATCTGATCGTTTGGCTTCTCGAAGCGTGTTTCGTCCTGCACCTCTTCGTCCATCCTTACGCCAACGAGCGACAGCATCGCCTCGAGACGCTCGGGCTTCTCGCGTCCATATTCACGTACAACTTGGGTATCCTTTACATGGAAGATTACCCCGCGATAGGAGACGTACTCATCACGTCTTTGTTGTACAGCATTCACATAGGTATGTGGATCTTGTTCGTCAAGAGCATGTTAGCCGAGTTCAAGACAGAGAGAAAAAGCGGGCTGCTCGCTCGCGCGAAGCGCGACGTAAAACTCGAGGATGACATCGCGGATGAGTTTGAAGCGCTGCGCGCGAAACGCGAGGCTCAGAAGAAGAGGACCATGAGACAGAAAGAGGTCAAGAAAATCGCGGGCACGCGCGTCCCGTTCGCCGATGACGATTTGCTCGAGAAGATCGAGAACGCGAGCGTGCCTGAAATGCGGGCGGACCACGCGAAGCTCTCGGCCAGTTTGGCGGCGATGCGCGAGACGTGGGAGCAGAGGCGCCAAGGGAAAAAAGCCAGAAAATACACCGTGGACGACGTGAGACGAACCAGCGATCTGACTCCCGCGGACAGATGGCGCCAGCGCCGGGAGGAAGAAGGGCGCTCGGCGAGCACGTCGACGGCCGGCGGCTCGCGCGAGACTTGGCGAGAGAGAATGGCCAAACGAGACAAAGAGAGAGCGCAAAAAGATCGGGCTTGAGAGGTGCCGCGCTGCGCAGTTAGCGGGCCTTGAGATACCCGAAGTTAGACTTCTAGTCTTAGAAAACGTGGGGAGCCACACGAGTTGCTTGTGGGTCTCTTGTAAGCACTCAGGCAGCTAAAGCCTGAACCATCTCGGTATTAAAATCCTGTCGTCTCCCCCAAACGCTATTATCACCTTCAAGTGATGCTTACGCGAGAGACTTGATGAGGGAGTCACCCTGGGCCTGCACGACGGCAAGCGCGGCGGTGGCCGCCGCCTTGTCCTTCTGGCGGATGGCGAAGTCGAGCTTCTCGACGTTCTTGTAGAACGCCTTGGCGTCCTCCTTGCCGGAGCCCTTGTTCTCGACGAGGTTGTTGATGTCGAAGCGCATGGTGCCCACCTGGCGGCGGAGCTCGTTGCGCGCCTGGGTCCAGTACGCCTTGTTGACGTAGGTGGCCATGTCCTGGTCAAGGCGGGAGATGGACTCCTTAGCGCGCGCCGCGGTCTGGGCGGTGGTCAGCTTCTGGAAGGCGAAGCGGGAAGCACCATCCTGGCGGGTGGTCTCGGCGATGTTGAGATCGCGGGCCTAGTGAGGGAAACGAAGGAAAGGGGACGATGAGGTCAGTCGCTGTCCGGGGGAGGGTCCGATCACCTAATTAGAGGAGACGATCGTCGAAGATCGAAACCACGCCGTTTCGAAGGGGGGAAACGGGGTGTGGGGCGGCACGTACCTCGTAGATGAGCTGGAGACCTTCCTTGTTGGTCACGCGCTGGTCGGTGAGCTCAATCATGTTGAGCGCGAGGGCGGGGGACGCGTTGAGGGCGACCATGCCGGCCACGAGGAGGGACGCAGCCTGAGAGAGCGGGACAGATCGGAAGGAGAGAAGAGTCAGCGTTGGTGTCTCGAAGGGTTTGTTTCACCGACGGGTGCGTCGCGGATCGCCGGCGCGCGACGCCACCGCGCGCGCGCCGCTCGCCAATTCGGGTGGTTTCCAGTGGACACGCTTGCTTAGCTTCGATTGCGACCCAAGCATCGCGTTTTCGACACTCGGGAACGGGCAATCGCCGGCGTAACCGGGACACGCGCCACTTGTTAATATCCACTCCCGCGAATGATGTTAATCGCGGAAACTCACCTTGGACTTGTTGTCGGACGCGGACGCCTTGACGACGACGGAGGCCTTGGACGCCTTGGCGCGGATCTGCGCCTTGGCGACGAGGGCCTTGCCGGTGAAAGCGGAGGTGGAGAGGGCAGCCATCTTGTCGGAAAGAAGGGTGAAGGTGTGCTGTAGGGTGCAGGAATGGTCTCGGAGCGGAAATGGTTCGGGCTTAGAACCTTACAACTACGCCTGTTGCGCATCAGCAGATGTGATTCTCGCGCTCCTATTGGGCAGACGCGCTCGACGGTGATTTGACCAAACCGACACTCGCTGCGAGCCAATCTGGGTACGAAAAAGCCAAAACGCTGAACGAAGAGTTTTTGAGGTGACTGCTCGAGCGGCGCTTCTCCTCCCTCAGACCCGGCGAACGGCGCACTCCCCCGCGCGCCCTTCATGCGACGTCACGTGGCCTTCTGTGTCTTCGTCGTGTCCTCGGGCGCGGTTTTGGTGCTCGTGTGCCGCGCCGCGCTCGTCCTCGCGCACCTCGCGAGGTCGCAGGGTGCTCTCCCCTCGAGAAACGTACCGCCAGTCGTGCGGGAGACCGCTGTGTTGGCGGTGCACGTGCGCGCGCCGGTGAAGCGCGACCCGGTGGAACGCGTCGCCGCGGCGCAGCTGGTACGGGCACGCGGCGCGTCCTTCACGACCGACGCCTCCGCCGCGGCGGACGCGAACACCGCGCGACGGCGCGGCGACCGAGGGACGGTCGTCGAGCTCGACAACTTGCTCGTCGTGTGCGAGAACGACGGCGACGCGCCTTTGTCTCGCGCCGAAATTCAGAGCTGGCTCGGGAACCCCAGCCTGGAAATCATGGACGCCTCTCGGAAGGTGGAGCGCGATCGTCTAAGCCCAGGGTTCGACGTCTTCAGCGGCATATACGGCGCCGCGGTGAAGGCTCGTGCGATACGCGCGCTCGCCGAGTCGGAGACGCTGGAACGCGCGTGGATCCTGGAGCCGGACGTCGCGCACGCCGGCGCTTGGCTGGACTTCTTCAAGAAATACGACGAGATGTACCCTGACCACGACTTGATCGCGGTGAATGCGACGGACTCCGACAGAAGCGCCTCGTGGCCACACACGAGCACGTGCACGCTGTGCAAGGAGGGACGGTGGTACAGAGCGTTTCTCCCCGTGTTTCGCGTTTCCAAAACGCTCGCGCGCGCCGTCGTGGCCGGACTCCGCGGGAACACGACTGGCCACCACGAGGCGTTCATACCCACGATGTGCGCGCGCACGCCCGGATGTCGGTGGGCCTCGATCGAAGACGAAGGCGCGTTTCGGTACCGGCCGGTGATAAAGGAGGAGGAGGCGAGACGGCGGCGGAAACCCGGCAAACTGTTCCACCCGCTCAAGTCCGCCGCTGCGTTTCGCGCCGTCGTGGAATAACACGACCATCGCACACTCACTAATCCTTGGCTAAATATATGTCTCTACCAGTTCACAGCGTCGTCTTCTAGGTCCTCGTACCGCCCGATCGTCGCGCACCTCTTCGCTTTGCCCGATAACAAGATACTCCGCGCCAAGCGAAGCCGGCCCGCGAGATCGTCCTCGCTCAGGGTCTCGTCTGTCAGCGTCGGGACGATATCGTCAAACAATTGAGATCCGAGCCTGGCCATGAGCAGGCTCGTCTGGATTTTCTGCCAGGTCAACGCCACCTCCACCACGTGCTCGCGCCGACACCGAGGACTTGGCACTGGCGGCGCCTGCGGCGCGCCGTCGCGTAAATCGTGCCAGTACTCCTCTGGGAGCCAGGTGAGAAAATAGTCTTCGCCGGAATCGGTGGCGCCGGAGCGTTGCCGGGCGCGCGCATCCAGCGCACCGTACGCACTCCGGTCGGGGTACCTCAGTTTCTTGGCCTGCGAGAGGAGCGTGAGGAACGCGTCGCGACGGCGCAGCGCCCTCGCTTCGTCCGACGTCATCAGCCCCTCAATCATCGGCGCGCACTCTTTCCACAGCCTCACGACGTTTCCTAACGCGTACGCGGCGTCGCACAGCTCCTCGGGACTCAACTCTTCACGGCGCAGCTTGCCCCAGTCGATCTTCTCCATCGCGCTCTCGATCCACCCCATAGCGTCCAGCGCGGTCTGCGCGCGCGTCGCCGCGTCTTGAGCGCCTTTGTCGGCGTCGCCGCGCGCGCCGCTCGCGCTCGCGCCATCCGCAACTTTCGACATGAACGACGCCGCGGCTGCTCTCACGGGCGCGCGCACGTCCAGCAGCGGCCCTTCGTCGTCGAGCATGCACGACTCGTATCGCTCCTTGAGCTCGACGAACTCTCTGCGACGAGCGAGACGAGGTGGATGGAAAGCGCGAGAAACGTCAGCGTCTTCGCGGGTGGTCAACGTTTGGGGAAACGAGATGTTCGCGCAGCGGAAAGCGCACGTGGCTCGCGGACACGCACCGAGGCAAGCGCGCGCGCTTCGACGCCGCGCTCGGGTTGACGCTCGTGGCCCC
>Ga0233432_10003612_pt1 | contig 13936 bp, 9 predicted proteins | sample SI_122_August201_6_FD_179870 | JGI IMG/M metagenome (GOLD analysis project Ga0233432, IMG submission 179870) | Seawater microbial communities from Saanich Inlet, British Columbia, Canada - SI_122_August2016_10_MG | ecosystem: Environmental > Aquatic > Marine > Inlet | place: Canada: British...
GGGGTTTTAGAAGAAAAACTAAATGAAGCAGGTATAGGTGAAAAAAAGAAAAAGTTTTTACAAAGTTCTATGAAACTAGGTCAGAAAACATTAAGAGGTGAATTAACAGGTAATAAGTTAAATATTAGTAAATCTAAGGGAGATGCTATAGAAGAATATGGTGAAAGTTTTAAAGATAAATCTACAGAAATAAAAGGTATAAAGTTCAAATATAGTGACATAACTTTTATCCTAGTTATTGTATATGTGATTGTATGTTTGGCATTAGATGGTAAAAAATGGTTCACAATTATTTCCCCGGATAATTCTTTGTATATAATGATAGGAGTTATAGTATCAATTGTTTCAAATAATGAATTAGGGTTTCCTATAAAAATAATGAGATCTATGATGATATATCTCATGGGTAATGATAGTAAGTATGGATTTACATATTTTGTTGAAAAGGTATGGGGACCACTATTTAGTGGAATCAGAAAAGGAACAAGTGTATCTGCTAAAGTTTTTTCATGGCCTCTTTCTAAGATTATATTATATGTACCCTTACTAATCATAACATTTTTTCAATATGCAATACCAATTATAATAACTATAATACTTATACCAATAACTCTTATAGTTGGGTTAATAACAGGTATATTTACATTTGGAGCTGGAGCTGAGGTAACTGCTGCTATCGCCGAGGTAACAGATGAGGGAGAAGCTGAAGCCGATATGTTTATAGCTGCTATTCTAAAAAAGATTTGGAGAGCCATAAATAAAATTATACCTTTTAGAAAAATGGTAGCCGTTTATATTGTAGGATATACTTTTTATAGTTATCTACTACCAATGATAATAAGTGTATATTTAACATTTGCTATTTTTATAGTAACTCATATCATATTAAACACAATACTTATAAGAGGACTTCTAAATAATTTCCCAGAAAAACTTAAACAATATGCTTTATTGAGGATTCTCAGTTATGTTTTAATAATGGGTGCTTATTATTTTATACAATTTCAAGTGAATGTAAAATTTTTAATGGATGATCAAGATCCAATAACTACAATTTTAGAAACTTTTTCACTAGGGGACTATAATCCGATTCCGTCTGGGACAGATATAGATAAATCTGTAAAAGGTTTAATGTGTCCCCCCGATACTATACAAAATAATGCTGATGATATATTACCACGTCATTTTATGATATGTTTATATAATCTTATAGCGATTATGATTATAAAGTCTCTATATCTCATAGGGGACAAATATGGAAAAATTTGATACTTAAAGTAAAAGTTAATGTATAATATAAAATAAAGAAATGTTTGACAATACTCTTATCCTTGATTTTGAAACAACGGGGTTAAATCCTTTTCATGATGAAATTATTGAAATCGCCGCTAAGAAGTTTCGCTCTGATGATCAATATTCAACACTTATTAAGACTAAGAAAAAACTTGATAAAAAGATTGTAGAAATAACAAAAATTACCGATGATATGTTAATAAAAGAAGGAGTTTCACAGAGAGTAGCTTTTCATAGTTTTGGTGAGTTTATAAAGAGTTCATTTAATTTAGATAAACCATTATATATTCTTGCTCATAATGGTAATTCATTTGATTTCATATTCCTAAAAGGAATCTTGGCGAAACTAGATTTCAAAATTGATATAAGATATATTGATACTATTTCTGTCAGTAAGTTTGTGAATCCCCGACTATTTTCACATAAATTAGCAACGCTTTGTCATCCAAATATTTATAATATCATAAATATTAATGCGCATCGTGCTATGTCAGACGTTATCACTACAGAAAAAATATTTGAAAAGATGATATATCTTAGGTTTTCATCTATAGAACAAGTTTATAATAAGATTGAGTTTATATAAGTTTCTATTTAATTAATTATAAGTTTCTATTTAGTTTCAATACGAGGAGTTATTGACATACATTGTAGCTCTTGAAATAGAAGCTTACATGAATAAGGTATAAATACTTGTGAAAAGTTTCCATAATTATTACATTTTTTACATTCATATATATTTTTTTGAGGATTACCTGTGGAGATCATATTACATTTATCACAGATAAATACTGAATATTTATCAGAAACATCCATCATTCTTTCTTTTAAGAATGATGTTGCGCCATGAGCAATCATACAATCTCTTTCCATCTCTCCAAACCTTAGACCACCTAATGATGACCTACCTTCAGCGGGTTGTCTAGTCATTGAGACTACGGGTCCACCCGAACGAGAGTGTATTTTATCACCCGACATATGTTTCAATTTCTGATAATATGTTGGACCCATATATATTGATGTATTCATTTGTTCACCAGTAGTTCCATTGTAAAGAACTTCATTACCATGACCTTCAAAACCAAATGATTCTAATCCCTTTGAAATATTACTAATATCATTATGTTTAAATGCGGTTCCATCTCCCATATAACCTCCCATAGCACACGATTTTCCAACTATACATTCCAATAATTGGGCAATTGTCATCCTACTTGGAATCGCATGAGGATTAATTATTATATCTGGAACTATACCATCTTTTGAAAAGGGCATATCTTGTTCTTTATAAACCATTCCTATTGTTCCTTTTTGTCCGTGACGACTAGAAAACTTATCACCTATATCAGGTATACGGGGGCTTCTTATTCTGACTTTACAAAACTTATATCCATCACCGTTTGTATCAATATAATTAGCATCTATAAATCCATTTTCATTATTTTTTATAGATACTGAAGAGTCTCTGTATTTATATTCATTATTTTTTAATGGCATTACTTTTCCTATAATAATATCATTATCATCAACATATGTATTTTCTGGAACAAATCCAGAATCATTTAATTTTTCATAGTTACATGGTTTGGGGAACAATAATCCATCCATATCAGGTTTACAGAATATATCTTCTTCACCCGAAAGTTGATTCTTCTTTTCTTCTTCTTTGTATGTTCTATAGAAAGTAGATGCAAATAATCCACGATCTATAGCAGATTTATTAAATAAGATAGAATCTTCTTGATTAAATCCTCCATAACTTGCAATTGCCACTATAACATTTATCCCTGTAGGTAATTTATCTGCTTTCATATGTTTCATCATTCTGTTGCTGATGAAAGGTTTTTGGGGATAATATAGAACATGTGAAAATGTATCGAATCTTTTATTATTATTAGTTAATGGTATTCCTATAGCTTGTTTCCCCATAGCTGATTGATATGTATTTCTTGGAGATTGATTATGGTTTGAGAAAGGAATACAAGATGCTAATATACCTAGTATCATACTGGGATGTATTTCAATGTGTGTATGATTAGATTTAATATCATTTTTACTATTAGCAATCATAATAGTTTCTGATTCGTGAGCATCTAAATATTCTATACAACATTTATCATATATAAGATCTGTTAGAAGTTCTTTCCATATAAGAGTTTTATTGAGTATTTTTTCTTTTATAATATCTATATTCACTTTTCCATTCTCGAGTATAAATAATGGTCTAGTACATCTACCCTCATCACTATAAATATATATACTATTATTTATTGTATCCCATGAAATAGATACATATATATTTATAATCCCACTTTTCCTTTTATTTTTGAAAGTATTTATAAGCTCTTTTGGTAATAAAGTATATCCTAAAAGATCTCCATTTAGAAATACTTTTGTATGTTCACTCTTATTTAATGAATAAATATCTATACTTTTTATTTCTGTAATATAATCTTTTATATTGTAGATAATAACTGATTTTGAACTGGATAAAGTTATCTCACACATGACAGATATGTTTTTAACAACTCCAACTGATTGTCCCTCTGGAGTCTCTGATGGACACGCATATCCCCAATGTGTACTATGTAATTTTCTTGGAGGTATGAGTTTTCCACTACTATCTATAGGTGTTGCGATCCGTCTAATGTGTGATAAAGAACTAAGATATGTTAAACGATTAAGGACCTGTGAAACTCCCTGACGATTTATATTGTTTTTCATACCCCAATTCCCCGTGGATAGTGCTCCCTTAAGAATAGTTTCTATATACGAAGATTTAATATATTTTCCTATATTTTGATCATTTATAAGATTATGATATGATTTCCCAGTATTCCACTCACCAGTTGATATTTCCTTATTAATATTTGTTTTTATATCTCTAACTATTCTATTCATACATTGATACGTAAGATTCGCCATTAACGAACCACACGTTTCTACTCTTTTATTAGTATAACTATCTCTGTCATCTAAACTCGAAACACCCAAATATACCTTTAGAAGTTTATTTACCATTAATCCAAGATAATGTATTTTCTTAATTAAACATTCTCCCAAATGCGGGAATATATCTTTTAATACATTATTGACTATATAATTCATTTTTACATTTTCTGTCGCATCTTGATAATTTGTATAATTTGTATTGTTTATATATTTTATCATATATCTTAATGATTCATTCTGAGTTTTTATATCAATCGCCTCTTGAATAGATGGTCTTAAAACCTTCAAAATATCATAATCTAATTTTGAATTATTATTATCTAAGATATGATAGTAAATATCCTTTTCACTATTACATCCTAGAGCTTTAAATAATATAAATATAGGTATTTCTTTCCTTAGATGAGGAATACTAACTCTTATATAATTATTGTATTTTTCACTCTTAGATGTAATCTTTACACTAACAGTTTTAGGGTAAGTATACACTTCTTCTGGAGATGATCTAACTTCTGATAATAGAGAATATTTACCCTGTTTTTGATTATTGAAAACCTGAATAATATTTGGGGCTATCTTTTCCTGAGATATAAGAACTTTTTCATTACCATTAATAATGAAATAACCTCCTGGATCATATTTACATTCTTCTTGAGAGTTCATCTTTGAAACACAATATTTAGAACCTACAAGGATGGGTATTTTACAGAGTAAAATATTATTAATGATTTTTTCATCACTTATGATATTTATATCATTCTCTTCTGAATGAATCTTGTAATATACATCAACATTGATGGATAAAGAATAAGTAAAGTTCCTTCTCCGTGCTAATATAGGTGTCATTAGTTGTGAAGATCCATTATTCTCACTACACATTGGAACACTTGGTTTTATATTACGAATGTCAACAACTATCCCAGTTATTTTTTTATCATTAAACTTTATTTTCATGGGGAAGAATTGTGAAATCATTTGCGGGAATACCTTATCTATGTAATTATTATAAGAATATATCTGATGTTGTGCTAAAACACCATCTTGTTTGAAGTAAGATGATATAACATCATTTATCAGATTATCCATACTTTTATACTTAGATACTTAGATACTTAGATACTTAGATACTTTTATTTGTATAGTTTTAAATATAAATCAAATTTAGTTTTTAATATTTGTTTCCTTTATCATATTTTTCAAAATTTCATGATTATTCTTTATATTCTCACTTGTAAACAGAAATACACTATCATAAGACTCATTTTTAGTATCTAGTTTTTTCAAGCAATCATTTCTATAAAACTCACAGATATTTTCTGTCTTACATAGTGAATAATTATCTGGTATACTTATTCTATAACTATCACTTTGATTTATTTCTTGTTCAGGATATTGTACAACACCATAATATTCATCTATAAACTTCTGTAATTGTGAATATACTAATATAATTTTTAATAATGAAGTATCAACTAATTTCTCATTTATTTTCGCACATTCAAATAGCATTTTTACATACACTTTTGCATCTGGTATAAGTAAACTTTTATTTTTAAAAATATTTTCTATATATTCCGATACAATTTCTTTTTCTATATCATTTACACACATTTGTATTAAATCTTTTAAGTTATCAAGTATTTTATCATCTATATCTTTATTTGTATCTCCATTATCTACAAATATATTATGTAATAGTTCAAATAAGACAACTTTTTCTCCTAACATTCTTGTACAAAGACCATAATCATATATCACTAATTTTATTTTATTATCATTTAATTGAACTCCCCAGTTCCCCTTATGTATATCTTCATGACAAATATTATGTAAATGACTATTCCAAAAAAATATAGCAAGAAATCTTATAATCTTAGAACGTATATATTCACTACATTCTAGGTCCTCAAACTTTGTGCTTGATTCGTATGTCATTATCAAAGTATTCTTTGTATATGATATGGGTTTCGGTATTTTATATATATGAAGACTATCACTAAAACTTTCTAAAAACATATTCATGTTTTTTGATTCATTTATCATATCCGTTTGTTCATTAAACTCATCTATAAATCCACTAATATTTATAGGTATATATTTTAAAAGTAATTGGTTGTATCTTGGTATCCATAAAAGTATCTTAGAGAATATCTTAAAATACCATATATCATTAGAAACGTTTGGATGAAGAACTTTTAATGCCAGAATCTTATCTGTATACTTTTCTCTTATTCTATATACTTGACCTATACTCCCTGAAGCTATTACATATTGTAATTCATATCTTTCATTGAAATCGTAACCATGTTCTTTTTTGAATATTTCTAATGTATATTCTTTATCGTGAATTATACAATTATCATATATTTTCTCAAGTATCTTAAACCATGATGGAACATCTTTGAAGTTTATTTCAATTAATGGAAGAATCCATTGAAAAAACTTAATACAAACACAACCACTATTTCTAACTATATCATATAATTTTATGATATTTAATTCGTCTATACTATTATTTTGTAGATAACCATTATAGAGATTATTTATAAGATTTGAAATCTTATAATAATTGTAAATTGTTCTAAACATTATGTATTTTTATATCATTATTATTTTTAAATATAAACTTATATTAATGGAAGGGTATGATCCGATTATGTTGGAGTTTTACCTCGTTAAAGAATGGTTAAAAGAAAGTGAAGAAAACTTTGTTATTTTGGGTGATTTTACGTTTGAAAAAAGAAAAGTGAAGGGTGTTCTTTTAAAGAAAAGCTATTTTTTGAATGAAAATCCTAATGACATTTACAATATTTGTATTCTGAGTAAGAATGGAGATTTATTACCCAAAGATACATTTAGATATGAAGTATGGAGAAATATAGGTAAATATCTTCAAGATGACAAATCAAAAGATAAATATAAAATGATTTTTGATAAAGATCTCATTAAAGAACTGAAAAAGAAAAATAATGTATATAACCTTAGACCTTCGCCACAACGACATCAATTTATCAGTCGCGAACTATTAGAGATGTCAACTATAGGAACTCTTAATAGTAATCTGGTACCTTCTGAATATCAAGAACTATATAAACCAATTAAATATAATAAAGTGAGTATCTTAGCATTTGAAGATGCCTTCTTTGATGCAAAGATATCAGAAGCATTAAAAGATTATGGTGATCATATGTATACGGCTGTGAATGGATATTTAAGATATGGTGATTCTTTTTTAGGTCATTCTTGGAAATGGAATTATGTAAAGGTCGCAGCTAACTGGAAGGCATTGAACCCTTCATCTACTTTAGCACACCAACATCATGAAGCCAAAAAAATTGTAAAACAAAAAATTAAAGAGATTGATAGATGTTTCTTGCATTATGCTGAAAGAAATGAAGACCCTACAGAACCTTATTATAGAGGTCAGGTAGGATTATTACAAGGTAATCATAGTGTATCCGATCAAACAGTTAATCTTTATAAAGAAGGCTCATCAATTCTTGTACATAATTTTTTATCTGTATCGTTAGATAAAAACCGGGCTAAGAAGTTCATTAGACCCAAGATACATCCGTGTTGTCTTCTAACTATTTATGTAGATAAAGGTATCCCTATGATAAATATGTCTACAAATGCTAAATATTTGAATGAAAAAGAGTATCTATTACCAAGAAATCTTAAACTTACTTGTGAAAAGGTAATAAAAAATAAGAAGAATGAAATCACGGGGCTGAAGATTAGAGCGAGTGCTATGAATAGTGATCAATTTAAAGTAAATACTAATTGTACTGATTATCCTACGTGTGATATAAAATCCTCCAAAATGAAACTAAAAGATTTAGATAATTTAACTCACAAAAATGTTGAAAAAGAATTGAAACCTATCGCAAAACTTGATCAAAAAGAAGATGAAATAGATAAACTACTGAAAAGTATACTAACTATTTTTGAGAAATTAAAGCTTAAACTTAAAAATGATGAGTTCCCTAAAGTATTCAAAATTTTAACCGATGAGATTAATGAAAAATATAATATATCTTGGCCTGTAATATCTATAACGAAAGATAAAAAGAAAATAAACATAACTAAAATCAGAAAAATGTTTGTCGAAATGGAAGGATTAATGAATGAAAAACTTAATGAATTAGATAAAGATACTACAAAACCAAAGAAGATATGTCCTCCTGGGAAAGAATTGTATGAGAAAACAAATCGTTGTCGAAAGATTAAGATTCCTAAAAAAGAAAAGACTAGTAAACAGAATGTAACTACTGAAGCAAAACCAAAGAAAATATGTCCCCCCGGAAAAGAATTATATCCTAAAACAAATCGTTGTCGAAAGATTAAGACTCCTAAGAAAGAAAAGATTAGTAAACAGAATGTAACTACTGAAGCAAAACCAAAGAAAATATGTCCTCCTGGAAAAGAATTGTATGAGAAAACAAATCGTTGCCGAAAGATTAAGACTCCTAAGAAAGAAAAGACTAGTAAACAGAATGTAACTACTGAAGAAAAACCCAAGAAATTATGTCCCCCTGGGAAAGAGTTAAATCCTAAAACATATCGTTGCCGAAAGATTAAGACTCCTAAGAAGAAAAAAGATTCTGGTAAATATAATAGTGTAATTAAAGATGTCTTGAATAATCTTATTACTATCAATGGTCACGGATCATTTAGTAGTCAAAAAATAAAAGTCCCTGATGGTTTTCAGGTTTTGATACCTCACAGGAATGGGTTAGATGTAGACTATACTACTCCTGATGCTGGAAAAAATAAATTATATGAAGAAGAATTGTATAAGAAAGAATATTTGAACTATAGAGAAGGTTGGAAACTTTATTTACCAGGTGATGATATTAATAATTTAGGTATACACGTTTTCCATGATGGAGCATCTTGTCAAACTATTAATGATCATCATACTCTTCAAAAAGATCTAATAGAAAAATGTGAAGGAAATCATAGTTATGATAAGTTCTGTCCTCTTTATTGTACTCAACTTGTAGGAAATGAGTATAAACACATACCATATAAGGGTAAGCGTAAATTGAAAATTAAAGCTTGTGGAGACTATAGGTTGAAAGATCTGTTTAATAATTTAAGAAACAGTTTAAATAGAATACCAGAATCCCACAGAAAAAATATATCTCCATCTAAAGATGGACCTATAGTCCTTATACCTTTTACATGTAACGCTAAAAGTGGTTCTCAGAGAAATAATTTTGATCATAATAATCACAAAAAACTTAATACTATTTATCAAGAACTTGTGAAAAATAGATAAGTTTAAATACTTTAAGATAATATCTATTTATTAATAATAGTAAATATATATGACAACTTTAGAGCGTAATATTAAAGAACTTATTCAGTTCTATGTTAAAGAAAACTATAATAATTATTTACAGGAGAATAATCTTCAGTATATTGAAGATGATAATATAGAGAGTGTTGTTAAACAGATATATACTGAAAGAAAAGAACATCTAAAATCTTTTGTTAAAGAATCATTAAAAGTTATCATGAAAGATAACCCACCGAATGATTTAATTGTCAATAATATTCTAATTGATGTTTTCAGAGATGATGATTTTTGTGTTAATAGAATAGTTATTGAAATAAAACTATTTCAACAAAAGAAAAGAGATGGTAAGATAGATACCTCACAGATTCTACAATAATAATCTATTATTGTTATATATAGATATAACAAATAATGGTAATAAAAAGAAGTTTAACAAAACAATTGATGCAACAGAAAGGAGGGAATGTAAATATTGGTTTAAAACGTAGCAATACAACCAGAGGTTCTACTAATAATGGATCATCTAAAGATTATTCTACTTTCTTAAATCAAATGAAAAGCTTTAAGAAGAATGTATCTGTAAAGAGTAAACAACGTAGTTCTAAAAAGAGAAATAATACTAATAAAACTCTAGAGATTATACCTCAGAAAGTTCAACATATACATAAAGTTCAAGAACAAAAGAAAGTTCAAGAACAAAAGAAAGTTCAAGAACAAAATAAAGTTCAAGAACAAAAGATAGTTCAAGAACAAAAGATAGTTCAAGAACAAAAGAAAGTTCAAGAACAAAAGAAAGTTCAACAACCTAATAAATCTCTTTCTAAGAAAAAGAATAATATAAAGAAAAGTTTCACTAAAAATAAGTTGAAACGTAGAAGTTATAAGAAATTAGATCCTAAACGTAAGAATATATTAGTTTCTATGCCTAAGAAGGTTGATTCAAAGAATGTTAAAGAAATTCAAAAAAAGATTAAAGATATTAAGAGTAAATCTAAAAATGAAATGATTAAAGAACTAAATAAAGAGGGAGTTAAAATTTCGGGTAAAGATGAAACTATTATAAGAGATATTTATCTTTATAGTAAACTTTGTGGTATTAATATCAAGAAATAAATATATTAAAATCTTAATCCGTTTAAAGAAATATTATCCTTTGTAGTATATTATAATATGAGTAAAAAAGTATCTGTAATTTGTATCATCCGTAATGATAGAGAATATTTCTCTCTTATTAAGGAAAACTTTTATAATCTTGATTATCCTCAAGATGATTTAGAACTTCTGGTTTTAGATGATGGTCCCGAAAATATGATGGACGATTTTTTAGATTGGAATAGAACTTTGTATATACACATGTCTCAAGAAGATATAGCTAAATACATACAAAAGATCTCATTTAAGGGAGATAATGATAATGTTGTTAGAAATTATCACTTATTATCAATGAAATTACCGATGGGTTTTAAGAGAGATCTAGCTGTAGGTTCAACATCTCATGATTATATCTTTCATATGGATTTTGATATGTCATATAATCCTAATGTTATTAAGCGTAAGTTAAAGTTCTTAGAAACGAATAAAATGGAATGTGTCTACTCAGATCATATCTTGTGTTATGATAAAGATAATGATCATCTTTATAAATCTCAAAGTCAACACAAAATATATGAAGGAACATTACTTCATAGTAGAGAATATTGGAAATCCAATGGATTTAAATGGGATGATATAATGTATGAAGGAAGAAACTTTAAGAAAGGACTTCACAAATTACACGAAAATTATTATGATTTTGTTAAGATTTTAACTATTAAGAATTGTAATGATTATAGACCTGTGAGGATTGATACTGAAAAATCAACATTTGATTATAAAGTTCATGAGTCTGTTAAAGATATAAGTCTAGGTGATTTTAATCCTGTGAAAAATGCTATCAGTGGTTTATTTCATAAATCTGAATTAAATGTTCTAGGTATTCACAGTAACTCTATCGATTCGTTAGAATCTGAAACTCATTTAGATTTTACAAGATTTAATGAAGATTTTAGTCCTAACAAACTTTCTAAAAAAATAAAAGCATTAGATAAAGAGTTTCATGTTCTTCTTTATGGATACAAGAAACCTGTTTGGGAGATATTTGAGCAGGTAGAGTTTAAAATGATTATACTTGATACTTACAAAAATGCTGAACAAATGCAGGACATTGTTTCTAAATGTAAGAAATATGATTACTATTATATGGATGGACGGTTTATTAATAAAAATATTCTCGCCTTTTAAAAAAAAAATATTTACTAATATATAATAATGTTTATGAAAGGTGAATTTTCGAATCGTTTAGTTCAAGTTTCTTTGTTCTCTGCCATCGTTTACTACATTACTGCTTATCCAGTGGTTTTTGAGAAGGCAAGAAAGTATTTTCCTGTGAAGTTTAAGAAGACTCATCATCTTTTAATCTTTCACACGTTTGTGTTCGCAGTGTTAATGTATGTTCTCACATATTTTGTGTTTGATCCTATTGTGAGGGTTGTTGAAGGTACAGATAATGATAGTACAGATAATGATAGTACAGATAATGATAGTCCCTTTATAACCAAACTTCCTCCGGCAAATAACAGGGAAACATTGGAGAATTGTTTTAATCAGACAGGATTAAACACTGAAAAAATAACTTGCGACGTGTTTAATAATGTCAAAAACTCAGACCAGATCGTCAAAGAATGCAGCGATGGAGAATGGATTGAGTTAGAAAGTGACAATGAAGGGGGTATACAGGTCATGTGCCAGAAATCTTAGGATAAAGTGGGATCAAAATAATCATAGAAGATGAATAAATCAATAATATCAATTCTCTTTAAAAATAATTCTTTACTAATATAGAGAATCATTTATTACAACAGAAAAAAAATAACTCATTTTTATTAATGACCTAAACTTACAATACCTTCATCATTGTGGGATAGGGAATGTTTGAGAAGCATCCCCACTCTTTGTGCACCTCAGGTGCCTCTACAAATCCCATATACTCATAGAATCCCAAGAGCATCTCTTGACTTTTCTTTCCTCTTCTATACCAAAAGCCACCATATGAAGTGTCTCTCGGTTCTATCTCCTCCCCATCTTCATCGCAGTCAAACAACGGCGTCAACTCCATTCTCTCTTCTTCATCACATTCTTCATCTTTTCTTTGAATGTTGTAGAGATGATTGTGAAGCTCGGCTTCGATGTAGGACTCAGAGAGATTGTAGTATGGAACACTTGTCTCTTTGTCCACGCGCACAGTCTTTCTCCACAACTCGTGTGCCACAATCTCTATGACTTCATCCAACTCTTCAGATTCTTCATCTGATTCTTCATCCGAAGAGTCATCAGAGTAATACTCTTCGTCAGACTCATATTCATCCTCGGACTCGTGTCCCTCTCCTGCGTGCTCGTTTGCCACCTCCAAGACCATGTGAGTGTAGTCATTCACCTTGGCCAAATAAGAAAGGATGTTCATCAAATCCTTACCGGCGCCTCGGATAGAGGAGAAGTAGGTTGATCCGATCACAGGGAGCTTCACAACCTTCTTGTCCTCAGGAGAGTGGGAGCAGTGCTCCAGAGAAGCAAACGCGATGATGCGGTTGAGGGGGTTGTCGTAGCTGAACTTGTGTTTCCACTTGTTTCGCCTGTAACTCCCCGCTTTATTCGGATACTTCTTGTCAGTGGGTGGGCTGGCATCTTCCTTCGTGTCCACCATACACAGAATAGCATCCATACCCTCCTTGTCGTAGAGATTACTGAGAGCCTGTTCGTAGTCCTCCAGGTCGTAGTATCTGCAAACCTCTTCCCTGTAGGTCCGAAGGAAGGTCTTGAGGGTCATGGGTGTCAAGCCCGACTTTAGGACTGTCCCTGAGTTCAGGAGAAGCTTCTTGGCCTGTGCCACGGTCCTAGTGTTCGCGCGCATCCCTAGGGCTGGCGCTGGCTCTCCCAGGGTGTAGAAATGTAGTAGTTAAGTGTTAAAGAGTCCTTTAGCACAGGTTACGTCTAGTTTCAAATGCTCAGGAGTTGTTTTCTACCTTCTCAAAGAACTTAAAGAACATCAAATTTTCTTGAGAAAGGGTGTTCTTTTCATTCTGATTCCCAAGTTATCCTCAAAATCTATTAATACAAAATAGATTTATTAGTAAATAAAATCTATTAATACAAAATAGATTTATTAGTAAATAAAATCTATTAATACAAAATAGATTTATTAGTAAATAAAATCTATTAATATATAAATGAATAGCGCTTTGAAAAAACGCATTAATAGATTAACTAAAAGAAATAATAGATTAAGTAAACGTAGTAAACGTAGTAATAGATTAAGTAAACGTAGTAAACGTAGTAATAGATTAACTAAAA